>Ga0169931_10004833_pt1 | contig 20780 bp, 15 predicted proteins | sample Kivu_15m_20L_FD_129675 | JGI IMG/M metagenome (GOLD analysis project Ga0169931, IMG submission 129675) | Freshwater microbial communities from Lake Kivu, Western Province, Rwanda to study Microbial Dark Matter (Phase II) - Kivu_15m_20L... | ecosystem: Environmental > Aquatic > Freshwater > Lake... | reverse complement strand
GTTCTCGCCGTAGCGCCCGTCGGCGGGGCGTCGCGACGGCTGCACGTAGGCGGCGTTCCAGGAGGCGGGCCCCAGCGCGCGCAGCGTCGTGGCCGGATGGAAGGTGCCGGCACCGACCTCCATGTCGTAGGGCTGGAGGATCACGCAGCCCTGCGCGGCCCAGTAGTGCTGGAGCGTCAGGATCAGTCCCTGGAAGGATCGGGGTTTTTCCACTTGGTCCTGCGCCGAGTCGATTTTGCGGCGCACCATATCCCCGAAGGTCGGGGTGTCAACCGCCGAACGCCCGTGGCGACCGCGCGACCGAAGGACGCGGGCGCCACCTCGTCCCCGGCGCGGGAGGTCACCCCGGAAGCGGGCAGCCCGGCTTGCCGCAGGCACGCGCCCCCTTGGCCACGAAGGCGCCGCAGGCACGGCACTTCGTCAGTTCCTCGACCTGGACCTCGTCGGCCCTGCCGCGCTGGCGGCGCACCGTATCCTCGGCACCGCGCCGGTCGGCGATCTCGCGCCGCTCCTTCTCCCAGCGCTGGAACCAGCGCCAGCCGAACCACGCGATCGCGACCACGGCGACGACGACGACGATTTTCCAGAAGCTGCCCATCATTCCCGTCCTTCGCCGGCGGCCATGTCGAGGTCGCGCACGAACTGCATCCAGTTGCCGGCCGGCGCCACGCAGGCCGCGGCCCCGGCGATGCGCAGAGCCACGCCGCCGTGGCGCCAGAGGCGGCGCCAGGTCGCTGCGTCGTCGAGGGCGACGTCCTCGACGCGGCGCCTGATCCGCCGCGCCACGTCGGGGCGGACCCAGAGGTACCAGCACGCGACCGAGGCCGCGCCCGCCGCCAGGCCCGCCGCATGCCCGCCCCAAGACCAGGCGGCGCCGCTCGCGACGACGAGGGCGTAGAGCCAGCGCGTCGATTCGGCCTGCACGGAGACCGGGCTGTCCTGGCTGTCGAGGCGCCGGGCATCGAGCCGCAGCTCGACCCGGCCCGCGCGCAGCGAGGCGCGCAGGGCGGAGAGGAGTTCGGCGTCGGTGCGGGCTGGCATCGCGCCGCCATTCATGCGTCGGGCGCGGCCGGGCCGCAAGCCCGCGCTCCGGCGATGGCGTCGTCGAGCGAGGTCCCGTCGCGCAGCACGGCCTGCGCCGCGGCGGTGAATGCGCCCCCGGCCTCGTGCAGGGCGAGGCCGGGCGACAGCGCGGCGCCGCCGCGCGCGCCGCGCCGCGCGCGCACGACCACGCGACGCGCCGGCTGCCCGGCCGCCGGCCAGAGCGGCACGACCTCGATGTCGCCGAAGGCCGGCGCGAGCAGCGCGAGGATCGCGGGCAGGCGCTCGGCGCGGTGGACCATCGCGAGCCGGGCGCGCGGGCGCAGCGCGCGACGCGCGGCCTCGACCCAGGCCTCGAGCCCGGCATCCTCGCCCTCGACATGGGCGCGGCGCCTGGCGACGAGCGGCGAGGGCGAGGACGAGCCGGCCGGCGCGAAGGGTGGGTTCATGAACACCGCGTCGAAACGCGCCGCGAGCCCGGGCGGCAGCCGTGCGACATCCGCCTCGACGACCTCGACGCGGCCGCCGAAGCCGTTGGCGGCGACGTTGCGACGCGCCAGCGCCGCGGGCGACGCGGCGAGCTCCAGCGCGACGATGGAGAGCGCCGGGCATCGCCAGGCGAGGCAGAGGCTTGCCGCGCCCGTGCCGGCGCCGAGCTCGAGCGCGGCGCCCTGCTCGGGCACGACCGCGGCCGCCAGCAGCACGGGGTCGATCGCCGCGCGATAGCCCGCGGCGGGTTGCTCGAAGGCGACCCTGCCCCCCAGCAGCGTGCCGTGGGTCGTCGCGCCATCCTCTTCCATCGGCCCGGCCGTCCGTCCTGTCCCGCGATGCGCGGCCGCGAGCCTTGATTGATCGCGCCTCCGCGCCGACTATGCTGCGGTTTTCGCGGCGCGCGGGCAATCGGGGACAATCACGTGGCAATCGTCGTCAATCTCGAGGAAGGCCGCGAGCGGGCACGCGGCCCGTCGCTGGCGCCGCTCGTCGCGCTGGTCGGCGAGGACCTCAAGCGGGTCAACGAGGTGATCGTCCGGCGAATGCACAGCCCGGTCGCGCTGATCCCGCAGCTGGCCGGCCACATCGTCGCCGCGGGCGGCAAGCGCATGCGCCCGATGCTCACCCTCGCCGCCGCGCGGCTCTGCGGCGTGGCCTCTGGCGAGCGCCACGTGAACCTCGCGGCCTGCGTCGAGTTCATCCACACCGCGACCCTGCTCCACGACGACGTGGTCGACGCATCCGACCTGCGGCGCGGCCGCGCGACGGCCAACGCGGTCTGGGGCAACAAGTCCTCGGTCCTCGTGGGCGACTTCCTGTTCAGCCGCGCCTTCCAGGTGATGGTCGAGGACGGCTCGCTCGACGTGCTGCGCATCCTGTCCAACGCCTCGGCCGTGATCGCCGAGGGCGAGGTGCTGCAGCTGACGACCGCCAACGACACCGAGACGACGGAGAACGCCTATCTCGAGGTGATCCGCGCGAAGACCGCGACGCTCTTCGCGGCCGCGGCGCGGGTCGGCGCGATCGTCGCCGGCCGGCCGCGCGCGGAGGAGGAGGCGCTGGAGAGCTACGGCCTAAACCTCGGCATCGCCTTCCAGCTCGTCGACGACGTCATCGACTACGCCTCGACCGCGGAGAAGATGGGCAAGTCGGTCGGCGACGATTTCCGCGACGGCAAGATCACCCTTCCCGTGGTGCTCGCCTTCCTGCGCGGCGACGAGGAGGAGCGCCAGTTCTGGCGACGCACGCTCGAGGCCCTCGACCAGCGGCCCGGCGACCTCGAGCGCGCGGTCGAGTTCATGAACCGGCACGGCTCGCTGCGCGACACCGTGGAGCGCGCGCGCCACTACGGCGCGGTCGCGCGCGACGCGCTCGGCATCTTCCCCGAGCATCCGGTGAAGCGCGCGCTCGCGGAGCTTGTCGAGTTCGCCATCCATCGCGCGCACTGAGGACGGCGCCATCGCTTGCAGCGCCTGCGGGGCGGGGCTATAACCCGCCGCCGCACGGGACCTCCGGGTCCCGGGCGATCCGGTCGGAGTGTAGCTCAGCCTGGTAGAGCACTTGGTTCGGGACCAAGGGGCCGGAGGTTCGAATCCTCTCACTCCGACCAGTTCGCGCCCCGCCCCGGGGCGCGCCTTCGCGCCTCAGGCGCGGTTCTCCGTTTGCAGCGTCCCCAGCTTCGCGAGCAGGAAGTCGAGCGTCTCGGCGCCGATGTCCTCCACCTGCGTCAGCACGCGCGAGATGACGCGCTGCATGTGCGCGGCGGGATCGCCCTCGAACGGCGTTTCCGCGACGGCCTTCAGCGCCGCGCGCACCACTGGCATCTGGTTCCCGGGGATGCCGGCCTTCTGGCAGGCCGAGGCGAGCCCCGTCCCCGCCGGGTCCGCGAACGCCTCCTGCACCGCGTCGGCGTCGAGGCCGCTGCGCATCGCGATCGCGGCCTCGAAGAAGGCCTGGTCGCCCATGCACAGGGAGCGTATCGCGGCGGTGGGCGTGAGCTTGCCGGACTGGTTCATCTGCCGCGCCAGCGCGCGGGAGGATTCCGCGCGGCCGATGATCGCCGCGTAGCCGGCGGTGGTCTTGTCGCGGGCATGCTCGATCAGCTTCGCGGCGATCGCCGGGGGCAGCGCATGGCGCCTGATGAGGTCGACGTTGAGCTTGCGCGCGACGAGGCCGATGACCTTCTCGGCGATCGTGGGCGGCAGCTGGCGACGCTTTGCGACGCCCTGCACGACCTGCCACGATTCCGCGAAGCGCTCGAGCATGTGCTCGAAGTCGCCGACGGCGATCTGCGCACCCTCGTTGGCGGCGAGGCGCGCGACGGCCGGGGCCTCGGCATTTGCGATCAGCGCGCCGCTGACCGGCGGGGACACGCTGCGCCGCCCGGCGATGGCCTCCTGGCGCTGGGGTCCTCCCGCAGCGGCGAGCTCGACCAGCAATTCCTCGGACAGCGCCTCGGAGAAGCCGAGGATCGGCCGCGCCACGTCGATCGCGTCGCGCGCCAGCTTCTCCGCGACGTCGCGCGGCAGGCCCGTGCTCGACTTGACCTCCTCGGCCAGCGCGGCGCGCACGACGAGCTCGGCGTCGCGCGCGAAGACCCGCACCACGTGCTCCCAGGCCTCGCGCTGCGAGGCGGAAAGCGCCGGCACCTCGCCCATGCGCGCCACCGCGCTCGCGACCACAGAGCGCGAGCCGGGCGAGCCATCCGCCAGTAACCTCTCCACGTCCCCGAGCCTGAGCGCCTGCGTCATTGGGATCTCCTTAACCGAACGCATCGGACGCTAGCCCCGCAATCCTAACCGAAGGTAAACGAGCCCCCGCGCGCGACCACGCGAGGGGAAAAGGACGCGGGCTGGAACCGCCGGCATCGTTGCGACTAGGATCCGCGCCCCAATCCAGCTCCTCGCGAGGCAGCGCGCCATGGACCTCAAGGCCTATATCCGGGACGTCCCCGACTTCCCGAAGCCCGGCATCCTGTTCCGCGACATCTCCCCGCTGCTCGCGGATGCCCGCGCCTGGAAGGCCTGCATCGACGGCCTCGGCGACCTCGTGCGCCCGCACCGGCCCGACCTCCTCGCCGGGATCGAGTCCCGCGGCTTCCTCGTCGCCGCGCCGCTCGCGCTGGCGCTGGGCTGCGGCTTCGTCATGGTGCGCAAGCGCGGCAAGCTGCCGGGCCGCACCCTGCCCCATACCTACGACCTCGAATACGGCACGGACACGATCGAGATCCTCGACAACGCCGTGCGGCCCGGACAGCGCGTCGTCGTGCTCGACGACGTGCTCGCAACCGGCGGCACGCTCGCGGCCGCGATCACCCTGCTGCGCAAGGCGGGCGCGGACGTGCGCGGCGCCGCCTGCATCATGGAACTCGGCTTCCTCGGCGGCCGCGCGCGCCTCGACGTGCCCTTCGGCGCGCTGGTCGCCTATTGACGCGTGGCGCGGCCGCGCGCCCAGTCGAGGCAGGCCTCCAGGCAGGCGCGGATCGCCGGGCGCACGCGCGCGGCGCGCGCGTGGTCCCACGCGAAGGGCGGCCCCTCGACCATGTAGGCGCTCTGCGCCATCTCCAGCTGCAGCGCGTGCACGCCCTCGCCCGGCCGCCCGTAGCGGCGCGTGATGTAGCCGCCCCTGAAGCGGCCGTTGTGCACGGTGGTGAAGCCCGGCGTCGACGCGAGGATCCCTTCCACGCGCGCGGCCAGGCCCGCGTCGCAGCTCGCGCCGTCCGCCGTGCCGAGGTTGAAGTCCGGCAGCACGCCCTCGAAGAAGCGCGGCGCGCGCGAGACGATGGAATGCGCGTCCCACAGCACCGCGACGCCGAAGCGCGCGCGCACCCGCGCCAGCTCGGCCGCGAGCGCCTCGTGGTAGGGGCGCCAGTACGCCTCGACGCGCCGGGCGACCTCCGCCTCGTCGGGCCCCGCGCCGGGACGGTATACCGGGCCATCGGCGAAGGTGCCGAGCGGGCAGAGCTCCGTGTTGCTCGCCCCGGGATAGAGCGGCTTGCCCGCGGGATCGCGGTTGAGGTCGACGACGAGGCGCGAATGCGTCGCCGCGACCATCGAGGCGCCGAGGCCGCGCGCGAAGTCGTAGAGGCGCTCGACGTGCCAGTCCGTGTCAGCCAGCTCCGCCGCCTCGGGCACGAGCCGCCCGAGGATCGAGGCCGGCACGTAGGTGCCGACATGCGGGGCGCTGACCACCAGCGGGGAGTCGCCGCGCGTGAAGGTGAAGGTCGTCGTCATGCGCGCAGCTCCATCGGGATGCCGCCGCGCAGCGCGAGATGCAGCGGGTTGCGGGCGATCCAGTAGGCGAGCTCCGCCGGTCGCTCGATGTCCCAGATCGCGATGTCGGCGGCCTTGCCGGCCTCCAGCGTGCCGGTCTCCGCCGCGAGGCCGAGCGCGCGCGCGCCGTTGCGGGTGAAGCCCGCGAGCGCCTCCTCCGGCGTCATGCGGAACAGGGTCGCGGCCATGTTCATCGCCAGCAGCGGCGAGAGCAGCGGCGAGGAGCCGGGATTGGCGTCGGTCGCGAGCGCGATCGGCACGCCGTGCCGGCGCAGCGCCTCGAGCGGCGGCAGCTGCCTCTCGCGCAGGAAGTAGAATGCGCCGGGCAGCAGCACCGCGACCGTGCCCGCCGCGGCCATCGCCGCGACGCCCTCCTCGGAGGAGAACTCGACATGGTCGGCCGACAGCGCGCCGAAGCGCGCCGCCAGCGCCGCGCCGCCCTGGTCGCTGAGCTGGTCGGCGTGGAGCTTCACCGCGAGGCCCTTCGCGCGCGCGGCGGAGAAGACGCGCGCCGTCTCCTCGGGGGTGAAGGCGATGCGCTCCGCGAAGCAGTCGACGGCGTCGGCGAGTCCCTCGGCGGCGATCGCGTCGAGCATCGGCCCGGCGACGAGGTCGACATACGCGCCCTGGCGGCCCGTGAATTCCGGCGGCAGCGCATGCGCGCCGAGGAAGGTCGTCGTCACGCGCGGCCCGCCCGCCGCGCCGAGCGCGCGCGCGGCGCGCAGCTGGCGCGCCTCGGCCTCGATGTCGAGCCCGTAGCCGGACTTGATCTCCACCGTCGTCGCGCCCTCGCGCGCCAGCGCCGCGAGGCGCGGCCGCGCCGCGTCGACGAGGTCCCGGAGGCTCGCCGCGCGCGTCGCCGCGACGGTCGAGCGGATCCCGCCGCCGGCGCGCGCGATCTCCTCGTAGGTCGCGCCGCCGAGCCGCATCTCGAACTCGCGCGCGCGGTCGCCGCCGAAGACCAGGTGGGTGTGGCAGTCGACGAGGCCCGGCGTGGCCCAGCGCCCGGCGCAGTCATGCGTCGTGCGCGCCTCGTGCGCCGGCAGCTCGGCGCGCGGCCCGACCCAGGCGATGCGCCCGTCGCGCACCGCGATCGCGCCGTCCTCGATCGCGCCATAGGGCGCGCCGCCCGCGACCATCGTCGCGACGCGAAGATTGGTCCACAGATCGTCCCAGCGTCCGGCCATCGCGTCGCCCCCGAAACGCCTTGCGCGGCCACGGTCGCGGCGGGCAAGAGTCGTCGCGCTGTTCTAGACCGGCCATGGAGGGCCGTCGATGCCCCGCTTCCACGCGCCCGCCGCGCTGCTTCCCGATGGGTGGGCGAGCGATGTACTCGTCGAGGTCGATGCGGGCGGCTCGATCCTCTCGGTCGCGAGGGACGCGGCGGCCGGCGCGGCCGAGCGCCTCCACGGCCCCGTGCTGCCCGGCATCCCCGACCTGCACAGCCACGCCTTCCAGCGCGCCATGGCGGGGCTCGCCGAGCGCGGCGGCCCGGCGGGAGACAGCTTCTGGTCCTGGCGCGACCTCATGTACCGCTTCGTCGACCGGCTTGGCCCCCGCGAGGTGGAGGCCATCGCCGCGCAGCTCCATGTCGAGCTGCTGCGCCACGGCTACACGAGCGTGGCCGAGTTCCACTACGTTCACAACGACCGCGGCGGCGCCTCCTACGAGGAGGAGACGACGCTCTGCGACGCGATCTGCGCGGCGGCCGGCGCCAGCGGCATCGGCCTCACGCTGCTTCCCGTGGCCTATCGGCGCGGCGGCTTCGGCGGCAAGCCGACCTCCGGCGCGCAGGCGCGCTTCGTGCTCGACGCCGATCGCTACGCGCGCCTGGTGGAGACGCTGTCGCGGCGCCATTGCGCCGACGCCCAGCTCCGCATCGGCGTCGCGCCGCATTCGCTGCGCGCGGTCGATCCCGCCGACCTCGCCGCGACGCTCGCGGCCATCGACGCCGTCGACGCGAAGGCTCCCGTGCACATCCACGTGGCGGAGACGCGGCGCGAGGTCGAGGACTGCGTCGCCTGGTCCGGCGCGCGCCCCGTCGCCTGGCTGCTCGACAACGCGCCGGTGGGCGAGCGCTGGTGCCTCGTGCATGCCACGCACATGGACGCCGACGAGACGCGGCGCCTCGCGGCGAGCGGCGCCGTCGCCGGCATCTGCCCGACGACCGAGGCCAATCTCGGCGACGGCTTCTTCCCGGCCGGCGCCTTCGCAGCGGCCGGTGGCCGCATCGGCTTCGGCTCCGACTCGAACGTCTCCACGAGCCCGGTCGAGGAACTGCGCTGGTACGAGTACGGGCAGCGCCTGGCGAGCGGCCAGCGCAACCTCTCCGCACCGGGCTCCGACGCGTCGACCGGCATGGCGCTTCTGCGCGCGGCGCTCGACGGCGGCGCGCAGGCGATGGGCAGGCCCGTCGGCGCGATCGCGCCGGGCTTCCGCGCCGACCTCGTCGTGCTCGACCACGACCACCCCATCCTCGCCGAGCGCGCAGGCGACGCGCTGGTCGATGCGTGGATCTTCTCCGGCAACGACCGCGTCGTGCGCGACGTGGTCGTCGGCGGGCAATGGGTCGTGCGCGAGGGACACCACGCGCACGAGGAACAGGCGCGCGCCGACTTCGCGCGCGCGCTGCGCAGGCTCATGCGCGGGGAGTGACGGCCATGGAGATGCGCGACATCCCCTTCGGCACGACCGACTGGGCGACGATCCTGCCGACGACGCATCCCGGCGAGGCCGGCTTCGCGACATGGCGCACCCGCAACTTCGCCGGCATCCGCGTGCGCATGGTCGAGTACAGCCCCGGCTACAAGGCGGACCACTGGTGCAGCAAGGGGCACGTGCTGCTTGTGCTCGAGGGCGAGCTCTCGACCGAGCTCCAGGACGGGCGCCGCTTCGTGCTCTCGCCGGGCCAGAGCTACCAGGTCGCGGATGGCGCGGAGCCACATCGCTCCTCGACCGAGCGCGGCGCCAGGCTCTTCATCGTGGATTGAGCGCCGGGCTCAGCCGCGGCGCCGCCCCGTGCGGCGGCGTTCGCGCAGCTGCCCCGCCAGCAGGTCGAGCGCAGCGCCGAGATGCGAGCGCTGGTCTGTGCTCAGCGTCTCGATGGCCGTTGCGACCTGGTGCAGCGGATCGGCGTCGAGCAGGTCGATGCCGGCCTGGGTCAGCGACAGCCTGTGGCTGCGGCGATCGGAGCTCGACGGGCTGCGCACCAGGAGATCCTTGCGCACCAGCGCCGAGACCGTCTCCGAGGCCGTGGGCGCGGTGACGCCCTGGTGGTGCGCAAGCGCGGAGACGGTGCAACCGGCGCCCTCGGCGCGCGCGAGATAGCGCAGCGCGGCCCACTGCGCAGGGTTAAGCCCGGCGCTGAAGCCAAGCCCGTAGACGATCCGGTTGACCTGGTCGACCTGGTCCGCGATACGCAGGGACGGCGGCGAGGCGGCGGTGCGTCCGGGCGTCTTGCGCTCGTTCATTCGCACACTCTGTGGTTTAACCTTCTGAAGATAAAATCAACTGCTGCGATTTGCAAAGCTTAGAGGGCGCGTCCGGGGACCTCAATCAGCAGTGCGATCACGAAATCGTGTACGGCCCTCCCGCCCATGCCAGTTTCCACCGCATGACCATCGCCCCGCCCGCCGTCCTCGGCATCGAGACCTCCTGCGACGAGACCGCCGCCGCCGTGCTGCGTGGCGACCGGCGCATCCTGTCGAGCGTCGTGCTGTCCCAGGTCGCGCTGCACGAGGTCCATGGCGGCGTCGTGCCGGAGATCGCCGCGCGCGCCCATCTCGACCATTGCGACGAGGTCGTGCGCCGCGCGGTGGCGGAGAGCGGCGTCGGATGGACCGGGATCGGCGCCGTCGCCGCCACGGTCGGCCCCGGCCTCATCGGCGGGCTCGTCGTCGGCGCGATGACGGGCAAGGCCATCGCGCTCGCGCTCGGCGTGCCCTTCCTCGCGATCAACCACCTCGAGGGCCATGCGCTCTCGCCGCGCCTCGATCCGGGCGTGGCGTTCCCCTACCTCCTGCTCCTCGCCTCGGGCGGGCATTGCCAGTTCCTGGTCGTCGAGGATCGCGGTCGCTATTCGCGCCTCGGCGGCACGATCGACGACGCCGCCGGCGAGGCCTTCGACAAGACCGCCAAGCTGCTCGGCCTCGGCTATCCCGGTGGCCCGGCGCTGGAGCGCGCCGCCGCCTCCGGCGACCCCGCGCGCTTCGCCCTGCCGCGGCCGATGGCCGGGCGGCCGGGCTGCGACTTCTCGTTCTCCGGCCTGAAGACCGCGATGCGACATGCGGTCGAGGCACTCGATGGCGAGCCGGGCGCGCGCGACGTCGCCGACCTCGCCGCGTCCTTCCAGCGCGCGGTGGCGGATGTCGTCGCCGACCGGGCGCGCAACGCCCTGCGCATGGCCGAGGAGCGCGGCGTCGCGCCGACCGCGCTCGTCGTGGCCGGCGGTGTCGCGGCGAACGCGGAGATCCGCGCGCGCCTGGCCGCGGTCGGCGCCGGGCACGGCCTCGAGCTGCGCGCGCCGCCGCTGCGGCTCTGCACGGACAACGCGGCGATGATCGCCTGGGCAGGCGTCGAGCGACTAGCACGCGGCGAGCGCGACCCGCTCGACGCGCCCGCGCGCCCGCGCTGGCCGCTCGATCCGCGCGCGGCCTAGGACCCTCCGCGCCAGCTCGCGAGCGTCGCGGCGATCGCCTCTGCCGGCGGCGCCTGGCGGAACCCGGGCAGCAGGCGCCTTCGCTCCGCGTCGTCGAGGATCACCGCCTCGTCGAAGAGGTAGTCGAGCTCGAGCAGTTCGCGCGCCATCGGGTCGGCGAGCGCCGCGAGGCGCAGCGCCCACCACGGGATCGTCCGCGCGGCGAGCCCGGGATGGCCCGCCGCCGCCGCGACCTGCGCCAGGAAATCCGACTGCCGGATGAAGACATGGCCGGCGAAATGCACGACCTGGTGCGGCGCGAGCGCCCCGCCCAACGCGACGAGGTCGGCGACCAGCCGCGCGAGGTCGGGCAGGTAGGCCCATTGATGCGGCGCGGAGAGCCGCCCCGGCAGGCGCATCGTCCTGCCCGCGGCAGCGCGGCCGAACACGCGCTCGACGAGGCCATTGCGCAGGCCGGGCCCGAAGAAATCGCCGGAGCGCACCACCAGCGCGCGCATCCGGCCATCGTCGCAGGCGCGCTGGACCATGAACTCGAGCTCGGCGCGCAGCCTGCCCTTGCGCGTGGTCGGCTCCTGCGGCGCGTCCTCGGCGAGCGCGCGATCGGTCTGCGGGCCGAAGCCGTAGACATTGCCCGGGAAGACGAGCAGGGCGCCGGCCTCGCGGCAGGTCGCGACGATCTTGGCCGTCGCCTCGCGCATCCACGGGTCCCATTGCGGGTAGGGATAGGAGGTGGCGTGGACCACGACCTCGACGCCTTCGGCGGCGCGCGAGAGCGCGGAGCGGTCCTGGGCGTCGGCGGCGAAGGGCTCGAGCCCGTCCAGCGTGGGCAGGCGCGAGGGATCGCGCAGCAGGCAGCGCACCGCCTCCCCGCGCGCCGCGAATTCGCGCGCGACGGCGCCGCCGAAGCCCCCGCCCGCGCCGATGACCAGTATCCGTGCCCCCATGCCCGCACTTGACCACGCCGCGCCGCCCCGTGCCAGCCGCCGCGGCCACGCGCCCCACCATGCGCGCACGCCGGGAAGACACATGCCCCCCTCCGTCGCGCGCGCGTGGCGCGACAGACGCATGCCCCCTCCGTCGCGCGCCTCGCGGCGCGACAGACCCGTGCCCCCTCCGTCGCGCGCCTGTCGGCGCGCGCCACCTCCCCCACCCGCGCTGCCGCGCGGCCGGGGGAGGAGCCAGCCCATCCCGGCTCCCCTCCCGAAGGCGCGGCGGCTGCGATGCGCGGACCTGGCTCCCCTCCCGTCCGCGCGGCAGCGCGGATGGGAGGGGTGGCGCCGCGCGGCAGCGCGGCGACGGGGAGGGCAATGGTGCTGGAGGCCAGGCGACGCACCCGGCCTCTTCCGGCAGCCGCTCACGCCATGGTGCTAGCACCTGGGCGCATCGCGCCTCCGCCGACGGGACCATGGCCAACCTGACGCCGTCGCGCGAATGCTCCAGCCGATGCGCAACCGGAACAGGCTCGATCGGCTCATGCGGCGGCGCGCGTTGCGCCGCGCCCTCACGCCAGCCGAGGCCGCGCTATGGCGCCTGCTCCGCAAGCGAGCCCTGGATGGCAGGAGGTTCCGTCGCCAATTCTCGGTCGGCGCGCATGTCCTCGACTTCTTCTGTCCACGCGAGTCGCTCGCCATCGAGATGGACGGCGCGGCGCACGACCACGACGCGGCAGCAATGCGGGACGGAGCGCGGGACGAGGCGCTCGCGGCCCTCGGTATCCGGACGCTGCGGTTCGAGAACCGCCTCGTGTTCGAGGCCCCCGATGCGCTGATCGCCGCTATCCGCGCCGCGTTCATGGACGACGGCCGCGGCACTGGAGACGCTTGCCCCCTCCGTCGCGCGCCGGCGGCGCGCGCCACCTCCCCCAACCGCGCTGCGGCGCGGCCGGGGGAGGAGCCAGGTGGTCCTTCCCCGCTCCCCTCCCGTCCGCGCGGCAGCGCGGCGACGGGGAGGGCAATGGTGCTGGAGGCCAGGCGAGAAGCGGCGGCTTGCATCGCCCCCGCCGACGCCCGAAGACTCCGCCGCGCAATGACGGGAACGAACGGAGTCGCCGTGATCGGCGCCGGTGCCTGGGGCACCGCGATCGCGCAGGTCCTCGCCGCCGCGGGGCGCGACGTCGCGCTCTGGGCGCGGCGCGCCGATGTCGTGGACGCGATCGCGCGCGCGGCCGAGAACACGCCCTGCCTGCCCGGCGTGCGCCTGGCGCCGTCGCTGCGCGCCTCCACCGACCTCGCCGCTACGCTGGCCGGCCGCCACGCCGCGGTCCTCGCCGTGCCGACGCAGTTCTGCGCCGAGGTCGCCGCGCGCATGCGCGACGCGGGCTTCGCGGGCGACACGATCCTCGCCGCCAAGGGCTTCGAGCGCGCCACCGGCAGGCTGCCGACCGAGGCCGTGGCCGTCGCCCTGCCGGGCGCGCCGCTCGCCGTCCTGAGCGGGCCCGGCTTCGCGCGCGACCTTGCCGCGGGCCTGCCCACCGCCATCGTCCTTGCCGCGCCGGAGATGGAGCGCGCGCGCCGCCTCGCCGCGGCGATGGCGACGCCGCGCCTGCGCGTCTATGCCAGCGACGACCCGGTCGGCGTGCAGGTCGGCGGCGCGCTCAAGAACGTCGTCGCGATCGCCTGCGGCATCGTCATGGGACGCGGCCTGGGCGAGAGCGCGCGCGCCGCGCTGCTCACCCGCGGCCTCGCGGAGATGGCGCGCCTCGGCGAGGCGCTGGGCGGGCGGCGCGAGACGCTGATGGGGCTCTCCGGCCTCGGCGACCTCGCGCTGACCTGCTCGTCCGCGCAGTCGCGCAACTTCGCGCTCGGCCTCGAGCTCGGGCGCGGCGCGACGCTCGCCGCGCTGCTGCGCGACCGGCGCAGCGTGGTCGAGGGCGTCGCGACCGCCGCGGCGGTCGCCGCCCTCGCCCGCGCCCGCGCGATCCCCATGCCGATCGCGGAGGCCGTCGACGCGATCCTGCATCGCGGCGCGGCGATCGACGACACGATAGCGGCGCTGATGGCGCGACCGCTCAGGGAGGAAGGCTGACGCGATGCAATTCTGGCTGATGAAGTCCGAGCCCGACGTCTATCCCTGGTCGCGCCTCGTCGCCGACGGGCGCGGGCACTGGGACGGCGTGCGCAACCACCAGGCCGCGCGCAACCTGCGCACGATGCAGGCCGGCGACCGCGCCTTCTTCTACCATTCCAACATCGGCAAGGAGATCGTCGGCACGATGGAGGTCGCGCGGACCTGGTATCCCGACCACACCGACCCGACCGGCACGTGGGGCATGGTGGACGTCGTCCCGCTCGCCGCCGCGCGCACGCCGCTCACGCTCGCCGACATCAAGGCGGACCGCGCGCTCGCCGGCATGGCGCTGCTGCGCCAGTCGCGCCTTTCGGTGGGCCCGGTCACGGCGGCGGAGTGGAAGCACATCTGCGCGCGCATCGGCATGAAGGCCTGACGCGCGGCGCCTTGCGCCCCGGCCGTTCACGAAGCCTTCGCCCTGCATGGGCGACCCGCGGCCTCAGCCGAAATTCGTCTGCGCCTGGACCTGCGCGGCCAGCTGGTTCTGGACGACGGCAACCAGCGTGTCGGTGTTGCCCACCGCCGCGCCGTTCTGGTCGATGCGGACCTCGACGTCGCTGCCGTTCTGCACGAAGGAGACGTAGTCGAGCGCGGTCTCCGGCGTGGCGCCGAGGCCCGAGAGCAGGCCCGAGATGTCGAGCACGTCCCCGGTGCCGAAATCGCCGATCATGTCCGCGGCATCGAGCGCGTCGGGGCCGAAGACGAAGCGATCCGCGCCATCGCCGCCGTTAAGGGTGTCCGCGCCGCCGCCGCCCGAGAGCGTGTCATCGCCCGCGCCGCCGGACAGTGCGTTGGCGCCGCCATCGCCGAAGAGTCGGTCCGCGCCGGAACCGCCGAGGATGTTCTCGACCTGGACGAGGAGGTCGGTGTCGCCGTCGCCCGCCACGACCGTCGTCGTGCCAGAGGCGCTCGCCGTCGCGGCGATGCCCGTCGACAGATAGGAATAGTCCGCCGTGTCGAGCCCGGCGCCACCATCGAGCCGGTCGTTGCCAAGCCCGCCGGCCAGCGTGTCGGCGCCGCCATTCCCGGAGAGCGTGTTCGCCGCCGCGTCGCCGACCAGCCTGTCCGCGGCGGAACCGCCGAGGATGTTCTCGATCCCGACCAGCGCGTCCGTGTCGCCGTCGGCCGCCACCACCGCGGCCGTGCCTGCCGAGTCCAGCGTCGCCGTGAAGCCGGTCGACCTGTAGCCGTAGTCGGCGGTGTCGATGCCGATGCCGCCGACCAGGACGTCGTTGCCCGCAAGGCCCGAGAGCGTGTCGTCGCCCACGCCGCCATCGAGCGTGTTCGCGCCCGCGGCGCCCACGAGCCGGTCGGCGCCGGCGCCGCCGATCGCGTTCTCGATCCCGACCAGGACATCCGTGTCGCCGACCGCCGCCACCACCGTGGCCGACGTCGCGCCGGGCAGGGTGAGCGTCACGCCCGACCCGAGATAGGAGTAGTCGACCGTATCGGAGCCATCCCCGCCGCGCAGGACGTCGTTGCCGCCGAGGCCCGACAGCGTGTCGTCGCCCGTGTGGCCATCGAGCCTGTTCGCGCCGGCGTCGCCCACCAGCCTGTCGGCGCCGGCCGCGCCGATGACGTTCTCGATGCTCACCAGCGTGTCCAGCTCGCCCACGTCGACGCTCACCGTCACCGTGCCGCCGGCGTCGAGCGTCGCGGTCATGCCGCCGAGATAGTGCCGGAAGTCTGCGGTGTCCGAGCCATTGCCACCGAGCAGGACGTCGCTGCCGATTCCGCCACGCAGCGTGTCGTCGCCGTCGCCGCCCGACAATTCGTTTGAGCCCAGGTCGCCGCCGAGCGTGTCGTTGCCCGAGCCGCCGACCAGGTCCTCGATCCCGGCCAGCACGTCCGTGTCGCCCGCCGCCGCCGTCACCGTCGTGTCGCCGATGTTGGCGAGGGACGCGACGAGGCCCGTCGTCATGTAGGAGTAGTCGGCCTTGTCGCGGCCGGATCCGCCGTCGAGCCGATCGTTGCCGGCGCGACCTGAAAGCGTGTCGTTGCCGGCGCCACCGGAGAGCATGTTCGCCGCCGCGTCCCCGACGAGCCTGTCGTCGCCCGAGCCGCCGACGATGTCCTCCACGCCGACGAGGATGTCCGTGTCGCCCGCCGCGATCGCGATGGTCACCGTGCCGGACGAAGCGAGGGTCGCGGTGATCGCGGCGGTCGCATAGGACAGGTCGACGGCGTCGCGGCCGGCACCACCATCGATCGTGTCGATGCCATCGCTGCCGAAAACCGTGTCGTTGCCACCAAGGCCCGCGAACCAGTCGCTGCCGCGGGTGCCGGACATCGTGTCGGCGCCCGCCGTGCCGGTGAAGCTGTCGAACGTGTCGGGCACGGTCACGGCAAGGGTCGCGGTGGTCGACGCGCTCTGCGGCGTCGCGGCGCCCTGCTCCGTCGCCGTCGCGACGACCGTCAGGTCGAAGGACGCGAACTCGTTCGCGGGCAGCGAGAGCGTAAGGCCCGGAAGCTGCGCGCGCGTCAGCGTCCAGCTGCCACCGCCGTTGTTCGTGCCCGCGGAGAGCGTCGCGCTTTCCGGGACGCCCGAGATCCGGATGGAAAGCGCCTCGGAATCGTCTCGGTCGACGAGGTTGGCCGCGATGGCGAGGGCGACCGGGCTGTCCTCGACGCCTTGCGCCGGCTGCACGAACAGGGCTGGCGTCGTGGCCGAGGCGGAGATCGAGATCGTGTGGTCGCCGCCCGAGAAGGCCGCGCGGTTGGCATTCGACATCTCGAACGCGTTGAACGTCAACCCGAGCACGACGTCGCCAGCGGCATGGGACGGGAGCCTCATCGAGAGCTCGCGGAACTGCGCCAGCGTCATCGTCCAGGAGCCGTCGCCGTTGTTGGTGCCCTGGTCGAAGACCACGTCCTGCTTCACGTAGCCCGATGGCACGGACTTCACGGCCACGACGACGGACTGTGCCTCGGAGCCGTCGGTGTCGATCGGCGATATCGAGATGGCGCCAGCGCCTCCCACGCGGACCCAGCCGCCCTCGCTGCCCTGGAGGGGCGCGGGCGGCCCGGAGAAGGCCGCGCCATCCGCCACCGCGGCGAAGAACGCGCTGCCCCCGAAGCTCGTCGTGCGCGTCGAGCTGGCAAGACCGGGCGCCTCGTCGATCGTGTCCACCTCGACCTGGAAGGTGCGCTTTCCGTGCAGGTTCGCGGGCGACTTGACGTGGATGCCTGCAAGCGCGGCCATGCTCGCGAAGCTGTAGGTCCCGCCAACTGAAGCCAGCTGATCGCCCACCGCATCCGTCAGTATCGCGCCGTCGCCGAGATTGGAGATCCGGATGGCCGTGATCGTCTCGCTCGGGTCGATGACGTTCGCCACGACCGAAAGGGCGACGAGATTGTCCTCGGATCCGCTACCGGACGCCGACGCTGGCTGGCCGACACGTTCGCCCCTGACGCCGTCCGAGACCGGCGTGAAGACGAGCGCGGGCTGCGTCGATGCCGAGTGGTTGGGTCCTGCGACGCCATTGTCGGCGACAGCCGTGATGGTCGGCGACAAGGTGCCCGAGAAATGCTCCGGCGGATGGAAGCGGATGCTTCCCCAGGCATCGCCAAGGACGAGCCAGCTGCCATCGCCATCGCCCGGGACGAACAGGATGTTCGCATCCCCGGCCGTCGACGAGATACGGGACCCCGCCGGGAGCCCCGAGACGATCACGGAGGATGGCTGCGCGCCTGCCGGCGACACCGAGACGGAGATCGTGGCGGCGCTGTCCTCCTGCGTCGGGGAGGATGTCGCGACCGTCAGGGTAGGCGTCAGGACCGGTGCGGGCGGTGGCGCGTCGCCGGTAGCCGCCGCGACCGTGACCACGAAGGTCGACGCGGCGGACAGGGCGCGATCGCCGTCGTTCTCCTGCGACACCCCGACCACCGATAGGGTGTAGGCCGCCTCCGCGAGATGGCGGCCCGTCGCGATCGACAGGTTCTCGAGGGCAGACGGGTCGGCCAGCCAGCGGCCGCCGCCGAGCGCGCGGACCAGGCCCTGGCTTTCGACCAGCGCCATGCCGTCGGGCACGCCAGAGACGATCGCGTAGAGGCGCTCCGAGCCGTCGCTATCGTCCGAGGCGATCGCCATGGTCGCCGCTGCCGATGTCCCGGCCGCGACGGAGACGTTGCCGAGCGTCAGGCGGGGAAGGTCGGCGTCCCCGACGAAATCGACAGGGACGTTGAATGTCGCCGTCTTGGACTGCCCGGTGACGGGATTGCCGAGCGAATCGACCTCTGCGACCGTCATGGTGCCGGACGCGGTGAAGTCGACGTTCGAATGCAGCGCGCCCTTGACTTCAAGGCTCCCGAGCTTGTCCTGGGCCACCACGTACAGGCCGCCTGTGGGGCTCAGGATGCTATTGCCAGCGCGAAGCTGCACGTCGCCGGGGATCCCAGAAAGGGTGATGTCGCCGACGAGCCGCTCCGACCCATCGCCATCGGGGATGCGCGGATCGATGTCGAGCCGGAACCAGCTGTCCTCGTCGCCGCGGCCGCCGGCGGAGGGAGAGAAATCGTCCACGCGCGGGGCGACCGATACCGTGAACGCCCCGGCGCTCGCGTTCGCATCGCCTTCGCTCTCGGTGGTCACCACCGTCGAGCCGAGGACGAGGGAACCCGATCGATGGGTTGGCCATCCGAGGAGCTTCACGCCATCCCACTCGGGCGGCGTGGGGTCCGGGAGGCGGCGCAGGGTCCAGGTGGTGCTGCCGTCGCCGTTGATGGCCGTTATCAGGCCGGCAGACAGCCTGTAGCCGTCCGGCACGCCGGAGACCACGACCGCCGTAGCGCGCTCGGATCCGTCCCCGTCGACGAGCGGCGCGACGGAGAGCGGGAGGTCGACCGTGCCGCCCGCGCCATCGATCGTCGCCTCGTCCAGCGCGGTGTTCCCACTCAGGGTCGCTTCATCGGCGACGGCCTCGACCGTCACCGCGATGGTCGCCGTGGTCGAGGCCGGAGGCCCGCCCGCGGTCTCGCGCGCGATCGCGGTGACGCCGACGACGAAGTCGGCGGCCGAATGCTCGCGCGGAAGGACCTCGAGACCGGCCCTGTCCGCCGGGCCGATCGTGTAGGAGCCGTCCCCGCCCCGCGCGATGCCGCCCGGCGTGTTCGTGCTGCGCAGCGTGGCGCCGTCCGGGATGCCCGAGATGACGTAGGACAGCACCTCCGAGCCGTCGCCATCGACGAGGGAGGCGCTGATCGAAAGCGCGATGTACGTGTCCTCGAGGCCCTGGGCCGTCGGCTCCACCGCGAGCACGGGCGCATCGGCGACGGCCTCGACGGTCACGACCTGCGTCACGATCCGGCTCGAGGCATTGTCCGCGAGGTTGCTCTCGGCGCCGCCGAGCGTCGCGCCCTCGGTCGCGGTCGCCGTGATGGCGAGCGTGAAGCTGCCGGACATGTGCCGCGGCAGGATCAGCTGGGCGCGGCCGAGATCGGCGACCGGCACGCTCCAGGTGGTGCCGGACTGCGTGCCGACATTGAGCCGCGCGCCGGCCGGCACGTCGATGGAGATGGCGAGCGTCTCGGACCCGTCCGTGTCGGCGAGCGCCGCCGAGAGGTCGAGCGGGATGCGCTGCTCGCCGCCCGAGAGGAGGCTGTCCTCCGCGAGGGTCTTCGCGGCGGCGACGACGCTTGGCAGGTCGGCGACCGCGTCGACCGACACGGTCACCTGGCGGCTGGTGCTGGCGGCGGCCGCGCTGCCATCCCTCGAGAACGCGGTGACCGTGAGGACGAAGCTGCCGCTCCAGTCGGCGGGGAACTCCGTCACGGCGACGCCATGCGTCGTGAGCGCCGTCACCGTCGAAAGCGTGACCGACCCGCCGCTGGCGACCAGGGGCACGCCGTCGATCGCGAGCTTCACGCCATCCGGGATGCCGGAGATCACGGCCCAGGCCTTCTCGCCGAGCCCGCCGGGCGCCACGACGACCGGCATCGCGATCGGCCCCTGCGGGCCGCCCGCGGCGACGGGATCGGCGCCGAAATCCTCCTTGCCCGAGAGGCTCGACGCGACGGAGAGGGTCGGCGCGTCGGACACCGGCGAGATGCTCAGCACGAGCGATCCCGCGACCGTCGTCGCGTTGTCGCCGGCATGGGCCTCGCCAGAGGCCTGCTCCGCCACGGACAGCGTCACGCCGATCGTGGCGACCTCGTTGACGTTCGCGGGGGCGCGAACATGCAGGAACGGGATGTCGGCGCGCGCGACGTCGAACGCGTCGCCCGGCGCGGTGGACGTCGCCAGCGTCGTCGTCGCGCCGCCAGAGATGCGGAGCAGCGCATAGCCGGCGGGCAGGCCGGAGATGCGCGCGGACTCGACGACCTCGGATCCGTCGGTGTCCCCGAGGCGCTGCGCGAGGGCAAGGGCGAGCGGCGTGTCCTCGGTTCCCGAGAGGGTCACGCCGAGCGTCGGCGCATCGACGACCGCGTCGACCACGACCGTGACGACCTGCGCAGCCCCGTCGCGCGCCGCGGCGGTGCCGTCCCGCGACCACGGCGTCACCGTGAGCGCGAAATCGGCGTCGCTGTCGACGGGCAGGCCGGAGAGGCTGAGGCTGCCGAGCAGCACCTGCGAGACCGTCGTCGAGTTGCCGCTGATCGAAAGCGCGCCCGCGGAGGTCTGCAGCGCGACGCCGGAGGGAATGCCGGAGATCACGACCCAGGCGGTCTCGCCCGGGGCGCCAGGCGCGACGGACATCGGCAGGGCGCGCCCGCCATCCAAGATCGTCGAGCCATCGGGCCGGTCGATGCCCAGGTCCTCGCGCAGCGTGACCGACGTCAAGCCCAGGGACAGGGTCGGCACGTCGGACACGGGCACGACGTCGACTGTCAAGCTGCTCGGCGCGCTCGACGCCGTCGAGCCGCCAGCCAGCTCGGTCGCGATGGCGGTGACGCCGAGGACGATATCCGCGTTGGAATTGGCGGGCGGCGTGATGCTGAGGCCGGCCATGTCCGCCGTGCCGATCGTGTAGGCGCCATCCGCGCCCCGCGCTATGCCGCCCGGCGTGTTCGCGCTGCGCAGCGTGGCGCCGTCCGGGGCGCCCGAGATCCTGTAGGACAACACCTCCGAGCCATCCGTGTCGACCAGGCCCGACGTGATCGCCAGCGCGATCGCCGTGTCCTCGTTGCCCGCGGCGGCGCTCGTCGCCAGGTTCGGCGCGTCGGCGACGGCCGCCACCGTGACCGGCAGCGTCGCCACCGTCGACGCCGTCGAGCCGCCATCGGCCTCCGTCGTCGTCGCCGTCACCGTCAGCGTG
>Ga0169931_10004830_pt1 | contig 20784 bp, 19 predicted proteins | sample Kivu_15m_20L_FD_129675 | JGI IMG/M metagenome (GOLD analysis project Ga0169931, IMG submission 129675) | Freshwater microbial communities from Lake Kivu, Western Province, Rwanda to study Microbial Dark Matter (Phase II) - Kivu_15m_20L... | ecosystem: Environmental > Aquatic > Freshwater > Lake... | reverse complement strand
TCCACTTTTCCACCTCCCAAAAAGTGGATATAATATTAGGACATTATATTATACCATAAATATGGTGTATTATATAATTATAATATATATGATTTACATAATATTAAAAATATTCCCTCCCAAAAAGTGGACATAAAATAATATAAAAATATGAGTTTTTAAAAGATTTTTATAGAAATCATTTTATCTAAAGTTCAATTTACTGCTCTCCCTAGAGTTAATTCCTCCTCCTCCCAATATCCACTTTTAAATTGCCATAAATATTTTATTATATTACATCTAATTTAAGGTATTAAAATATACTGTACTTAAATAAATAATATTTTCCCATCCACTTTTCCACCTCCCAAAAAGTGGAAGGTAAACTGTCATATTATTTTACATCATAATTATGATGTAAAATAACATTATAATATATATGATTTACGTAAAATTAAAAATATTTCCTCTTAAAAAGTGGATTTTATATATTATAATAATGGACACAATATCATGCGATATATGTAATAAAGAATATAAAACAAAAAAAAGTTTATGGAATCATAAGAAAAATATTCATAAAAATAATACACACACTGCCGAAACTATAATAAAATGTAATTTTTGTTCGACAACTTTCTCGCGTTCTGATAATCTTAAGCGACATCTTAATTTGTGTAAATTAAAAGGCAATATTGATAAAAATATTATTGATGAAAACACAAAGTTAAAAACAGAAAATGAAGAGTTAAAAAAATTAATAAATAATTTAATAAATACTAATTGTAAAATGCATTATAAACAGTTTAATAAATTACAAAAATTATTAGAAGAAAATAATAATTCCGTTCAGAATACAATTATTAATGGACCCGTAAATAATGGTTCCATAAATAATGGACTCATAAATAATGGACCTGTTAATAATGGGATTATTAATAACATAAATATAATTGCATTTGGTGATGAAAAGATAGAACAATTATTTACTGAAAATGAGAAACTAACAGTTTTAAATGAAAAACAAAATGCATTAAATTTTTTAATTGAGTATGTCCATTTTAATGAAAAATACCCGCAATTTCATAACATAATTGTTACTAATAATAAAGCAAATGAAGCATATATATTTGATAAAGAAACCAGAAATTTTAAATTAGTCAAGAAAAATAATCTAATAGATGATTTAATAGAGTATAGAACTTGCGATATAGAAGAATTTTATTATGAATTAATAAATAATTTAGATGAAGAAACGAAAGAAATAATTGAAACACTAAATAAAGAACGTGGTGATGATAATGCCACACGTGAGAAAGTTAAAATGTTATTATTTAATAATAAAGAAAAAGTAAAACATTTATTAGCATAATTTTGTTTGGCACAATTAAAATAACCGTTTTCCGGCACATTGAATAAAAGCCATCACGTGTCCATTACAATATATTGTTGGTGATTTTTGTTCTTGTGATTTTTTATAACATTCCCTAAATTTATCAAGATGGAAATTGCATTCAGAATATTTTGACATTATTAAATATGTACTGTTCTTTTTAAATAATTTGTTAGTAATATACAATCTAACATCTTAACAATCATTTTTAGATTTTCTCGTTTAGGATTATATTGGCGAGAAAAATAATAACCATTTTTCCCAAATGATATGATTGTTTTATATTTTTTAATCATTTTAATCAAATACCAAGTACATTTAATAGACCCGTAATTATAAAATTCGTAATGAGGTAATGACAATTCAATATTGTTATTTATATTTATATATTTACAGTATATTTTAAACATATCTAAATCATCTCTTATTAACATATGTTCTAAACATTTTGCATTTCTATCTGAATTTAAAAAACGATGCATTTCTGGTGTATCATCTTTTGTTTTAAGTTTTGCTAAATGCGATAAGATGACATTGAAACTTTCCTTATAACCTCTATCATATACTACATATACACAATGATAATGATTATAACTTATCATATCATAACCATATTTTGGCATATTTAGAATATAATCAATTGTTTTATAATGATTCTCTTTACACGCGGTAATAAATACACTGCCGTCTAAAAGTGTTTCTTGTAGTAAATTATGCTTTGCCAATACACTAATTACATCCGTATTACCGATATTACATTTAACACAATATATATAATCATTATAACGCCAATTAATATGTTGGAATTTAGCGGAAAATAAGTTTTTAAATACACCTTTGTATTGTTTTTTTGGTTTATTACTATTTATAATATTAATAATATTATCCAATTCATCTGCCTTATTATTTCTTATACATCCTATTATCAAGTCAAATCGTCCTCTATCATCATCTGGGATGCTCATTAATATTATTAATAATATGTGTGTTATTATTTAAATTATCAATTTTTATGAGACTATCCTTTTTCATAAAAATTGATAATTTATCATTCTAGGTGCTTACTATAATAATATTAATGAACCATCTTAGGAATACAATTAAGCGCTATATCCAGTCTGATTCTGTCCGCGTAACCGCTATGGCAGTTGGCTCAGCTGGTTTTTTTGTGGGTGGATTGATTGGAGCAGCGAATGGACTTCATACAGGATTGTTAGAAGCTATTTATCATAGGGAACGTGTTACTGCCAGACAACGCCTTGGACAAAGTACATATATTGTTGCTAATATCGTGGGGCAACCAATCGTTGGTGCAGTAGCTGGAACGGCGATTGCTCTTACTGCTCCCGTATCTATCCCAGTGCTATATTATCTCTATCAAAAGGCAGAGAAGGAGGCACGCGAAGAGGATATGCGAATGTTGACTGCCATTCTAAAGGATGACGATTAAAAATTGATTTTTTTATACCATAAATAGTAAATATTATTATTAATGAATCATATTAGGAATATCGTTAAACATCCTGCTACAAAAGAAATTTTGATGACTAGCGCGCAATTTGGATTTGCGTTTGGTGGTATATTTGGTGCATTGAAAGGTTTTAGTAGAGGACACTATAATAATAGATATACCAGACCAAAATATATTAATCCAACTGTTTATTTTATGGGAATCTGGTTATAATGCCATTAATTGGTGCGACAGTTGGCGCTCTTAGTTGCACAGCTATTGGAGCAACTGCACCTGTATCTGTACCGGTATTGTATTTGTGCAAGGATAAAGTAAAAAAAATACTAGTAACTATTTAATAATATTTTCACCTTCATTTATAATGGACTATTACTACAAATATAAAAAATATAAAACAAAATACCTTGAATTGATGGGAAATAACACTACCTTAATTATATGTGGTACTCACGGAATGAGGATGATTTGTTTTCTGAAATCACTTTTCCCATCCATCCCAGCGAAAATAATAAAGAATTGTTCAATAATTAGATGTTATACACACAATAATACAACAATGTTAAATATGATTTACGAGGGAGAAAGTAATCATACTAATGATTGGACAATGAATGATATTAATAAATATTTCACAACATCGATAAATATTCCTTTACCCAATAATACTGAATTGTTTTTTGTACGCCACGGACACGGTCAACACAATGATATTAATATTATTGATAGAATGAAAACTGATTTAACTGATGCAATGTTAACACCAGCAGGTGTTTCACAAGCTGAACGAGCTGGCGGATTTCTAGCTAGTTATATAAATATGAATTATACCAAACCCAATATATTTTTTGAAGCATCAACTTTACGTAGAACAATGCAAACAATTGCTATTATAATGAGTAAACTTTATATAGATAAACCTATTCATATAACCCCGTGTGTAAATGAATTACCATATCACGCGAATGGTTATTGCGATACATCATTTATAAATAATATTGGGAATATAAAATTTAAAGAAAATCAACCCGTGTGCAATAATAATATGAATGGATGCGACACTATTATTCCCGGTTCCACTTATTAAGAGCCTTAAAATTAAATAAAAATAATTAGTTCTAATTATTTTTATTTTAATTTGGGCTCTTATTATCTGAAATAGGGAATAATATTAATAATAAAACCTTTACTATTAAATGGGAGTATTATATGAAATTTAAAGAAAATAATATTTGTAAAGATACAAATATTATAAACCAGATATTGGAATGTTATAATTATTATACCGTGGACATTTAATTACAAGCCCACTGGGCTTGTAATTAAATATTCGCGCTAATGACCTTGAGAAATGCATATGCATTTCTCATAGCAAATTAATTCTGAAGAATTAATTTGACCACATTAAATTCTAACTTTCCTATGGATTGTTAGAATTGATTGTAGACGGTACTATTCCCGGTTCCACTTATTAAGAGCCTTAAAATAGGGAATAATCCTAATAATAGCATTGTTCTTTGAGATTTAAATGAGAATAATCATAATTAGGAATGTGTACACGAGGAGGCGCTTGCTTATTTTCAATTTTAGTAAGTTTTTCTTCAAGTACTTTAATACGTTCAATTAGAGTTTCGATAAGTTGGATTGTTTTTTCATTTATATCAATGGATTGGTTGATATCTGACATTATATAGTATAATGAATTATTTTTAGATATTTAACTTATCAATTTTTTTGTTATTATTCCCTATGTCAGATAATAAGAGCCCAACTATAAATAAAAATAATTAGAACTAATTATTTTTATTTAATTTTAAGGCTCTTAATAAGTGGAACCGGGAATAAAAATAGGAAGATTTTTAATAAGAAATAAATTATTCCCTATTTCAGATAATAAGAGCCCAAATTAAAATAAAAATAATTAGAACTAATTATTTTTATTTAATTTTAAGGCTCTTAATAAGTGGAACCGGGAATAATAATATTCATTACTTATCAATTTTTTTGTTATTAAAAATCTTCCAATTTTTAAACGTTTATCTGTAAATATTTAATTATATATTGTTTATAATGTTATTCATTAATAAAATTATAATCAATGGAGATAACTATTGTGGCGCATCTTATTTAAATAATATATTAAAAACATTTTGTAAGAATATTTCTGATGAATATATTATAGTAAATAATGATAGTTTAACTTTAATTGAACCAGATATGTGCGACTCGCCATTCAGAAACGGTAGTACCGTTTCTGAATGTTCGGGCGCTTTCTTGGTCCGTGAAGATTCGAAAACGGTTTTCGAATCGCCCGAGACACATATACAAGTATTATATATATCCATTGTGCGTGATTTAGTTGATTGGATAAATTTAGCACACTCTAAACAAGAAAATTTATGTGAATTAATTAAATTAAGACATAAAAAATTAGAATATGCAATTGATATATTGCCAACTTTAGTTAAAAATCATATAATAATACGATATGAGGATTTAATAAATAATTTAAATATGGTATTAAATAAAATTAAAGAATTTAATATTGATATTAAAAATAATATAAAACAACCATTAAATAATATAAAACCACACATAAATAAAATAACAAAATTAATGATTTGTACGCATCCAGATTTTAATTCATATTATGAAATTAAATTAAATTATTATGATGAAAATATAAATACACGAATTGCATATTATACACAAAATCTATTTTGTGCTGATTATAAGATAAATGCACCACATTATAATTATTGTAATAATATTAATAAAGAAACAATTAATGTACCACAGTGTGCATTAAAATTCACTCGTGATGAGTTATTTTATTATAGAGGTCCAAAACATCATAATAATAAATTAATTCCAACAAGAGGAAATATGGATAAAGGCTGGTGGTGGGGTATAAACGAAGGATTTCCTCTCGATATTCCGTGTTTAACAATTAGTGCAGATGGTGTAAATAATCATAATTTGCCAACATTAATGAAGGTACGAACAGTAAATAATACAAATAATGCAATAATTGTACCACTTTCATATAAAAGACACTGGAATCCAATGTTTGGTGTTTTAAAAAAATCAGTTAAATGGGAAAATAAAATAAACAATGTTATATATAGAGGCACATTAACTGGCAGGACAACAAAAAGACTTGATTTCTGTAAGTTATATTTTAATAAATATAATGTCGGGTTATTAAAAAACAATGGACAGTTTCAAAATTTAAACTATGATGAATATTTACGAAATAAAATGACACCAGAAGAAATGATAAAGTATAAATACATAATTTCAATTGAAGGAAATGATAAAGATAGTGGATTGAATTGGAAATTGGCATCAAATTCTGTTGTAATTATGACTCCTCCTATATATGAAAGCTGGTTAATGGAAAATAAATTAGAGCCATATGTCCACTATATTCCTATGAAGGATGATATGAGTGATTTAGATGATATACTAGAATGGTGTAAAAAAAATGATGACAAATGTAAGGAAATTGCTCAAAACGCACGTAAATTTATAATGCAATTTACAAATAATGAAACAGAACAATTAATATTTAATATGATTAAGCATTTATATCAGATAAAATATAATATAATTATAAAATAATATAATGGATATTTTTGCAAATGATAAACATACAATATTATCTAAAAAAATATTTAATGTTAAACAAAATTTAAATATGTCAGAATTAAAAATAAATAAAAAACGGCAAATAATAAATAATACATTTAACCTTGATATGGGAGAATATATGACACCCATATACACAAGTGATAGTGATGTTAAAATAATTGTATGTACGTGTATCTATAAAAGGAAAGTATTAACACGATTTTGTTTAAGTGAATGGTTAAAAAGTCCTATATATATGATAGTTTGTTGCTACAGTGAAGATGATGATTATAATAATATAAAAGATATGGTATCAGACCGTTTATATTTATGTAAATATACAAATTTACCTCTTAGTGATAAATGGAATTATTGCGTAAATCAAGCAAAACAATTTAATCCAGATGCGGTAATGATAGTTGGGTCAGATGATATATTTACAAATAAATATATTGAAATAGCACAATATAATATAAACCGTGGTGTAGAATATATATCAAATAATAATTGGTTATATTATTTTTATTATAGGAAAAACATAATAATTATGAACTTTAAGTATTTACAAAGACGATATAATGACGGACTTGGGTCAGGTAGGATTTATGCAAAGAAAATATTGGATATAATAGATTGGGATTTATATAAATTTGATGCACCAATAAATAAATCATTAGATGGAACTTCATTTGCGAAAGTGAAAGAATATATAAAATGTCAGCGTTTTGATATAATCCCAAATGCAATAATTCTTTTAAAAAATACAGACGAATTTATCGGAATAACTATTAAAAATGATTATTATAATTATATAAATAAACATTATCGGGTTAATAATCCGACAACGATAGACCATATAAATATTGTTTCTTATATTAATGAATAGTTTAACACACGAATGTTCATATTATAATTTTAATTTAATTGAATGTCTTTTTAGAGAATTATATATATATCATTATATCGCATTATATAATGACAATAATATAATTGATTTTACAATAGAATGTATAAATATAAATATTATAATAGTCGTAACTGATTTTAACAAATATTTTAAATTATATGAATATAATATTAAAAAACAAGAAAACATTAAAATAAATGATGGCGCACATAAATATATTTATGTTATTCAAAAAAAAAATAACAAAAATAATTTACAATTTATATCATTGCCACAAGTAATAAAAATAATAAATAATGGAGGAATTTATATCAGGGGAATAAATAATAATATTACGATTAATAATACTGGGGTATCAGTTAAAATGTGCGACCCGCCATTCAGAAACGGTAATACCGTTTCTGAATGTTCGGGCGCTCTTTTGGTCCGCAATGATTCGAAAACGGTTTTCGAATCACCCGTGACACAAATAATTAATAGTATACCTGATAATAAGATTGATTATATATTTAGGAACGAAGAAGAAAAAATATTATATAATATGGATTTAGTATTATTTAATAATTTAAGTGAAAAATATAAGGCTGATGAATATTTTACTTTATTTGATAAATTTTTAATTAGTTATAAATTAAGTTTGGGGTGTGATTTATTGATGATTGCAAATAACGATTGGTCAAATACTGCTTATCGTTTTATGAAAAGTTTAGAATTACAAAAAATAAATGTTATTTTATTAAAAATAAATAAACATTGTTTTAATTATCCACATCAGGGAATTATTATAAATACTAGTTCTAAATTAATAAAAAAAAATCCAGTTATAGTTGAAATTCCTGAAATTCAGCCTATATTAGATATTGCAAAAGATATTAATAATATATGGTTTCACGCGTCATCGATTTTTATGCATAAAAATCAAACAATAAATAAATTATTAAAAAATAAGTCATATATAGTTGCACATGGTGGCACGACTTATAGACAATTTCCAAATAAAGTAAATGAATTATTTAATATGATTGTTAAAAAAACATTAATCCAGTGCCCTGATTTATTAGATTTAGGGGCGAAGAATGAGAAATTAATATATTATCCAGTTAATGTTAATATTATTAAATGTAATATAATTAAAACTCATAATAAACTCGTATTCGGGCATTTTCCGTCCTCATCTATTGATAAAGGAACAGCATTAATTTTAAAAGTATTAAAACCATTTATTGACAGTGGGAAAATATTATATATTGGACCAAAAACAGCAACTAAGGGTGAAACGTGGGAATTATGGGAAGAACATATAAAAAGATATCAAGAATGTGATGTTTATATAGAAACAATAAATTTAACACAAAATGGCAAACCTTTTGGTGAATGGGGCAATACTTGTTTAGAAGCTGCAGCTTCTGGGTGTATTGTAATGACTAATTTTCTTCAATATAAAAAATATGAAAAGGAATATAATAATACACCCCCTATATTAATAACAAATAATGAAACAGATTTAATAAATAATATAAATATGTTATTAAAATTAACAGATGATGAAATATATAATATGAAACATAAATTTAGGAAATGGGTTGAGGACTATCATTCATTGGAAAAATGCGGTATACGGTTAAAAGAATTTATTTTTGATATTAATATATAATGTTATCGATAGATAATATGTTTAATAATTTTATGGTAACGGGTGGTTGTGGTTTTATTGGTAGTCATATATGTGAAGAATTATTAAAACAAAACAAAAAAGTTATTTGCGTTGATAATATGATAAATTGTGATATTAATAATATTATTCCTTTTTTATCCAATCCTAATTTTATTCATATTAGCGAAGATATTCGAAATTTAAAACAAGATAAATATAGTTATTTATTTAATGATTTAGATATAATATTCCACGAAGCGTGTAGTAAATGTACTGTTTGTATGATTGATCCTGAATTAGATTTAAATGTTAATGCTTATGGTACATTTACTTTACTGGAGTTAGCTGTTAAGTATAAAGTTAAAAAATTTATTCATGCATCAACCGGGTCTGTTTACGGAGAACCTATTTCTTTCCCGACAGATGAAAAACATCAATTAAAACCAACATCTTATTATGGTGTTAGTAAATTAGCAGGAGAAAGATATGTAGAAGTTTTCGGGGCTATGTATGGTTTAAACTATAGTATTTTAAGATATTTTCACGTATATGGAAGTCGCCAAGTGTCATCGGATTATGGTGGAGTTATTGCTATATTTATTAGAAAATGTTTGGAAAATAAATCAATAACTATATATGGAGATGGGGAACAAATTAGATCATTTACATATGTAAAAGATATTGTAAATGCAAATTTTATGTGTGTCATAAATAGAAATACAGATAGACAAATATATAATGCATGTTCGGGAGTTCAAATAACAATTAATGAATTAGCAAATTATATTAGAAATAAATTAAATAAAAATACATTAATACAGTATGAAGAATTACGTAAAGGGGACATTAAGTTCTTTAATGTCTCAAATGAAAAAATAACGAAAACAGGTATATTATTTTGTACAGATTTTTATACTGTACTTGATGATGTAATAAAAGAATATTGTATAGCTCTTTCTTAAAAAGATTTATGGTTTTATTTGCCTATTACGAAGAAACAATAGCGACATATATGTTGAGGACATAGAAAATTTGGAATTTATTCCAAATTTGACAATAAAATCTCCGATTTACAAGACATCCGCACTTTTGAATTGCACACACCACATATAATGTTCACAGTATTGTATTGTTATAATAACACCTGCAGTAAAATATAAATAAAATCTTTATATCTAGTAATAATGGATAATACTAACTTTATAATTGGATATATAGATAATAATTTCCCACCATTAGTTTTATTAGAAACTATTAAAAAATTAAATAAAAATAATGTAAAAACAATTATTATATCACAAAATAATTTCTACGATATTTCTAAAGAATCAAAAATAATATCTGATTCACATTTGACAAAAATAATTTATATTAATAAATCTAAAAATTATATAATTAATAATTGTGATGTTGTTTTTACAAATAAATTTTTTAATATAACAACGAATGTAATTTGTAAAAAAACACAACATTCTATAAGTATTTTCGGGAAAAATCATATTGGTTTTTACGAAAATGATACATATAATACTCATAATTTAAATATTTTTTATAATATATTAAAATACTATGAATTATGTTCTAATAAAAATAAATATGATGTTACTATATTAACAGCATATGATTGGTGTAATACTGGATATAGATATTATATGGGATTATTACAAAATAATGTCAAGGTGCAAATGTTAAAAATGTTTGCTCATAATATTTTTAATTATGGTGATGAAGCTCCATATTTATTTTTAAATGCGAATATAATGAATAAAGAATTAAATGACAAAGAATTAAACATCAAATCAGAACACGTTCCAATGTATCACTATAAATTTAACAATAGTAAGTTTATAGAAATTTATAAAAAATATATACAAAGTGCAAAAATAATATATTTGCACGCGGAAACATATATAGAATTAAATAAATTTAATTATAATAATAAAAAAATAATAGTTGGTGTATCAGGACATCCATATAGGCGTCGCCCTGAAGAGTTTTGTAATTTTTTTAATAAATTCATAAACAAATCTTTAATCCAATGCCCCGATTTATTAAATTTAGGACTTAAAAACGAGCATTTAATATATTATGGGGTTGACACTGATAATATAATACCATATAGTCTTAGTAATAACAATACTATATTAAAAATTGGGCACTATCCAAGTAATCCAGAAACAAAAGGTAGCCCCGACATAATGAATGCAATTAATTTTATAGTTAAAAAATATCCAAATAAATTTATATACGATGGATTAAACATTAGTTCAAATAATCCAAATCACGAAAAAACGTGGGCGGAAAATTTAAAAAGAATGGGAGAATGTGATATATATATTGAAACGTGCAAGCCTTATTTAAATGCTTATTCGGTTTTTAAAGAATATAATAACACGAAATTTGGTGAATGGGGTAATACATGTTTAGAGGCATCTGCTTTAGGATGTATTGTAATTACTAATTCATTAACAAAAGATTATTATATGGAAAATTATACACAAGATTATCCTCTATTAATTGCAAATAGTTATGATGAAATAATTAAGCAATTAGAATATTTAAATACATTAACAATGGATGAAATTAAAAAATTAAAAAAAAAATATAGAGAATGGGTTGAAAAAAATCACTCTCTATATATGACTGGTAAAAGATTTAATGAGAGATTAATTATGGATAATATTTAATAACTGGCTTAAAATTACCATTTGGACGGTATAATGACTTATTAATACCATTATATTTTGGATATATAATATCTTTATAATTATGTTTTTTTTTAATTTTATTTGCAATATTAAAAAAGAAATCATTACCTCCTTCTTCATCGGTAATAACTCTTACGCTACATTTTTTATTTTCAATAAACGGAAATTTATTTAGTCTCATATATTGCGCTAAACATTGTTTAAATTCACTATTTTTAATATTATCGTTTAGCCACAAAAATTCTTGAACAACATGTTTATCTAAAAATGGATAACGTGATTCAATTCCATAACATCCTGCTACACGCTCAAACATTTGTATTATATTTCGTCCATAACTTGCATCAAAATTAGGCCATTTACTCCTTACATCTTTATAATTCATATCAATCACCGATGCACTTTTATTTTCTTCATTACCATAATCACTAAATATTTCATCGCCACCGTGCCCGCTTAAAAATATAATATTGTTATTATATCTGGCTTGTTGGAAAATTTGATATATACCAAAACAAGACCAAGCCTCATATATATCAGCATATGGCAACCCGTCATAATGATATGCGGTATAATTTTCAATCCTATTAAAAAATTCATTATATTTTTCTTCAATGTTTTCTTTAGGATTTATATAAATAAATTTATTATTTATTTCAATTAATTTTCGCCTACTTTCTAAAATATGAATATTTTCTTTTCCCTTAAATGTATAAGATTCAAATGTTTTATTTAATTTTAATAAACTACTAACAATACATCCCGAATCATAGCCCGAGCTCAATGGAACAAATATACCCTTGTCTGTGTTAGTTCTCTTATTAATAGCATTTTCAAAAGCAATATTCCATCGTTCAAAATTATTATATCGTGGCTCAAAATCCCATTTTATTATTTCAGATTCTTTTTTATTTCCTGTATTAAAATTAAAATAATAATGTGTATTTGGTTTTAAAAAATTTATATTAATATTTATATTTAATATGTTTAATGTTTTACTTATACAAGACTCATAGCTGGAACCAATAAATATATCATCATCAATATAATAACAAAATGGTTTAGTATAAAATGGATCAGTTATTATATGTAATTCATTGTCTAATATATGATTAATTACATATTCCCCGTCTAATAGTTCTAATGTATTATTTATTAATGTATCATTAATAAATTCACATTCAGATACATTTAATAAATCATAATTATTATCACCGATTTTTGATTTTCCATATATTTCGCCATTAAATAAAATATAACCATTGTTGGTTTTATATGGTTGAGGATTATATCCCTGAATAGCAAGCAATGTATGAACCATAATTTTATTCCTATCTTTAATTATATTTGTAAAATCTGGACCACGATATTTAATTTTTTCAATAATATAATCAATATCTAAATTAATATTTTTATATTTATCAGTTAAATAAATAATATAGAAAATTCCACACATTATTATAATTTATATATTATAATAATGAATAGATATAAACTAATATCATATGATTATACTAAAAATAATGATATTATAACAAATATTAAATCTCAAATAACGAAATATATAAATAAGAATGATAGTATCTTAACTGATAATATCGATATAAATACACATAAATCAACTGTATTGCAATATTTAAATACCTATAATGCAAATTATACTATTAATCATTATTATTATTTTTTTTATAATTATTTAGTTAAAGATATGAATATAGATTTTAAAAATAGTGTTGGTATTGACTATGGTTGCTGGGCTGGTATTTCATCTATAATATTGGCATTATTTGAATGTAAAAAAGTATATGGTTATGATTTTTTTCCTAATAATATAATTGATAGTATGATTGATAATATCGCACCAGAAACAAAAACTATAATAGAATATAATATAATCAATAAACAACCAATTACAAATAAAGTAGATTGGGTATTAATTTACGATGTATTAACTGATTTTAGAAGTGATAATATTATAAAAGAATTTACTGAATTGGTTGATAATTTTTATAATATTTTAAATAAAAACGGGATATTGTTAATAGCGGATTTTGAAAGCAATAGTAGAATAAACATAAAAAATCTTTTAGAAATCTTAAATAAATTTAAGGTAAATTTATATTATAATAATAATAACATGCGATTTGTGATAAAGGCTATTAAATAGTATCAAAATATTCAGGATGTAAATTAAACACAATTGTTAAGCCATCTTCAACATTTTCTAAATAATTTATAACACTATCTAATGATACAATATCAAAATAATTGTTTTTATTATTAGATATAATCCACTTATCTTTATCGATAGTCCATATATTTACATCATAATTATATGTAAATATAGGATTATTTAAAAAATATTCTTTGAAAATATCTTCTCTATTTTGTTTTAATAAATTATTATCATAAATATAATTATTATTTTTAATAATAGGATAATTAGTTTCAATTACATTAATATCACTCATTTTAATAGTTCCGAGTGGTATAGTAATATTATTATATATTATTTCTTTTCTATTAGTTAATTCTTCAAATATTTCAAAATTTTCAGCCCCATAAACTGCATAGGAATTATGAGCAACTACACTATCAATACTAACAAATGTTCTTAACCATTCTAATTCTTCCATAATAACTTTAGCCCCATCAATATTATTAACATAATACTCTAATGGGTCAAGATGTAAACCAATAGAACACCACGTATTTGAAAGTTGCATTATATTGTGTTTTAAATCAGTATGGCGCCCGAATCTTTTAAAATTACTATCAACATAACAATAATAATATGCGCTGTGTAATATATAAAATGTCGCTCTTATTTTATTTATATTAAAATATTTACTCATTTTAATAGCAGCATCCATATCACAATCAACATCGCATCTAATCCCAATTTTTGATTTACTATTATAGTTCATTAAATATTTCATATCAACAATATCAAATTTATTAGAATTATATATATAATTAAATAATTTATCGAGACAATTTATATTATTTTTATATTTTTTATAGTTTAATTTTGCCATTATTGAAAATTCACCAGATGTTTTAAATAAAGGATTATTCATTATAATGGTTTATATTTCCATAAATATCAATCGTCCCTATAGATTTAGCCGGATTACCAACCATTACATTATAAGCATCTACATCTTTACATACTACTGCTCCTGCACCAATTAACGAATGTTCTCTTATAGTATTACCACATACTATGGTGCAATTAGCGCCTAACGTAACCCCATCCTCTATGATAGTTTCGATATATTGACCATTTTTACTATACATTCCACGAGGATTAATATCATTCGTGAGAACACACGATGGACCAAAAAATACATAATTACCTGCTTTAACTCCAGCATAAATACTAACATTATTTTGAACTTTACAATTATCTCCAATAACAGCCCCACCCGCGATAAATACATTTTGTCCAATATTACAATTTTTACCAATAATAGCCCCTTTACAAATGTGACTATAATGCCATATTTTAGTTCCTTCTTTTATAATAGCCCCATCATCTATAATGGCAGTTTCGTGAGCAAAATAATTATGTTTCGATGGTATAATCTTATTACCTGTTTTTAATGAATTGCTTAACATATCTAATACCTTTAATACTCTTAATCCTTCTTCGCCGTCGGTGATTGGTTTATTACGTTTTATACAACATTCCATAAAATGACGGCATTCATTTTCAAGAGGTGTGATATTATTTAATTCTATAATAACAGCATCCGTTTTATTTGCAACTGGTGATGGATTCACATCATTAGTCCATTTTAAATAATCTTTGTATATTTTTAATTTATTATCGCTCATATCATCAAATACTATCATACCTTTTTCACATACAATTGCCATTTTCTGCTCTTTGTATGGATTTAACCAAGATACATTAATATTAACATATATATCATTAATCATCATAATACTATTAGTAATATCGTGAATATTATTAGTTAAAACACCATTTCCATTGCATACAACCCAATCAGGTAAATTGTGCGACCCGCCATTCAGAAACGGTAATACCGTTTCTGAATGTTCGGGCGCTCTTCTGGTCCGCAATGATTCGAAAACGGTTTTCGAATCACCCGTGACACAATTATTCATTGTATTATTAATCATACATAATGATAATATTACTGATATATCGTGAGGTGCAAATGACCATAAAACATTTTCATTTGTTCGAAATATACCTAAATTTAACCGATTAGCAGTTATTTGTTTAATTTTGCCTAATGTAGGTAATATTTCTTTAATTTTAATGACAGCACTATGATAATGCAATAAATGCCCGACCATAAGTATTTTATTTTTTTGTTTCGCTAATTCTACTAATTCTTCTGCTTCTTTTATATTTAATGTAATTGGTTTTTCAATATATACATCTTTGCCCTTATTTAATGCATCAACAGCATACTGATAATGCATTTCAGCAGGTAAAGAAATACATACTGCCGTAATATCACTATTTAACATTTCTTCCCAATTTTTAGTAATAGTAATATGAGGATAATCATCCTTATATGTCTTAATCAGATTATTATTAATTTCACAAATCATAGATAAAAATCCTATTTTATTAAATTCCCTAATAAGATTTTTACCCCAATAACCACCGCCAATTAAACCAAGTGACATTAATATAAAAAAGATAATGCAAGTTTAAAAACGAATTATTCATATATAATATATTATATATGAATAATACTAATATTACAATGTATGAACCTAAAAGGGAATATAATACTTATAAAAATGAAATAGATACCGCTATACATAATGTATTAAATCACGGTATATTTATAAATGGTCCTGAAGTTAAAGAATTAGAAACTAAATTAGCAAATTATATCAACTCAAAACATTGTATAGCGGTATCAAATGGAACGGATGCTTTAAAAATAGCCCTACTTGCATTAGGTGTAAAACACGGAGATGAAGTTATAACAGTCGCTCATAGTTGGATTAGCACGGCTGAAATTATTCCATTGATAGGTGCAACCCCAGTATTTATTGATATTGAAATGGATACATATAATATGGATCCACTTAAATTAGAACAAGCAATTACCAATAAAACAAAAGCCATAATTGTCGTTAGTCTATATGGTATGATAGGGAATATTGAAAGTATTAATATAATTGCTGAAAAATATAATATCCCAGTGATTGAGGATGGGGCGCAAAGTTTTGGCGCGGAGCGCAAAGGAAAAAAAAGTTGTAACACATCATTAATTGGAACAACCAGTTTTTTCCCAAGCAAACCCCTCGGGTGTTACGGCGACGGTGGTGCTTGTTTTACGAATAATGATAATCTTGCAAATATAATGAGAGCCATACGGGCACACGGTGGACTGAAACGATTTGAACACGAATATATTGGTATGAATGCACGGCTTGATACACTTCAAGCTGCCATATTATTAGCAAAATTTAACCATTTTGATGAAACTATAAAAAATCGCAATAAATGTGCAGATTATTATAGCGAAAAATTAAAAGATATAAAAGGATTAACTTTACCAAAAACACCAATTGATAATATTAGCGCGTGGGCACAATATAGTATATTAGCTCCCAATAAAGAATTAAGAGATAATATAGTATCATATATGAATAAGAATGGGGTTATATTATCGGTATTTTATCCAGTTCCATTGTATAAACAAAAATGTTTTAATAATATTGCTATAACACACGATATGACAAATACTGATATGGTTTGCGACCGTGTATTTAATTTACCGTGTTATGGAGAAATAACAACAGAAGAAATGGATTATATAATTAAACATATTAATCAGTTCGCATTGAATTTCTTTCATTAATAGTCGCATCTAATACCATATGAGGCGTGTTTTTGTCTTTCATATAAGATAATAATGCATTCGTATCTTTTGGAAAACAATAACCTCCATAACTTAATTTCCCATCTGGTCCCGGAACCTTTGTATGCATTGGGTTTATCCATTTATTTTTCAACATCATTGAAACAACATTATTATAATCACACCCGATATTTTGACATAATAAATACATTTCATTAAAAAATTGGATTTTAACTGAATAGAAACAATTTAAAAATAATTTCATTGCTTCCGATTCTGTTGCTTTACAAATTGATATTTCCGCTTGTGGATAATATGTTTTATAAAAATCGGTCAATATATTTATATTAGTATTATCAATATATCCAATAACAATATGTTGCATATTATGGAAATCATAATATGCAGTTCTTGCGGTTAAAAATTCTGGATTGTGGAATAATTTAAGATTAGGATATTTTGTGTGTAATATATTAATAGTTTCTGGTTCAACAGTGCTTCTTATTACTACTAAATTATTATAATTATTACCTTGTAATAAATCACATACTTCATAAATACACGATTTATCATATGATTTATTAATTTCATTATAAGGAGTTGGTAAGCATAAAAATAATATATCGCAATTTAAACAATCTTCAAATGTATTATATTGTTTATATTTATCATAAGCAATAACATTTATATTTTTTTCTTGAAAACTTTTATACATTGCCCCACCAACAAATCCTATTCCAATTATTCCGATTTTGGTCATATAAAATATGTTATATTATAAAAATTGAAAGTAATATATATTAAAACGAATATTAATATATATTATTAATGGGCGTTCCTGGATTTTTTTTGTGGTTATGGAAAAATTATAAAAAATCAAATTTTGTATTTAGTAAAAATAAAGTACCTGAAGGCGAAAAAATAGATGATATTGATTGGCTCCTTCTGGATATGAATTGTATGATTCATCCAATGTGTTTTGAAACATTACACGACATAAAGGATAATAAACAAGTCGACAGACAAAGACTTGAAAATAAAATGATACGAAATGTCATATCTTATTTGGAAAAAATGATTACTATTGCTAACCCACAAAAGGGTATTTATGTAGCGGTAGATGGTGTTGCACCTGTCGCCAAAATGAAACAACAACGTTTGAGGCGTTATAAACATATTAGCGATACGGAATTATTTAATAATATTAGGAAAAAGCATAAAAAAGAAATTCCATATTATTGGTCAAATAGTAGTATCACACCGGGTACTGAATTTATGCGAAATATCACCAGCACATTAAAGGTATGGGCAGAAGAATATAGTACAAAGAATAAGATTAAAATCATCTTCTCACCAGCATCAGTTCCAGGTGAAGGAGAGCACAAATTATTACAACATATTCGTAATACTAATGAAGACTTAAAATATGCGGTTTATGGTTTGGATGCCGATTTAATCTTTCTTATGTTGGCAACTCAGAAGAATAATATTTATCTAATGCGTGAAGCCAATAAGATGGATGAGAAGAATGATGGGATTAATTTTATTTCAATTACCAAGATGAAAGAATGTATTGTTAATAGTATTCGTGATATCGTAAAAAAAGATGAGACATTAAAGGAAGTAATAAATGATAATTATTATAATACGGATAGAATAGTTGACGATTTCATTTTTATTTGCAGTCTGATGGGTAATGATTTTCTCCCTCATATGCCCTCATTAGATATTTATGAGAATGCGATAGATGTTTTAATGCAAACCTATGTTGAAGTCGTCATTGCGAATAATACTTTTATTGTGGATAGAACTACAAGACATTATATTGATAATAATATATTCTATGATTTTCTGGTTCGATTAGCAAGCTCAGAAGAAACAACTCTCAAATTAGCATTTGGTAAGAAGAAACGATATTATACATGTCAATCATCTGATCCATTCGATATCGAGATGCATAGGATTGATAATATGATGTTCAAGGTAAAAGACCCTATTATGATTGGGTCAGATAATATAACTGATTGGTCGACACGATATTATAAACACTATTATAATCTTGAACCGGCTAAAATATCTGGTATTATGACAAAACATTATATGATTGGATTAAAATGGGTTATAATGTATTATCTTGATAAATGTCCATCGTGGGATTGGTACTATATATATGATCACGCGCCTTTTCTTACTGATATGGTTAGAGATAAAACAATAATTGATGAAGTGTTTACTGAATTGGTATTCACAGAAGGTAAACCATTATCACCATTCGAACAATTACTTACCATCCTACCAAAACAATCATCATATCTCCTCCCAGTGCCTTTGAGAAAGATTCCGAATAATATTAATGGTAGTGCAGCACATTTATATCCAACCAAATTTGACCTTGATATGATTGGTAAAAGAAAATATTGGATGTGTACACCAATCTTACCCAAATTAGAAATTAATCTAATTAGGAAGATATTTGAGAAATATAGTAAATTATTGCCAAGTGATTTGAGATTATTAAATCAAACGGGTGATATTTATGAGTATTAAAAACACTGATATGAGTACGGATATTCCTCATAATATGGATTTATAATTTCACCAGGTGATTTATCTGAAATTTCTTTATAAAAATCAACAATATTTACTTTAAAATTTGACATATCATAATAAATTTTATTGTTCATCATTTTATGAAAAATATATTCACGAGTTGGTGTTATTATTGATTTTAATACTAATATTATAAATGATTTTATTTTAAATTTATAAAAATATACTGTTATATCGGTACGTAGAGTTGGTATAAGTTTAATAGTATTTATATAATCATCATATGTTAAATTATTCATAATTTTTGCCATATATATTTTTTCATTATATATATCTATTTTCGAGAATAAAATGCCACTTGCTATATTGCCACAATAAGATGTCCATCGTGTTTGAAAAATATTTTCTGGATTTATTTTTAATTGTATAATATTAGAAGGCAAAACATTAAATATTTTTATATATGAGATATATTCTGCATATTCTGGGGTGTTGCCTGCAGTATAGTTAAAGTGAATACATAAATATGATTTTATATCTTCCGTACTTGGACGCATTAAATATATTTCTTCTTTATTATTAGTATTATTAATAGTATATTTCTTATCTAATAATAATTCACCAATATTCATAT
>Ga0169931_10004829_pt1 | contig 20790 bp, 21 predicted proteins | sample Kivu_15m_20L_FD_129675 | JGI IMG/M metagenome (GOLD analysis project Ga0169931, IMG submission 129675) | Freshwater microbial communities from Lake Kivu, Western Province, Rwanda to study Microbial Dark Matter (Phase II) - Kivu_15m_20L... | ecosystem: Environmental > Aquatic > Freshwater > Lake... | reverse complement strand
GGTGGGATGGAAGCGCAACGGCTGAGTTTTGCGCTCATGCTGAGCTACCTGAATCGAGTGGTGGAGGGGGTTGAGGATCCCCGTCAGCGGAGTAATGCTCAACGCTATGGCCGATGGGATCTGCGGTGTTGTTTCCGGTCTTTGGCTGGGTCTACCAAGCCCTATCGGCTCAGGGATTTCTGACGGCTTACGAGGTGCTGAATGAGCAGATGCTGGTGGGGCTCGATGGCACGGAATATTTTTCCTCACCAGGGCATTCAGACCACTTGCCTACTGCATCCCAGCCAGTTTTGGACGCTGCTGAAAGCCGTGAATCCGGATCTGTTGCTGCTAGCGGCGGCTATGATGAAGCAGACCTCGGAACCGTCATTCAAGCCGCTCTGGTGAAATATGCCGGGTGACAGGTCAGCACTGCCGCCGCCGCCCTAGAAAGACTGCAGCTGGTGCAGGCTCAGCAGCCCGATCTGGTGCTCCTGGATGTCTCCATGCCCGATATGGATGGATACCCATGCTTTGCCCAGCTCCGGGCCGAACCCTCTACGGCCAAAATTCCGGTTATTTTACTGACGGCGCGGGTGCTCCCCCGCGATCGCCGCCAGTTCGCCCAGATGGGGATCGCGGGGGTGATCACTAAGCCGTTTAATCCCTTCACTCTCTGGCAGCAAATCGAAAAGATTGTCAGTTAGGAGTCAGGAGGCAGGAGGCAGGAGTCAGGAGCCAGGAGTCAGGAGCCAGGAGGCAGGAGGCAGGAGTCAGGAGCCAGGAGTCAGGAGTCAGGAGGCAGGAGGCAGAAGGCAGGAGGCAGGAGGCAGCTGGCTATCTAGTTGGTGACGCACTGATGATGGGCTGAGGCGGGAGTGGGGCCGGGTGCGGACGGATTTTGGCCAGCGTTCAGCCCCTACTCCCCGGAGCCTTACTTTAGGGCTTCTAGCACCTGGTCGTGGATGGTGCCGTTGCTGACGACAACGCCTCGGTTATTGGGAAAGCGGGCGTGACTGGCGAAGTCTAGGGGCTTGCCGTTCATGTCGGTGACGCGACCGCCTGCTTCTTCGACCACCAGTACTCCGGCGGCATGGTCCCAAATTTTTTCGCGGTAGTCGGGAGATTTGGGGGAAGGCAGGCGCAGGTAGAGCACGGCCTGACCAGCGGCCACGGCGGCGTACTTGGCCTGGCTATCCATGCGGATAGAGGGAGCTGTGATGCCGACGGCCTGGGCGATCGCACTCTGCTGACTCTGATCGCCGTGGCCTGACTCAACACTTTCGACAAACCGGAAGCGATCGCGATCGGTGGCTCCAGCCACTTTCAGACCCTGGGCCACGCCCCCAGCCAGGGGCATGGTGACGGTTCCTTCGCCCCGCACGGCCACAAACAGAAGGCCGGTTTCGCCGCCGTCAAAGCTGAGAAAGGGGCAGCCCAGCACCCCGACTTTGATGTCGCCGTCAACGATTAGGGCTAGGGCGATCGCATACTGGTCGCCCCGCAAAAACCCCTTGGTGCCATCGATGGGGTCGAGGGTCCAGTAGCGGGGGGCCACAGAACCATTGCCGTGGTCAATCCAGCTCAACAGGTCGTCGTCGGTGGTGCCGGGGAACAGGGACTGCACCTGGGCGGTGGCGGCGGCCAGCACAGCGGCGGTCTCGGGCTGGCGCAGGTCCGTGGTGTCTTCTTCGCCTACGACGGGGTCGCTGGGAAAGGCCTCGCCCAGGGCCTTACAGATAATGGCCTGGGCACCGTAGTCGGCAATGGTGACAGGGCTCTGATCATTTTTTTCGATCGCCTCGGGCACTAGGCCCTGGCGCACTGCTTCACAGAGCTGGGCAGCCTGGATGACGGCGGCGATCGCCACCTGTTTTTCCTGTTCGTAAGCCATAGATTCTTTCAGTACTAGTCAATAACGGTATACGGGTTAGCCCAAACAGCCCAAGGGTTTAACTAGAGAGCACTATAGCCTGGTCACGCGCTCTCGCCGCATTCCACTAACCTACCGGGCCGGTTCTGGAGGGGATTGGTTCTTTTGGGGAAAGCTTCTAGTTTGGAGCCAGGCGCGGGGGCCGAAGTGCTGACAGCTCCGGGCGGCAACCTGGGCGGCCTGACCCAGGGCTGCAATAAAGGGTGCCTGCAAACGATAGTGGCAAAAGGCCCCATGGAAGATATCCCCCGCGCCCAGGGTGTCTTTGACCGTTACCAGGGGGACGGGCAGGCTACCGGATTGCCCCCGATCGCAGTACTGAATGGGCCCAGCCCCCTGGGTGATGGCGACTTCTGGAATGCCGAGACTGGCCAGGGTGCTGAGGGTGTCGGCCCGGCCCGGCCAGCGAAATTTGGCGGCGGCAATGACGCTGGTGGCCAGGGGGAGCACGGCCTCAAAGCCCGGCTTCCAACTGCCGGCATCGATGACGACGGGGATGCGCCGCTGCTGGGCGGCGGTGGCGATCGCCAGGCCCACGGCCATCTGGTGGCCGTCGATCAGCACCGCGTCGAGGGTGTTATCGGTCGTGCCGAGGAGAGTACCAATGGCGGCGGGAGGATCGGCCTGGCGCCCCACGGCATTGCGTGACACCACGGCGCGATCGCCCGTTGAGGCGGTCACCAGAATGGTAGACAGCGGCGGCGGGGCTTGGCACTGCGGGGTCAGATCGACCACTGCTACCCCAAGGGTCGCCAGGTCTGTCTGGATCAGCGTCGCCAGGGGGTGCTGGCCCAGGGCGGCCACTAGGGTGGCCCGGTTGCCCAGGGCGGCAAAGGCGATCGCGGCATTGGTGGCCGGCCCACCGGCCACCAGCAGGCAGGCTTCGGCCACCATCTTCTCATCGCTGGCCGGCAGGCGCGAAACCTGGTAAATGCAGTCAAGGGTGGTAAGCCCCACAAAGAGTCCAGTGGCCACGGCGATGCTCTCTCGGCGGATTTTAAGCGAATTTTAAGCGGTGAGCAGCCTGCCCAGGCCGCTGGCTAGGGCTAGACCTCGGTGTAGGGTAAAGAGACGGCACCTGGAAAGGATCGCCACCGTTACCCCTTCAAACCCCCTATGGCCGAAACGATACCCTTAGTTTATCTTCCTCTGTTTTTTCACTGTGTGATCGGGCTGGTGGCCGCCCAGGTGGCCCATGGCAAGGGGTACGACCTGGGTCGGTGGATGGTGTGGGGTGCCGTCGGCGGTACCGTGGCCCTGGTGGATGCCCTCCGGCGACCCCGGCAATCTACGCCCCTATGAGCCTGGGTCAGCGGCTAAACCAGTGGCGACCCGACCTCGACCACCGGATCTGGATTTTGGCGGCGGGACGGCTGCTGTCCCAGGTGGGCATTGGCTTTACGCTGTTCTACGCACCGATCTTCTTTACCACCCAGGTGGGGCTAACGGCGACCCAGGTGGGGGTGGGCATTGGCCTGGGCTCACTGGCGGGCATGGGGGGGCGATTTTTGGGCGGGTCCTTGGCCGATTCGCCCCGGTCTGGACGGCGACCGACGCTGCTGGTGTCGGCGCTGATTTCGGCCCTGGCCGACGGGGTGCTGCTGCTGGCCCAGGGCTTCCCGATGTTTCTGGCGGGCAATCTGCTGATGGGCTTTGGCGTGGGGCTGTACTGGCCAGCGGCAGAGTCGGTGGCGGCGGACATAACCACCGCTGCCCAACGCAACGAGGCCTATGCGTTGCTGCGCCTGGCTGACAACCTGGGCCTGGGGGTAGGGGTGGTGGCCGGGGGGGCGTTGATTTCCCTGACCGGGGCCTATCGGGCGCTGTTTGCCATCGACGGCGTGACGTTTCTATTGTTCTTCGCGATCATCTACGGGGCCATTGCTGAGACGCGTCCGGCGGGTGGTGGGGCGCGATCGCTCTGGCAGGGCTGGGGCTATGCCCTCAGAGACACCAACTTAATGGTTTACGCCCTGGTCAATGTCTTGCTAACCGGCTATCTGGCCCAGATTCAAAGCACCCTGCCGCTGTACCTGCACCGCTTTGGGGGGGAAGGTATCGACGCAGGTATCGGCGCAGGCACCCTGAGCGTGCTGTTTACAGGCCATGTGGTGCTGGCGGCGATTGCTCAGCTGCCAGTGGCCCGCTGGCTCAAGCGCTATCGCCCGGCCCAGGGGCTGATGGTATCGGCTCTGCTCTGGGGCCTGGGGTTTGGGCTGGTGTGGCAGTCAGGCGTAGGGAACTTGCCCCTGGTCTGGGCCGGGTTGGCCCTGGGGGTGATGGCGCTGGCCATGGTGGCCTATACCCCCATTGGCTCGACGCTGGTGGCGGCGATCGCCCCGGCGGCACTGCGGGGGGTCTATCTGTCGGTCAACTCCATGTGCTGGGCGGTGGGCTACCTGATCGGCCCACCCCTGGGTGGCTGGGCCCTGGATCAGGGTGACGCAGTGGCCCACGGGTTTTGGCTAGGGCTGGCGGCGACGGTGGTGCCTGCCTTGGGGGTGCTGGTCTGGCTGGACCGGCGACTGCGCGCTTAAAACTGAATTAGTTAGGGATTCACCGTGTCTACTGACCAGGTGTGGTCGGCTTGCAGGGTGTAGAGGGTGCGCTGCTGAGGATCACCCCGCAGCTCTAGGTGGTCGACCTGGTGGGGCGTCAGCAGCACCAGGCAAAAGTCTGCTGGGGGGTTGGCGTCCACCTCTCGAGGGGAGAAATCGGCGTCGGGCGGGCGAGGTTGACCGGGGTGGGGCCAGTAGAACGACTGCCGACCGGCATTGGAGAGGTCTGCCCAGGCGCGATCGCGGGCCGAGACCAGGGTGGGCTCAGTCGCGCTGGCGGTGACGAGGCCGAGGGGGCCGCCCAGGCGAAACTGTTCGCGGGTGTGGGTAAAGTACCAGCAGATCTCGCCCCAGGGGTGCGCGATCATGTCGGCCACCTTGGCGCTGCGCTGGTCGGTGATGGCGGTGAGGGTATCGGTGTCGGGCAACCAGCTCCGGAACACCACGGTGCGGTTGGCTGGGCGGCCCAGGGCGGTTACCGTAGCTAGCTGAAAGTAGCGACTGTAGGGGCGGCTGCGGTTGCGGTGCAGGGCACGGGCAAGGGGACTGCGCCAGGGGGCCAGGGTTGAGATTTTCGGCAGAGATGAATCAGAATCCGACATACTAAAAGTTAGCCTTGCATAGGGATGGGAGCATTCCCAATCCATGGGTTGGTCGATGCCAAGAACTAGAACGTTTGCTGAGCGAGTTTTCAAGTATGACTGTTGCCATCCTGTTACTAATTGCGGGTGCGGGGCTATTGCTGGTCGGGGCAGAATCTCTGGTGAGAGGGGCGTCTAAGCTAGCCAGCCTGCTGGGTATTTCGCCGCTGATTATTGGACTTACCATTGTGGCCTACGGGACTAGTGCCCCAGAGATGGCCGTGAGTGTGCAATCGAGCCTGGCGGGCCAGGGCGACATTGCCCTGGGCAATGTGGTGGGCAGCAATATCTTTAATGTGCTGGTGATTTTGGGGCTGTCGTCGATTTTGGCCCCCATTCCGGTGGCCCAGCAGCTGGTGCGCCTGGATGTGCCCATCATGATCGGGGTCTCGGGACTACTGGTGTTATTTTCCCTCGATCGCCTGCTGCAGCCTAGCGACGGCATTATTTTCCTGATCGGCGTCATATCGTACACGCTGTTTTTGATCTACCAGAGTCGGCGGGAAACCAATGTCGAGGTGCAGTCTGAGTATGAGCGGGAGTATGGCCCTACCTCCGTAGGCCGCTGGACTTGGCTTCTCAACCTGGTCTACATCGGTCTGGGGTTGGTCACCCTGGTGGTCGGCTCGCGCATGTTTGTGGCGGGGGCGGTTAGCATTGCCCAGGCCCTGGGGCTGAGCGAGTTGGTGATCGGTCTCACCATTGTGGCGGCGGGCACGTCTCTACCTGAACTGGCCACGTCGTTGGTTGCTACGTTCCGAGGAGAGGGCGATATTGCCGTGGGCAACGTGGTCGGCAGCAATATTTTTAACATTTTGGCGGTGCTGGGGGTAACGACGTTGACCTCGGGGCCTGGGATTACCATTCCCGACTCGGTGTTCTACTTTGACCTGCCGGTGATGGTGGCGGTGGCGGTGGCCTGTCTGCCCATCTTTATGACCGGTAACGTGATCTCGCGCTGGGAGGGGATGCTGTTTACTGCCTACTACGTCGCCTATGCCACTTTTCTGGTTTTGCGCACCACCGACCACGATAATCTGGGGGTGTTGAGCCAGGTGATGCTGCTCTTTGTGATTCCGATTACGGTGATTACCCTGCTGGTGATACTGGTGCGATCGTGGCCCAAAAAGTCAGTCGGCGGCGATGGAACCTAAAGGCCCGTATTCTGACGATCCCCCCTCCCGGTAGGATGGATAGCACCCTTGTTGATCGGTACCCATGGCCATAGCGGTTGATTTTGGCACCAGCAACACTGTCATTGCCCGCTGGAACCCCGTCTCTGATAGCCCAGAAACCCTAGCGTTGCCGGGGTTGAGTTTACAGTTGGGCCCAATGCCACCCCTGGTACCGAGCCTAATCTATGTGGAGCAGCCCCAGGCCGATGGGGTAGTGGTGGGTCAGGCGGTACGCGATCGCGGCCTCGACATTGCTGCCGATCCACGCTTTTTTAGCAATGTCAAGCGGGGCATTGGCGCGCCCTTGCAGGGGTTTTTGCCGGATATTGACGGCCAAGCCCTCTCCTTTGAACACCTGGGGGAGTGGTTTTTGCGATCGGTGCTGACCCAGGTACGCCAGGTGGCGGGGGATGATGATAGCCTGGTGCTGACGGTGCCGGTGGATAGCTTTGAGGCCTATCGCCTGTGGCTGGGGGATATGGCCACCTCCCTAGACTTTGGCCAGGTGCGGCTGATCGATGAACCCACCGCCGCCGCCCTAGGCTACGGCCTCAGCGGCGAGCAAACGCTTTTAGTCTTGGATTTTGGCGGCGGCACGTTAGATTGGGCGTTGGTTCGGCTGGTGGCCCCAGCCCAGCGGCAGCCGGTGGGCCTTTTGCTCAAGTGGCGGGGCCAGGGGGCCGACCAAACCAGCGCCCAAAGGCCCAAGGTGGCCAGGGTACTGGCCAAGGCTGGCGAAAATCTGGGTGGAGCCGATATTGACCAGTGGCTGGTGGAGCACTTTGCGGCCCAGGGGGTGCCCGGTGGTGCGGTGGTGCAGCGGCTAGCGGAGCGCCTGAAGATCGCCCTGTCCGATCAACCCGAGGCGGCGGAAGCCTACTTTGACGATGAAACCTTTGACACCTACGATCTGGCCCTGACCCGCGACCAGTTTGAGGCCATTCTGACCCGGAATCAATTCTTTGGGCGGCTGGAGAAGGGGCTGACCCAGGTGTTGCAGCAGGGCCAGCGCCAGGGCATCGGCCAGGAGGACATCGACGCGGTGCTGCTGGTGGGGGGCACGGCGCAGATTCCTGCCGTGCAGCGATGGGTGATAGAACGGTTTGGGGCTTCAACGGTGCGGTGCGATCGCCCCTTTGAGGCCGTCGCCCAGGGTGCGTTGCAGATCGCCCAGGGCCTCCAGGTAGAAGACTTTCTCTACCACAGCTACGGCATTCGTTTTTGGGACAGGCGCCACAACCGCCACGGCTGGCACCCGATTCTTAACCAGGGACAGCCCTACCCGATGAGCACCCCGGTGGAGATCACCCTGGGCGCCTCGGTGGAGAACCAGCCCAGCCTTGAGCTGATCGTCGGCGAACTGGGGGCCGCCAGCACGCAAACCGAGGTGTACGTTGAAAAGGGTCGCTTGGTCACCCGGCAGATGGGTGGCGATGCGCCCTCGGTGCAACCCCTCAACGATCGCGAGGGAGCCCGCACCATTGCCCAGCTCAACCCGCCGGGGTTTCCGGGCAGCGATCGGGTGCGGGTGCTGTTTCGGGTCGACGGCGATCGCCTGCTGCGAATCACGGTGGAAGACATTCTTGCCGGTGAAACGTTACTAGAAAACCAGCCCGTGGTGCGCCTGAGCTAGGTCAAAAGTCAGGGCAAGGAGGCTTAATCCAGTCTCAACGTTGTTGATTGCTTCGCCTATGCCCTGGCAAAGGTGCGTAATCAGCTAATCCGGCTATGATGCAGACTAGCTAGGCTAATTCACCCCGATTGCTTTCCATGGTGACCTTAAGCGCCTCGACCCAACGCCTTTTAGCCCAACTCCATGAGCATCTCAAAACCCTCTACGGCAAGCGGCTCTGCCAAGTTATGCTGTTTGGCTCCCATGCCCGTGGCGACGCTAGATTCGACTCTGATGTCGATGTGTTGGTTGTTCTTACAGGTGCCGTTAACCCTGGCCAAGAAATTTCCAACATTAGCGAGTTCCTAGCCGATTTGTCTTTAGAGTACGACCAGGTTATCGGCTGTCTGTTTATGGATGAGACCCGCTTCACGACCCGCCAAGGGCCATTGCTGCGGAACGTTCGGCGTGAGGGCATTGCCCTATGACCGAAGACCAAGAAGAGCTGCTCCTCAAAGCCCAACAGAGTCTGGCTGCCGCTCAACTGCTTTTAGGCAACGACTATACCGACTTTGCCGCTTCGCGAGCTTACTACGCTATGTTCTACGCCGCAGAAGCTTTACTTGAAGGAGATGGACTTTCATTTTCAAGCCATAGCGGAGTAATTTCTGCTTTTGGGAGAGAATTTGCCCGCACCAAGCGTGTGCCAGCAAAATTCCATCGCTACCTAATCGAAGCGCAAAACCTCAGAACAACTGGAGACTACGGGCAATTTAATGCGGTTGACCAAGCGCAAGCATCCAACATTGTCGAACAGTCTAGAGAATTTTTAGCGATGGTTCAGTCCTTAATTGAGTAGCAAAGATAAGGATTCCGTAGCGTGGGTTAGGCGGTTCTCACCCCCCGCTCCCCACCGACCACCTCTCGCCCGCCGTAACCCACGTTATTCTGGCAAATAGGCCACCCCCATCTCCCGCTCCCCGCCGACCACCCCTCGCCCGCCGTAACCCACGCTGTTCTCGCCCGCTGAACCCACGCTATTCTAGAAAAGCTGAGCTTTGAGGGCCACCTGTGCAAACCCCAGACCCCATTCACGTGATCGGCGGCGGGCTAGCCGGAACCGAGGCCGCCTGGCAGATCGCCCAGGCCGGATTGCCCGTCGTCCTCCATGAAATGCGCCCCCACAAAACTTCCCCCGCCCACCACAGCGAGCACGTAGCCGAACTGGTGTGCAGCAACTCCTTTGGGGCGATGTCGAGCGATCGCGCCTCGGGTCTGCTCCACGAAGAACTGCGCCAGCTGGGCTCAGTGGTGATTAGTAAAGCCGACCAGCACCAGGTGCCTGCGGGCGGTGCCCTGGCGGTCGATCGCGGCCGCTTCAGCCAAGATCTGACGGAAACCCTGGAGCGGCACCCCCTGATCGAGCTGCGCCGCGACGAGGTGACTAGTATTCCCCAGGAGGGCATTGCCGTGCTGACCACCGGCCCCCTGACCAGCGACACCCTGTCGAGGGATCTGGAGCGGTTTACCGGCCAGGGCTACATGAGCTTTTTTGACGCCGCCAGCCCGATTGTGGTGGGCGAGAGCATTGACCAGTCGGTGGCGTTTATGGCCTCCCGCTACGATCGCGGCGAAGCGGCCTACCTGAACTGCCCCATGAACCGGGAACAGTACCTGCACTTTTGGACGGCACTGTGCCAGGCGGAACAGGCAGAACTCAAGGACTTTGAGCGGGAAACCGCCAAGTTTTTTGAGGCCTGTCTGCCGATCGAAGAGATGGCCCGGCGGGGCGAAGATACCATGCGCTACGGCCCCCTCAAACCCGTGGGGCTGTTTGATGCTCGCCTAGGCGACTTCAAAGCGCCAGAAAACAAAAGCAAAAAGCCCTACGCCGTGGTGCAGCTGCGCCAGGAAGACAAGGGCGGCCAACTGTGGAATATGGTGGGCTTTCAAACCAATCTGCGCTGGGGGGAACAGGCGCGGGTGTTTCGCCTCATTCCGGGGCTGGAGAAGGCCGAGTTTGTGCGCATGGGGGTGATGCACCGCAACACGTTTTTGAATTCCCCGGAGCTGCTGCACAATACGCTGCAATTCAAGGCCCGCCCCACCCTGCTGGCGGCGGGGCAGCTGATGGGTACCGAGGGCTACACGGCAGCGGTGGCTGGCGGCTGGTTGGCGGGTACCAATGCGGCCCGCCTGGCCCTGGGCCAAGATTGCTTAACGCTGCCGGTGACCCTGATGCTGGGGGCACTGGTGGATTTTATTACCTCGGCGGAGCCGAAGCACTTTCAGCCGATGCCGCCCAATTTTGGCATTTTGCCACCCCTGCCGGTGAAGGTGCGCGGCAAAAAGGAACGCTACGGCCAGTACCGCGATCGCGCCCTCAGCGACCTGTACACCTGGGCCGGTGACCATAGCGTGTCGCTGTCTCCCCTGGCCTTGAGCGCTACGGCCTGACGGCACCCTCGTCACGGCCTCGATCGGGTTGAACCCAACGGCCCAGGCCCATGGATAGGATCGGCGTCGGGGTCTGCCAGTTGCCTAAGGGTCTGCTAGGATGGTCATCGATTAAGAGAAGGTTATACTTAAATTAATAAAATTGAGGGAGCGTTCGATGACCCAATTTAATACTTCGTCCAACCGTGGCGATCGCGACAACTTTTTGTTCCCTCGCAGCCGTTATTACGGTGAGTTTTCGCCTCAGCAACTCACGTTTAACGCTAATCTGCAAGAGTTTGCCCAACGCATTAGCTATATTTCGGGCTTGCAAACCGGCGGCAAGCTATCGCCAGACGAAGCCTACGACCAAATTAGATCGCTCTACAAGCAGCTCAAGCGGAGCAAAAAAGGGCTAGAGATTTAGGGGCAGGAGTCAGGAGTCAGGAGGCAGGAGTCAGGAGTGAGACCGAATCTGACTCGCCGAGCTCCGATTCGAGACCGATACTGACTGGGGGCATTGCAGTGCAAGATCCCTACAGATTGTCCGTGTAGGACAGGCAGGATGCTTGTCCTACATGAGTTCGGGATAATTTTCTCCTTCGCAAAAGCAGGCTAACCGTCCCCTCCTCGGAGGGGTTAGGGGTGGGTCAGTCTGAGAAGGGTGCCTTGGGTCGTCGTCTCGTATTGAGACTAACTTGCCTCAATCAGGGTCTTTTAATGAGACGAATTGGTCTATCTATCGGGTTACGGCTGACCCTTGTTTCGCTGGGGGCAGGCCTGTCTCTAGGGCATCGGCACAGAAACCCGGTTTCTCGGCCAGGCAGTAGGTCATGCCGCTAGTGCAGCGACGAAGAAACCGGGTTTTTAGCCATACTGTACCGGTGCTCTAGGAGGGTGTGATCGCACCAGCCACCTAGGTCTGACGCCTTGTCTTATCCTGGGACTCTAGAGTAAATTTATCGGTCTACTTAAGAGGCATTTGAGTCTTTTAAGTAGACTGTCATTTTTATTTGGTTTGGGTGACTAGCCGCGCTAGGGCCCCGGCGATCAGGCCCCAGAAAGCGGAGCCAATGCCAAAGAGGGTCAGGCCGGAGGCGGTGACGAGGAAGGTGAGCAGGGCGGGTTCGCGATCGCCTTCCTCGCCCAGGGCGGTAACCAGTCCGTTGCCAATGGTGCCGAGTAGGACTAGCCCTGCGATCGCCAGCACCAGTTCTTGGGGAAAGGCGGCAAACACGGCGGTGACTGTGGCACCCAATAGGTCGATCAGCAGGTAGAAAAATCCGGCGGCGATCGTGGCTACGTAGCGTTTGTCGGGGTCTTCGTGGGCCTCGCGACCCATGCAAATGGCGGCGGTAATGGCGGCCAGGTTGATGGCAAAGGCCACAAAGAGAGCGAGGACGACGAATCGCCAAGGCTTCGTCATAGTTGGCCAAATTCTTCGACGGTGTATTTGCCCACCTTGTTAAAGGCCAGCAGCACGAATATGTCGCAGTCTTTCAGGGCGGTGTTGTACTTGCTCTGCAAGCCACCCGGTACCATGGCGTCTAAAAAGTCTTCCCACACATCCAGATGCAAAAAAATGCCCCGGTCAAACCAGGCTTTGCATTTGCGGTAGATAAAAATTTAAAACTGCTCCCGGCCTTCCTTCAGCTCCGAGGAGGAGGCCAAAAATAGCTTCATTTTCTGCATGGACCGGAGCGATTGGGGGCTATGCTCCAGTTATAGCCGACTGGCGTCGCGATCGCACAACGACCCGCCCAGCAGGGCGACGGCGGCGCGGCAGGCTAAAATATCTCTTTTAGGGACTCACCAATCTCAACAAAAGACTTGACAATGGATGCACGAGTCTAGTCATGAGATTTTGAAAAAATCGACAGATCGGGATATCCCTAACTCAAAGCCATGGAAAACCCCCTCCCCTCCTCGGAGGGGTGCCCGCAGGGCCTCGACGTGAGCCCTTCGGCTTGAGCTCAGGTCGAAAGCTCTGCCGAACGGCGGGGTGGGTCAAACTGCGACAAAAATGGAGTTTCTAGCTGCGGATAAGCTGCTCCTGGGCTCAGATAACCCACCCCTGGCCCCTCCCAGGAGGGGAAGGGTAGGCGGTAGGTTCCACTTTGGCTCAGTTTGCCCCTCCCTTGGCCCCTCCCAGGAGGCTCCTGTGTACACGTTCTCTCCTCGGGCCAAACGCCCGCTAACATCCCCCCAAATTCAACTGGCTGGGGTCACTTCATAGAGCCCCCCTTGGGGAAAGGGGCAGTTTTGCCAAACAGAGGATTCAATGCCCTCTTTCCCCAGGAGGGGATGTAGCTGACCTTTTCGCGGCATGAAATTCTACCGAGCTGGCGTTGTCGTAAAGCCGAGTCTCATTGCAAGACTCTTGTGGTGAATTGCTAGTCTTTTTAATGTGTATTTGAGTCCTAGAGCTAGACCGGCTTTGGAGTAGTTGCTCGGGTGCCTCTGGTGAAGTTCTTTACAAATGATGATCGTTGAGCTGGGGCGAGTCTTCTCTGCGCGACCATAGGCACAGAGCAATAAAACGTTTGCGAGTTTGCGGGTGGCTAGAGGCTGTTGCAGGGTGTGGGTTTCGTCCCGCAGCTGAGCGATGGCCAACGGCAGTGGTTGATCAACCTATGGCTCCTAGACGTTATGAATAGGTCTTTTGTTTTTGGTGAGCGGGCAGTTAGGGACTTCCAATCTTTAAATCGTCCCAGAATGTTGAAGGCTCCAAGCAAGGTCAGTCATTTAGATTTGAGGCTGGCACGATTAATTCTCTGGAAGTCCCTTATTAGCCTGTTTCGCGGGGCTGGGGGGCTACTGGGGTCGGCTGGCGGCGGTGGGGCCGTCGGGTATCGATACCCTCAATGCTCAGCTTGGGGATACGTTTCAAGACTACTTTTGGTCGAGTCAGGTCTTTGACTCCTAAGGCACCAAAGACGTGGCCGGTTGGCTCATGGATGGTACTGCGGCGATTGCCAAGGCTATGATTGGAGTCTACGATGATCCGGCCTCACCCGCTGGCTGGCCGCCTCCGTTCACAACATCGGCGATCGCCTCGCCCTAAACCCAGCCCCCGCTAGGCCCATAAATACCGCTCAAAATTTAGTCCAATTCTAGTCCGGGAAATTTAATGTATTCCTAAAATCCCTAACAAAAGGGCAATCCAGCGCTTTGGATGTTTGCGTGTACCGCAACTATCCAAGCCCCTTCCTGGCCACCACAGAGCTGTGACTTCTAGGATATCTTGTCCAGTAGTGACGTAGCTAGTGGACGACGATGCAGCCCAAAATCACTATCAGCGGTGCCGGTTGGTGTGGTCGATACAGTCGGGCTATGGGCGGCTCAATTTGCTGGTGGCGATTTGCGATAACTGTAAGTATCGCGATGTAATTATTGAGACCTATGAGGCTGAGCTGCGCATCAAGGGGACGAGGTGCGATCGCATTTGTCTCGACATGTTCCAGCCCAGCCTCAAGCGCAGTCTGCAAGAGCACTATTCAGGGCATGGGAAGAGCAGATTATGCCTTGAAAACGGTTCTTGAGACCTACGACATCAGCCAAAACAAATTGGCCACCCTGCTGGGCGTGCGTCGGTCAGTAGTATTTCGCTGGTTTCACGAACAGCGCGATCCCACGGCGGAGACAGTCTCTGAGATTGTGAAGGCGCTTAACTCCCTATGCCCTGAGGCGGCTCAGGAATTCGTAAAGCTTTATCTTGGAGAGCTGGTTGATCCTGACAGTCTCAGCTAAAGCCTGTTTTGAGCCCTAGAGTCGTTAAGGTTTCACTAAGATGACCGGGATCTTCAGTGAAGTCCTGGAGAATTGAGCAACCTAGAGTTAGTTACAGTGCCAATGACCTAGGTCTTTTGGAGCTTTAGCCAGTGGACAACAGGAGTTTACTGCCCATATGGGAACCTATGCGCCATCGATCGCCCCTTTGGCCGATCTGCTAGCGATCGCCCAGGGTCAGTACCATCAGCTGGTGTTGGCTACGGTTGAGGCTGACTCATCGGATCACTGGCGGTCGGTTGCCGTTGCTCTGGATGGTCACTATCTCAACCTCAACCTAGAGCTAAGCCAGCGTCTGCTGGATATTCCCCAACGGCAGTGGTCTCATAAAGTTATGGAGTTAATCGATGCCATTGTGTTGTCTACGGATTTGCGGGTGACGGTTCTCCATCGCATTGAGATTCTATTTGACCCCCAGCTGCGGCTCGACTCGCTCAAGAGTCTTCAGCAGATTGCCCGTCGTCACGGCTTGCTGGTGGTCTGGCCTGGCACTTACGATGGGCGGTATCTAGCCTATGCCGAGCCTTGGCATCCTGAATATTGTCGCTACCCTGCGAAGGATCTGATCGTTTTCCCGTCTGCTTAGCTCCGCCCCCCTGTCTACAAGCCCCATGAAATATCGCGACCTGATCCAGTTCGATCCAATTGAAACCGTTGTGCAGCTGCGGGATGCCAATGAGCTAACGGAAGCTCAAACTCTGGTGCGTACCTACGTGATCTCTGAAGAGATGGGGGAGCGATTGGTGGGGACGGTGTTCCCTAACCTGCAATTTGACGAGCCCAGCGACAATAAGGGGCTGCTGATTGTGGGCAACTACGGCACGGGTAAGTCTCACCTGATGTCGGTGTTGTCGGCCCTGGCGGAGCACGGCGATCTGGTGGGGATGGTGCAAAACGAAACGGTAGCCCAGGCGGCGGAGGCGATCGCGGGCAAGTTCAAGGTCATTCGCACAGAGCTGGGCTCAACCACGAGAGACTTTCGGGAATTTGTCTGCTCAGAGCTAGAGGAAGCCCTATTTGCGATGGGGGTTTCCTACAAATTTCCAGCCCGAGACCAGCTCTCTAACCACAAGGGGGCCTTTGGCGACATGATGCAGGCCTTTCAAAGCGAGTATCCCGATCATGGCCTACTGCTGATTGTGGATGAGCTGCTGGAGTACCTACGCACCAGGAAGGATCAAGAACTCATCCTAGACCTGAGCTTTTTGCGGGAAGTGGGCGAAATTTGTAAAAATACGCGGTTTCGGTTTGTGGGGGGCTTGCAAGAGACCTTGTTTGACAACCCCCGCTTTGGCTTTGTGGCAGAAACGGTGCGCCGGGTGAAAGACCGCTTTGAGCAGGTGCGCATTGCCCAGAATGACGTGAAGTATGTGGTGGCCCAGCGGCTGCTGAAAAAGACCGCCGAGCAGCAGGTCAAAATTCGCGAGCATCTGACCCCCTTTGCCCGGTTCTACGGCAACCTGAATGAGCGAATGGAGGACTACGTCAACCTCTACCCCATCCACCCTGACTATATCGACACCTTTGGGCGCATCTCTTTTGCGGAGAAGCGGGAGGTGTTGAAGTCACTCTCGATCGCAATGAAGCAGCGGCTGGATCAAGATGTGCCGGACAATGAGCCGGGGCTGATTGCCTATGACAGCTACTGGGCCACGCTGAAGGAAAACCCCTCCTTTCGGGCGGTGCCGGAAATTAAGGCGGTGATCGACTGCTCCCAGGTGCTGGAGTCGCGGGTGCAGCAGGCGTTTACCCGCCCAGCTTACAAGCCGATGGCCCTGCGGATTGTGTATGGTCTGTCGGTGCACCGGCTGACCACTGGGGATATCTATGCGCCCATTGGGGCATCGCCAGAGGAACTGCGGGATGCCCTGGCGCTGTATGACCCGATGGTGGCAGAACTGGGCGGCGACTCAGCGGATGACCTGCGCTCCCAGGTGGAGACGGTGCTGCGGGAGATTCATAAGACCGTCAGCGGTCAGTTTATTTCCTCGAACCCGGATAACCGGCAGTATTTTCTAGACCTGAAGAAGAGCGACGACTTTGATGCCCTGATTGAGAAACGGTCGGAAAGTCTGGAAGATGCCCAGCTCGATCGCTACTACTACGATGCGCTCAAGATTGCCCTGGAGTGCGAAGACCAGACCTATCTGACGGGCTACAAAATCTGGCAGCACGACGATTTGGAGTGGAAGGAGCGCCGCACCACCCGCCAGGGCTATCTTTTCTTTGGGGCACCGAATGAGCGGGCCACGGCGGTGCCCCAGCGAGACTTTTACATCTACTTTATTCAGCCCTACGACCCGCCCCACTACGCCGACGACCACCTGTCTGACGAGGTGTTCTTTAAGCTGGCCAAGCGCGATCAGAACTTTGATGATGCCCTGCACCTCTACGCCGCAGCGGTGGATTTGGCCTCGACGGCTTCAGGGCAGGCACGGAAAAGCTATGACGATAAAGCGGGGGAATACCTGCGTAAGGTGACGGCTTGGCTGCGCGATCGCCTCACTACGGCCTTTACTGTCACCTACCAGGGGCAGAGCAAGCCCTTGCTGGAGTGGGTCAAGGGGAAAGCCTTTAGCACCGGTAGTCGGGCCAACACTCGGGACATGGTGAACCTGGTGGGGGCCAGCTGTTTGGCCCAGCACTTTGAGCAGGATGCGCCGGAGTATCCGGTGTTTTCGGTGCTGTTGACTCAGCAGAACCGTGCCCAGGCGGTGGAGGCGGCACTGCGGGCGCTACGGGGGGGCACGCGCAGTCAGCAGGCGACGGCGGTGCTGGATGCATTGAACCTGCTGGATGGCGATCGCACGGATCCCTACCAGTCTAAGTACGCCGAATATGTTCGTAATTTGCTGGCCCAGAAGGGGCCGGGGCAGGTGCTCAACCGCTCGGAGCTGATTGAGGATGTGCAGGGGATTGAGTACATGGCCCCTGGGCGGTACCGGCTGGAGCCGGAGCTGGTGGTGGTGCTGCTGGCGGCGCTGGTCTACAGCGGCGATGTGGTGCTGGCCATACCGGGAGATAAGTTTGATGCCAATAATCTGGATGCCCTGGCCAGTACGGCGGTGGAGACGCTGCAAAACTTTAAGCATATCGAGCCGCCGAAGGATTGGAACCTGCCTGCGCTGAAGGCGCTGTTTGAGCTGCTGGGGCTGGCACCGGGGCTAGCCCAGTTGGTGACCCAGGGCAAGGTGGAACCCATTCAGCAGCTTCAGAGTGGGGTAACGGCGACGGTGAACCGGCTGGTGGGGGCCCAGCAAAAGCTGCAAAATGGTCTGCCCTTCTGGGGCAAGCCGCTGCTGAGCACCCCCGAGCAGGATGAGTTTCGGCGGCGATTGGCGGATGGTAAGGCATTTTTGGAGTCGTTGCAGGGCTATAGCAGCCCCGGCAAGCTGAAGAATTTTCGCTTTAGCGCCCAGGAGGTGAGGAACCGCCAGGGGGGCCTGCAAACCCTGGATGAAATTGAAGCCTTGGGGGAACTGACCAGCGAGCTGGGGTCGTTGGCATCGTATCTCTCGACGGCGGAGGCACTGCTGCCGATGGATCACCCCTGGCTGAAGCAGATGCGGGAGGTGCGGGATGGCATTCAGTCGGAGTTGTTGGATAGTGAGAAGCGCAGCCAGGCGGGGTTTCGGCAGCAGACGGTGCAAAAGCTGGCGGCGCTGAAGCAGGGATACGTTCAGGAGTATGGGGCGCTGCATGGTCAAGCTCGGTTGGGGGCCAATGACACCAGCAAGAAGGAGCGACTGCTGGGGGATGGGCGGCTGGATAGCCTAAAGCGGCTGGCGACCATTGACCTGATGCCGAAGGGGCAACTGACGGAGGTGCAGCACGAGCTAGGGGCGCTGAAGTCGTGCTTTGCGCTGACAACGGCGGAGCTGGAGGCGGCCCCTACTTGCCCCCACTGTGGCTTTAGACCGGCGAATGAGGTGGTGGATTGGCCAGCAGGGTCGGTGCTGGGCCAGGTGGATGAGCGACTCGACCAGATGGTGGAGGAATGGACGAAGACGCTGCTGGATAACTTGGAAGACCCAATTACCCAGGCGAATTTGGAGCTGTTGGGCCAGGCCCAGCGGCAGCCAGTGAGTGAGTTTTTGGCGAAGCGGGCACTGCCGGAGTCGTTGAGCCAGGGGTTTATTCAGGCGTTGCAGGATGTGTTGTCGGGGTTGGATAAGGTGGTGCTGTCGATTGAGGCGGTGAAGGGGGCGCTGCTGGATGGGGGGATGCCTGCCACCCAGGAGGAGATTAGACGACGGTTTGAGGCGTATTTGAAGGAACAAACGAAGGGCCGGGATATTAGTAAGGTGAGGATTGTGGTGGAGTAGGGGCGCAAGGCTTGCGCCCAGGAGAGTGATTAAAGGTTGACTACCTCAGGATAGATTTTCATGCCTACGGTTCTATATTTACGGGGTTGGCGACTGCATTTTTACTCTAATGAAGGTAACGAGCCAAGAAAGATTATCCTGCAACATTTTGATGACATTGTAGAGGCTTGGGAAACTGCTTTTGGAGAACGATCATGAGTAGACAGCATGAAGTGAACAGTCTGGTCTTTGAAGGTGACTGGATGATCTTATCGGTGGATGATCAGGTTTACCGTTTACCGTGGGCACAGGTATCTGATCGTTTGGCTCAAGCAACTGAGGCAGAACGAAAGATTTACCGTATTGCACCATCCGGTTACGGGATTTATTGGCCACTTTTAGACGAAGATCTCTCCATCAATGGGTTGATTCAACTTGCGAAATCTTTACAAGCAGCAGCAAACATTAGTTGACCAGCAGTAAATTCAGAACGTCAGAGGCTCATGTTAAAAAAACTAATTTTAGAAAACTGGAAAAGCTTCCGACAGGCAGAGCTGGAGATTGATGCTCTGACGGTTTTGATTGGCACCAATGCCAGTGGTAAATCCAATGCGCTGGATGCTTTGGAGTTTTTGAGCCGCATTGCTCAGGATAAGCCTCTAAAGAAAGCGTTAGTCGGTGCCTCCCAGACACCTGCGATTCGAGGTGGAACCGAGTGGGCTACTCTTAAACCCCATAACCAGTTCACCCTGCAAGTCTGGATTGGTACAGAGGATGAAGATAGTGACTACGTTTACAGCATTTCAGTGGCAACTAAGCCTGACGTTATAAATTTAGGAGAATCTCTCAAGCTGGTTCGCTATTCCGACGATAAAAGTACCGCTACTGATTTATTTGAAGCTGAACTGAACGGCCACAGAGAACTAAAGTTTCGGTTGCCCCATGAACCTAATTTTATGCTGGAGCAAAATAGCTCAGCCTTAGGAAAGTTACAGGGTTTGCGTTTTGAAAATGCTGAACTTGATAAGGGTATCCAAGCTGTCTCTGAAACTCTCAAAAACATTCTAGTACTAAACCCGGTTCCGGCTAAAATGCGGGACTATTCACGTATTTCAGATGGCTTGGTGGGCGATGCCTCAAATATCGCTGGAGTTTTGGCAGGGTTATCAGCAGACAAAAAGTTAATGGTTGAAGCCATTTTATCTAACTATTTATCTCAATTACCAGAGCGGGATATAGCTAAAATTTGGGCCGAACCAGTAGGCCGATTGGAGCACGATGCTATGCTCTACTGTGAAGAGGTCTGGGTACATGGACATTCTCCTACGACTATCGATGCAAGGGGAATGTCTGATGGCACATTACGATTTTTAGCGATTGTTACTGCTTTGCTGACACGGCCAGAAGGTAGTCAAATTGTTATTGAAGAAGTAGACAATGGTCTGCATCCTTCCCGCGCTCAATTGCTCTTGAATATGTTGCTTAAGCTGGGAGAAGAACGCCAGATTGATATTTTAGTTACTACTCATAATCCAGCCCTTTTGGATGCACTTCTCCCCGACTTGCTTCCATCGGTTATTGTGACCTATCGCAATCCTGATACAGGAGAAAGCCAACTGATTTCTCTGGAAGATCTGGAAAACCTGCCCCAGATTGTTGCCATTGGTTCTCTTGGTCAAGCGGCAACCCGAGGCAGTATTGAACGGTCGCTGTCACGTCGTCGGGTCGGGGTAGGTTAAGTGTAATGACAGTTCGTAAGGTGTTGATTTTAGATACTTCGATTCTATGTGTGGTGATTGGTATCCCTGGCAAGGAGGTGTGTGGGCCAAAGGATAATCTTTGGACTCAGGAAAGGGTGAAAAACAAGTTAGAAGTAGAGCGACAGACTGGAACAACACTAGTGCTACCATTAGCGACCGTTATAGAAACTGGCAACCACATTGCCCAATCGAAGCAGGGCGATCGCGTCAAGATGGCTCAGGATTTGTCTGCCATGATGGTTAGCGCAGCGAATGGGGAAATACCCTGGGCGGCATTTGCCGAACAGCAAAATTTATGGAATGCAGATGCCCTCAGATACATTGCCGAAAAATGGCCACTGCAAGCAGCTCAAGGCTTTTCAATGGGAGACTTCACGATTGTTTCGGTAGCTGACCAGTATCGGCAAGCAGGGTTTTATGTAGAAATCTTTACGGGAGATCAGGGGTTAAAAGCAATGGAACCCATTCCGCCTAGTCCGAAATTAACTAAACGCAGAAGACGACGAAATGGGTAATTTGATTCGGGGAAATACTTTGATACTTGTAAACAGTACTTTTGAAAGGTTTTGGTGAAATTGGAGCAACACGATGGTAAATAAAAGC
>Ga0169931_10004827_pt1 | contig 20792 bp, 21 predicted proteins | sample Kivu_15m_20L_FD_129675 | JGI IMG/M metagenome (GOLD analysis project Ga0169931, IMG submission 129675) | Freshwater microbial communities from Lake Kivu, Western Province, Rwanda to study Microbial Dark Matter (Phase II) - Kivu_15m_20L... | ecosystem: Environmental > Aquatic > Freshwater > Lake... | reverse complement strand
GCGCCTTATCCTGACGCCATGGGAATGCGACGCGAGGCGCGGGAACGCGCCGTCCAGTTTCTCTTTCAGTGCGACTTGAACGCCCCGGACAAGGTGGACGAGGCGCTCGACCAGTTTTGGGACTCGCAGCGCCGCGCCGCGCTGGCGCAGGCCAACGACGGCAAGGCGACCTGGGGCGAACAAATCGAGCTGCCCCCGCCCACCGCCGCCGAGGCCGCGCTGCGCCTCTTCGCCGACCCGCTCATCAAGGGCACGCTGCAACACCGCGCCGAGGTGGACGCCGTCATCACCAAGCACGCGAAGAACTGGGACATCGGCCGCATGGCCGCCGTGGACCGCAACATCCTCCGGCTCGGCATCTTTGAGATGCTGCACCGCGAGGACATCCCGCCCGTGGTCAGCATCAACGAGGCGGTGGACATCGCGAAGAAGTTCTCCACCGACGACAGCGGCAAGTTCGTCAACGGCATCCTCGACAAGGTGCGCGGCGAACTGATGCGCCCCGCGCGCGGCCCGATGGGCAAACCCTGATTGCACGCCATGTTCGCCGACCTGCACATGCACACGACCTTCTCGGACGGGACATTTTCCCCGGAGGAGATGGCGCAGGCGGCGCAGCGGCATCGCCTCGCGTGCGTGGCGCTCACGGACCACGACACCGTCGCCGGCTGTGCGCGCATGGCGGCGGAGTGCGCGCGGCTGGGGATCGAGTTCGTCAACGCCACGGAGCTGACGGCGGAGATTGACGGCGTGGAGGTCCACATCCTCGGCTACTTCATTGACCTGGCGGACGCGCACTTCCTGGAGAACCTGGTCAAATTCCAGCACGCGCGGCAGCAGCGCATCCGCGACATGGCGGCGCGCTTGCAGGGGCAGGGCGTTCCGCTCCAGGCCGAGGCCGTCTTCGCCATCGCCCGGTGCGAATCTCCCGGCCGGCCGCACGTTGCCCGCGCGCTGGTGCAGGCGGGCTTGTGCAACTCGATGGACGAGGCCTTCGAGCGGTTCCTCAAGAAGCACCGCCCCGCGTGGGTGCCCAAGTTCAAGATTTCCGCATACGACGCCATCGGGTTGATCCATCGCGCCGGCGGCGTCGCGGTCATCGCGCACCCGGCCTTGAACAAGAGCGACGACATCATTCCGGCGCTGGTCGAGGCGGGGATTGACGGCATCGAATGCTTCCACACGCGGCACTCCACGGCGGCGAGCGAGCATTACATGCTGATGGCCGAGCAATACGGCCTGGCCATCAGCGGCGGCTCGGACTGCCACGGCATGAACAAGGGCCGCCCGCTCATGGGCGGCATCAAGCTGCCCGTCATCCACGTCCGCCAGCTCGAAGCCCGCGCCCACGCCATCCGGGAAAAGACGCTGGCGGCGGCGTGAATTGATTCGTCGCCCGCCGCTTCCAGTCCGCGACTTTCTCACGCACCAAGCACCACGCACCACGTTCAGCATGGGACTGTTCTCCAAAATCAAAGAGGGCCTGCACAAGACCGCCGCCAAGCTCGGCCACGAACTCAAGCGCATCGTCACCGGCTCGCCGAAGCTGACCGGTCAGACCGTCGAGCAGCTTGAACACGCCCTCCTCGCCGCCGACCTCGGCATGGCGATGACCCAGCAGATTCTGGCCGCCGTGAAGAAAGCCTACGAGTCGCAGGGCAGCGCGGGCCTCGACGTCTTCGCCATCGCCACGGCTGAAGTGGAGCGCAGCCTCTCCGCCACCAACGCCGCGCTCCGCCGGCAGCCCGACGGCCTCACCGTCGTCTCCATCGTCGGCGTCAACGGCACCGGCAAGACCACCACTTCCGCCAAGCTCGCGCACTTGCTCCAGTCGCAGGGCAAGCCCGTTGTCCTCGCGGCCTGCGACACCTTCCGTGCCGCCGCCATCGAGCAGCTCAAGCTCTGGGGCACGCGCCTGAAAGTTGAAGTCATCGCCGGCGCCTACAACGCCGACCCCGCCGCCGTCGCGCACGACGCCATCACCGCCGCGAAGTCGCGCGGCGCGAACTACCTGCTCGTGGACACCGCCGGCCGCCTGCACACCAAGAGCAACCTGATGAAGGAATTGCAGAAGGTTCACCGCGTGATGGGCAAGCAGCTCCCCGACGCGCCGCACGAGGTCCTGCTCGTGCTCGACGCCACCACCGGCATGAACGCGCTCCAGCAGGCGCGCGAGTTCCACAAGGCCGTCACGCTCACCGGCCTCGTCATCACGAAACTCGACGGCACCAGCAAGGGCGGGATGGTCGTCGCGATCCAGAAGGAACTCGGCCTGCCCATCAAGTTCATCGGCGTGGGCGAGCAGCCGGACGACTTGCAGTCCTTCGATGCGCGGCAGTTCGCCGAGGCGCTGTTCGGAGAGAAGTAGCCCGTGGTGAGTTTGGCCGCCCGTTGTCTTTCGCCCGCTGGCGCGTAACCTGCCGGGCGTGCCATGACCGCGCCGCCCGCCACCGTTCGACCCGCATCCCGCCGCGCGTTCACGCTCGTCGAGCTGCTGGTGGTCATCGCCATCATCGGCGTGTTGGCGGCGCTGCTGCTGCCCGCGCTCGTCGGCTCGAAGGAACGCGCGAAGCGGACGGCCTGCCTCAGCAACCTCCGCCAGGCCACGCTCGGCGCGCTGCTCTACGCGGGCGACTTCGAGGAGAAGCTCCCGCGCGGCACCACGGACACGGACTTCGAGTATCCGCCGGTCGTGCCGACGAACACGCTGGCGCAGTTCATCCGCTACGCCGGCAGCGACCGCGTCATCGGGTGCCCCGGCTTGCCCGCGCCGTTCAAGGTCGGTGGCTTCGTCGAGCCGAACGGCCACGGCATCGTCTTCGGGTTCAACTATCTGGGCGGCCACGAACTGCTGCGCGCGACCAACGACATGACGGCCACGCGCGGCTGGCTTTCGCCGCTCAAGTCCGACGAAGGCCCGCAACTGCCGCTCTTCACCGACCTCAACGTGTGGTCGCCGGCCGGCGGGCAGTCGGTCGCGCCGCACGGGGCCAACGGCGCGGTGCGCATCGGCGAGGACGGCGCGAACACGGCGGCGGGCGGCGCGGACTCGAAGACGCTCGGCGGCAAGGGCGGCAACGTGGCCTGTCTCGACGGCTCGGCCGCGTGGCGGAAAATCGAGGCGATGGGGAGCTACCAGCTTTCGCTGACGTGGGACGAGCTGTTTGGGATGTGGTGAGAACGTGGTGCGTGGTGCGTGGTGCGTGACACGAAGCGTGGCCGACCAAGTTCACGCAACACGCAACACGCCACACGCCACCGTCCCAGCCTTCGACATCACGGCTCCACCATCTGCCCGCACCGCACCGCCCGCTTCGCCCCCGTTGTTTCCGGCAGGTTCCCCGGCAGGCCGTGCCACCGCCGCCACGCGAGCAGCGCGAAGGCGGCGGCTTCGATGGCCTTCGCGGGCCAGCCCAGGCCCCGGCTGAAAATCAGGCCGGTGGATATGCCCTCGGTGGACATGGCGGCCAGAATCCGGACGAAGAGCGTGAGGTTCTCCGCCCCGCCGCCGCACACGACCACCCAGCTCGGCGCGGCGGGCAGGTGCAGCCGGTAGTTCAGCGCGAGGGAGCGGGCGGTGAACTCCGTGAGCGCGGCGAGCACGTCCGGCGGCGTGAGCCGGAGCCGCTTCATCTCGGCGAGCGCGGGCTGGAGGAACTTCTCCCCGAACAGCTCGCGGCCCGTGCTCTTGGGCGGCGATTTGCGGAAGAAGGGATGGCGCAGCCAGCGCGCCAGCAGCGGTTCGCAGATTTTGCCCTGCGCGGCAAGGCGGCCGTCGCGGTCGTAACTATCGCGGCCGTCCGTGAAGTGGCGCATCGCGAGGTCGAGCAGGACGTTTGCGGGGCCGGTGTCGAAGGCCAGCACGCGCGGCTGCGCGCCGCGCCGCCAGTCGAGCGAAGTCACGTTGCTGATGCCGCCGAGATTGTTCACGCACACATGCTTTCCCCGGCGGGCGAAGACGACTTGGTGAAAGAGCGTGGCGAGCGGCGCGCCCTGCCCGCCCGCCGCGAGGTCGGCCGCGCGGAAGTTGCTGACGACCGGGACGCGGAGCGCCTCGGCGAGATACGCCGGCTCGCCGAGTTGAAGCGTCGCGGGCCGCGTGCGGTGCGGATGGTGGAAGACGGTTTGTCCGTGCAGGCCGACGAGCTGCGCGCGGCGGGCGGCGGCGTTGCGCTGGGCGGCGGTGGCGTAGAAGCGGCCGAGGTCGTGGTGAAGTTGCGGGAGTTCCCAGCTCTTGGCTTCGCCGCGCGCGGTGAGCTGGAGGCGGCGTTGCAGTGCTTTCGGAAAGTCCGCGCTCCAAAGCTCCAGCAGCTTCACGCCATCCGCCGACACGTCGCACAGCGCGTAGTCCACGCCGTCGAGGCTCGTGCCCGACATGATGCCGAGCACGCGGAGCGCCGAGCATTGCTCGGTTTGAGGTGGGGTTTGGCTGCGGTTCTGCCGGGCAGATGCTCGGCGCTCCTGACGGCGGGTCTTCATTTCGCGGCGGTGAGGAAAAACGTGTTCAACGTGCCGATGCCCTTGACCTCGGTCGGCCCGCGCTCCTCGAAGTGGAACTTGTCCGCCAGCAGCCGGCTGAATTCCTCCGTGACCTGCACGCGGTCGGGCACGCCGTGGGATTCCATCCGGCTCGCGGTGTTCACCGTGTCGCCCCAGAGGTCGTAGATGAACTTCTTGCGCCCGATGACGCCGGCCACGACCGGGCCAGAGTGCAGCCCCACGCGCAGTTGCAGTGACTGGCCGGTCTCGCGGTTGAACTCGCCCAGCGAGCGCAACATCGCCAGCGCCATGCGGGCGATGGCCTCGGCGTGGTCCGCGCGCGCCTCCGGCACGCCGGCCACGACCATGTAGCAGTCGCCGATGGTCTTGATCTTCTCCAGGTGCAGCTCGCCCGCGAGATGGTCGAAGCGGGAAAAGACCGCGTCGAGCATGGTGACAATCCGCTCCGGCGGCGTGACGCGGGCGAACTTCGAGAAGCCGACGATGTCCGCGAACAGCACGCTCGCGGCGTCGTAGCGGTCGGCGATGACCTGCGGGCTGCCCTTGAGCCGCTCAGCGATGAGCACGGGCAGCACGTTCAGCAGCAGCCGCTCGGACTTGCCCTTCTCCTCGTCAAGCGCGTGGTAGGCGGCGGCGAGTTCCTCGTTCTTGCGGCGGATGACCTCGGACTCGTAGAGCGGCGCGACGAGCCGCAGCACGCGCAGCAGGCGCACGAGCCGGAGCACGGCGAGGTTGTCCATGCCGGGCGCAAAGCACAGTGCGACGACGGCGAAGTCCAGCGCGTTCCAGCCGTTGGCGAAGAACCGCCACGGCTGCGCCCCGTGCGCGCCGATGCGCACCGCCAGCTCCCCGAGGAACACGCCCAGCAGCAGCCGCTCGACGAACTGGAAGCCGCGCGCCACCGCCGGCGACACGCCCGGCAGCGTCTCCAGCCCGATGCTCAGGACGGACAGGAAGATCGCGCCGATGATGAACCGCTGGAACCAGCGGGAGTCGGCGAGCTGCTTGAACTGTTCCGCAAGGGCCATGTGTGCTTGTGGGGCGGACACTCTTGTCCGCCGGATCGTCCTGCCGACGGGGGACAGGAGTGTCCCCCTCGCGGCCGCCCGGCGCGGTCCAAAAGCCGGCTTTCAACCGCGGAGAAGCTGGCGCATTCTTCGCCGCCGCCCGACGCAGGGTCAATTATGAAGGTTCTCTTTCTGCACGCGCACCACGACGACTACGAGTTCACCGCCGCCGGGACGTTCGAGCTGTGGCGACGCCGGCTCGGCGCGGACTTCACGGCGAAGGTCGTCGTCTGCACCGACGGCAAGGCTGGGCACCACTTCCGCCCGCGCGAGGAGACGGGTGCGCTGCGGCTGCGCGAGCAGGCGGCGGCGGCGGCGATTGGTGGCTTCCAGTTCGAGCCGCTGCGATTGCCGAACGGACAGATTCCTCGCGAAGCCTGCCTGCGCGTGACGACGGACCTGCTCGCGGCGCTGTGGAAGGCGATCCGCGACTTCGAGCCGGATTATCTTTTTTGCCCGCCAGTCGCCAGCGATCCGCGCGCGGGGATTCATGTGGACCACGTTGCCGTTGCCACGGCCGTGCGCGAAGTGGCCTACATGATTAACGTCCCGCACGCCTTCACGCCCGAGTATCCGGCGGACGAGACGAAGTCCGCGCCGGTGAAAGTGCCGGTGATCCTGAACACCTACGACGGCTACCAGATCGGCGCGAACACGCACGACCTCGCGGTGGACGTGGAGGCGGCGTTCGAGGCCATCGGCGAGATGACGTGGTGCCACCAGTCGCAGATCGCCGAGTGGCTGCCGTGGATCGGCCGGCACAAGATGGCCGCGCCCAAGGATCGCGAAGAGTGGAAGGCCGTGCTGCGCGCGCGTTTCCTGCGGCAGAACCGCGAGCTGGGCTTCAAGTCGCAACACGCCTTCGAGATGTTCACCGTGACCGCGTGGGGCGCGGTGCCGACGGCGGAGCAGTTGCTGAAGGATTTCCCGCCCATCACGCCAAAGTTTTCGCACATGAAGAAACTCCGGCAGCGGCTCGCACGCTGGGGCGCGGAGGCATGAAAGCCGCCGCCGACAACGTGCGGCGAAGAATGAAACTCGGACCAGCGGAGTGCGTGGCAATCGTGTGGTTGGGCTACCTGCTGGGCTGCGCCTCGTCCGCCCGCGCGGCGGACGGCGGGTTCGTTTCCCTGCGCGGCTTCACGATGGGTTCGACTTGGTCGGCGAAATACCGCCCGGCCGCCGCGACGCCGCCGGAGCGCGACGTGGAGCGCGTGTTGCAGGCCCGCCTCGACACGCTCGAACGCCAGATGTCCACCTGGCGCGCGGACTCGGACGTGTCGCGTTTCAATGCCAGCGCCAGCACGAACTGGTTTCCCGTCCCGCGCGACACGGCGGCGGTGGTGCGGGAGGCGCTGGCGGTCAGCGCGCTGACCGACGGGGCCTTCGACGTGACGGTGTTTCCGCTGGTGGAACTGTGGGGTTTCGGTCCCAACGGCAAGAAGGGGCGTGTGCCCGGCGACCCGGAAATCGCCGCCGCTCTCAAACGCGTCGGCTGGCGGAAGCTGGAGGCGCGGCTCGACCCGCCCGCAGTGCGGAAGTCCCAGGCCGACGTGACAGTGGACTTGTCCGCGATCTGCCCCGGCTACGCAAGCGACAGCCTCGGCGAATTGCTCGAAGCTTGCGGCGTGCGCGACTACCTCGTGGAAGTCGGCGGCGAGTTCCGCGCGCGCGGCAACGGTGCTCTCGGCCCCGGCTGGCGCGTCGGAGTCGAACGTGCCGGCGACATCCAGTCGCCGAAATCAAATGCAACTCCCCAAAGATTTGGGGAAGACAAAGATGGCACTGCCTCAATCTTTGTCTTTCCCAGATCTTTGGGGACTCCTTCGGGCGATTCCCCGGTCGGGCGCGGCGGCGACTGGAAGTCGCCGGCACGGGCGCTCGCCACCACGGTCACGCTTACCAACCAATCCCTTGCCACCTCCGGCGACTACCGGAACTTCTTCCTCGTGAACGGCCGCCGGTTCTCCCATCACCTCGATCCGCGCACCGGCCGGCCGACGGAATCCGCAATCGCGTCCGTGACCGTCGTCCACCCCTCAGCGACGCGCGCGGACGCGCTGGGCACGGCGCTGACGGTGCTGGGCTTCGAGCAGGCTTGGGTGCTGGCGGAGCGGGAGCAGCTCGCCGTGTTCTTCACCCTGCGCCACGGGGACAAACTTGAAGCGCGAGCCACGGCGCGTTGGCCAGCGGTAGCCAAGGTGGACTAGCCACCCAGAGGCGCAGCAGGCACGACGAGGATTTCCTTCGCGCCTTTTGCGCCTCTTGCACGCATCTCACTTTCTTGCAGGCTGCCGAAAGCCTGGTTGAGGCGCGGTCGGCAACTGGTAGCGCCCCTTCCCCCTCACCCCGTTGCTCTCCCCCGGGGAGAGGGAGGATCGCCTTCCGCTTTCGGCCAACCGGAACGCCGCAGCCCTGCGAGCGCGGGCTGACTGTCTCCCTCTCCCCGAGGGAGAGGGCCGGGGTGAGGGGGAACGGCGGCAACTCCTTCTCAGCCCCGGTCCGAATCGCGCTGAAACAACCGGCAAGAAACTGAGCTGCGCCCGCGCCTCTTTGTGGCTGAACTCGGCGGTTGCCAGCCCGCGTGCCGTCTTGCACGCTGCGCGGCGTGAAAAGCCGCTTCCTCGTCCTCCTGCTGCCCGTCTTTGCCGCCGTCCTGCCGCTGCGCGCGTGGGATTACGAAGGGCACCGCACCGTGAACCTGCTGGCGCTGGATTCCCTGCCCGCGAGCTTCCCCGCCGCGCTGCGCGATGCCGCCGCCCGCGAGCGCGTCGGTTTCCTCGCCGGCGAGCCGGATCGCTGGCGCAACACCAGCGACCGCCCGTTGCGCCACTTCAACGGCCTGGACCACTACTTCGACATGGAATACCTGACCGACTACTACGCGATGTCGGCCACGAACCTCAGCCCGTTCCGCTACGAGTTCACCGCGCAGATGGCCGCCGTGCGCGCGAAGTCGCCGGAGAAATTTCCCGCCGACGAGAAGGACAACGACCGCATCAAGTATCTGCCCGGCTTCCTCCCGTGGGCCATCGTGGAGAATTACGCGAAGCTCAAATCCGGCTTCAGCTACCTGAAGGTCTTCGAGGAAATGGGCACGCCCGAGGAGGTCGCCGAGGCGCGGCGCAACCTGCTCTACGTCATGGGCACGATGGGCCATTACGTCGGCGACGCCACGCAGCCGCTGCACACGACCAAGCACTTCAACGGCTGGGTGGGGCCAAATCCAAAAGGCTATGGGACGAACCGCACCTTCCACTCGTGGATTGACGGCGGCTACCTCCGCAAGGTCGGCGGGCTGAAGGACGCCGAGCTGCGCGCGAAGCTGCGCCCCGCCGCGCCGCTCACGCTCGACGGCGCGACGGCCCGCGACGCCGAGGACGTCTTCAAGGTCGTCATGCGCTTCCTCGCCGAGCAGCACAAGCTGGTCGAGCCGCTCTACGAGATGAACAAGGACGGCCGGCTCTCCGGCAACGGCGACAAGGGCATGGAAGCCTTCCCCGTCCTGAGCAATCAAATCCAGCTCGCCGCGCAAATGCTCGGCGACCTGTGGTTGACCGCCTATCAGAACGCGCCCGTGGACAACTTCCTCAAGAACCAGCTCGCCACCCGCAAGCTCCAGGCCGAGGCGAAGGAAGGAAAGTCCGAGCCGAAGCCCAAGACGAAGAAGAAGTCAGAGAAGTGAGATTATCCCAAGACGGGAGGGCCGCCCGCGAAACACGCGAATGAACGCGAAACGGGAAGCAACCACTGGCGTTTTGCCAACCATCGTCGTGAACGTCCGTGTCCTTTCGCGGGTTTCGCGGGCAAACGATTCCCGCCCATGAAACGCGCCGCCGCCTTCCGCCTCGTCCTCGTCACCGCGCCGGACCTGAAGACTGCGCGCACGCTGGCCAAGGCGGCCTTGAGCGTGAAGCTGGTCGCCTGCGCGAACCTCGTGCCGAAGCTCGAATCGCACTACTGGTGGCAGGGCAAGCTGGAATCCAGCGCCGAGGTGCTGATCCTGTTCAAGACCACCCGGGCGAAGCTCGCCGCGTTGGAGCGGCTCATCATCGCCCAGCACCCCTACGACACCCCGGAGTTCGTCACGCTCCCGCTGGCGGAGGGCAACGCGAAATACCTCGCGTGGCTCAAAGCGAGCGTGGCGGTTTGAGCCGCCTCACTTCTTAACTCCCGGCGGCAAGCCCCAGAGCGGCGGGATGTTTTGCTGGTTCCATTTGGCCCACGCGGCGGAGAGGTCGGCGACGACGGCGGGGTGCTGGGCGGCGAGGTTGTTCTGCTCGGCGGGGTCGGTGGCGAGGTTGAAGAGCTGCCAGGGCTGGTCGGCCACGCGGAGGAGTTTCCAGTCGCCCTGACGCATCGCGGACTGCCGGCCCATGCGCCAGAAGAGCGGGCGCACTGGCAGCGGGCTTTCGCCGCGCAGGTGCGGGAGGAGGTTGAGGCCATCGAATGCGGAGTGCGGAATGCGGAGTGCGGAATCGGCGGCGGCGAGGAACGTCGGGGCGAGGTCTAGGGCGGTGACCGGCTGGGAGTAGGTTTTGCCCGCCGGGAGCTGGCTTTTCCACTGCACGAGAAGCGGCACGCGCAGGCCGCCTTCGAGGAAGCTGCCCTTGCCGCCGCTGAAGGGCGCGTTGCCGGAGGTGAGTTCGGCCGTCGGCCCGCCGTTGTCGCTGAGGAAGACGATGAGCGTCTGCTCCTCCAGCTTTTCCTCGCGCAGCTTGGCGAGCACCGCGCCCACGGCGTCGTCCATCCCCGAGACCATCGCGGCGAAGAGGCGGCGGTGGATGTCGGGAATGTGCGCGAAGCGGGCGAGATATTTGGGCGGAGCCTGCATGGGGCTGTGCGGCGCATTGAAGGCGAGGTAGAGGAAGAACGGCTCCGCGCGGTGCCGGCCGATGAACGCGACCGACTCGCGGGCGAGCGCATCGGTGAGATACTCGCGTTCGGTCACGGGCTGCGTGCCGCGCAGGATGGGGTTGTGGTCGTCGTAGCGCGGCTCGTTGTTCCTCATGTGCGTGGTATAAATCACGTCGCCTTGAGTGAGGCGCGGGCCGGCTCCGGCGGGAAGGGCGTTGGTGCGAAGCCACGTCGTCACGCTGGTCCACGGCGGGCCGGGCACGTAGAAATGCCCCTCGTGCAGGAAGCCGAAAAACTCGTCGAAGCCGCGCCGCTGCGGGTGGAATGCGTCGGTCGCGCCGAGGTGCCATTTGCCGACGAGGCCGGTAGCGTAGCCGCGCGCCTTGAGGTGGTCGGCGAGGGTTTTCTCCGCGAGCGGCAGGCCAATGGCGGGGTCGAGGTTCTGCCGCCCGACGACGTTCAGCTCGTGCCCGAAGCGCGTCTGGTTCCGCCCTGTGAGCAACCCCGCCCGCGACGGCGTGCAGAACGACGCGGTGACGTAGCCGGCGGTGCAGCGCACGCCGTTGCGTGCCAGCGAGTCAAGGTGCGGCGTGGGGATGTCCTTCGCGCCCTGGCAGCCGAGTTCCGCATAGCCGAGGTCGTCGGCGAGGATGAGAACGATGTTCGGCGGGCGCGCGGCGGCGAGGGAGTTATGACCGAAAGAAACGAGAAGGAGCGAAAAGAGGAGCCCAAAGATTTGGGGCGGACAAAGATGGGGAAGGCGCAATGTTTGTCCGGCCCGAATCTTTGGGTGATTCATGGCCGGAGCGTAGCCGCCGCGAACCGGCGGAGCAATGCTTCGCGCCCGATCCCCGGGCAACGCCGCCAGGTTCCTCGCCGAATGCCCGGCGGGTTTCGTAGCCGGCCCTGGCGGACGCCGCCACTCGCCAAAGCGCCTTGCCGAAAACACCCGCGGCTCACAGCGCGGCCACGGCCGTCCACGCGCCGGGGCCGAACTTCGACTGGAACCGCTCGCGGAGCCGTTCCGCCGCGTCGCGGGTCGCGGTGAGGGCGAAGGTCGTGGAGCCGCTGCCGGACATCAGCACGGCGGGCGCGCCGTTGGCCCGGAGGAATTCCTGATACAGCGCCAGCAGCGGGTGCTTGGGCAGCGCGGGCGCTTCAAGCGAGTTGTAAAAAGCGCGGCCGGCGGCGGCGAGATCCGCGCCCTGCAACAGGCCGATGAGCTGCTGCGCGCGGCCGATCTTGCCGTTCAACGCGTCGGGAAACCGCGCGAGCGACTGGTAGGCCCACGCCGTCGAGATGCCGAAGCCCGGATGAATGAGGAGAATGTGCGCGCCGCGCAGCGCGGGGAACGGCGCGAGCGGCTGCACCAGTTCGCCGCGGCCGTAGGCGAGCGCGGGCTGGGATTGGAGGAAGAACGGCACGTCGGAGCCGAGCGCGGCGGCCAGTTCGGTGAGCTGGGCCGAGGTGAGCGGCAGGCCGAACAGCTCGTTCAGCGCGCAGAGCGTGTGGGCGGCGTTGCCGCTGCCCCCGCCCAGGCCGGCGGCGAGGGGAATGTTCTTTTCGAGATGGATCTGGACGCCATCGAGCACGGCGGCGGCCTTGAGGAAGGCGGTGGCGGCGCGATGGACGAGATTGGTGGCATCCACCGGCAGGGCGGGGTGGTTGCAGGTGAGCGTGACGCCGGAGGCGGCCTTGGCGACCTCGATCTGGTCGCAATACCGCACGGGCTGCATGACGGTCTCCAACTCGTGAAAGCCATCCTCGCGCTTGCGGAGGATGTTCAGCAGCAGGTTGACCTTGCAGGGCGACTGGCGGACGACGGCGCTCAAAACAAACACGCGCCGCCACTCGCGTGCCGGCGCGGGGAAAAGACCGGCGGTTTAATACTCAAACACGCGGAAGCGGCTCCCCGGGACGATGGGGATGATCTCGCCGCCCGCGAACCCGATGCGCGAATCCGTGTGGAAGATGGTGTCGCTGAACAGCCGCGGCTGGTAGGCGTCCGGGTAGGGCGGACTGACCGAGAACGGCTCCGCCCGAACCTTGGTGGTGGGGTCACGGAACCACTTCTCCGGGAAGAAATACGGGTCGTAGGGCGGGAACGGCGCGGTGATCACCTCGCTGAAACCGACGGCGGTGCGGGCCAGGGTGCGGCCCATGCCGCGCACGATGCCGGTGGAGAAGGCATGCTCCGGCCCTTCCCAGAGGCCGGTCTGCTCGATGGAGCGGAGCATCTCCCCGCCCCGGAAGATTTCCATGGAATTGTTCATGCCCCGGCCCAATTTACGTTCCACCGCGCCACAGCCGGTCAACACGACCGCCGCAGCGGCCAAGGCAAGCATCATCGAGAATCGCATAGGTGTCAGACGTTGCCGGGAGCTTAACGGGGGGAGCCGGCCTGTAAAGGTGGAACTGCGTTCACTCAAGGCTGCAAGGGCACCACGCGCTCGCCGGACTTGTTGATGTAGCCGTAGCCCTCGCGGATGATGCGCACGCGGGCGCGGCCGCCGCTGAACTTGTGCGCCTCGTCGAATTGCGGCGTCACGACGAGCTTCCCTGCGCGGTCTATGTAGCCGAGCTTGCCGCCGATGCCCACGGCGGCCATGCCTTCGGAGAAGTCGTGCGCGCCGTCGAACTGCGCGGGGATGACGACCTTGCCCTCGCGATTGATGTAGCCCCACTTGGTCGCCGGGAACTTGCCCAGGCCCACCACGGCCAGCCCCTCGCTGAACTCGCCCGCGTAGTCGAACTGCGGCGCGATGACGAACTCGCCGGCCTTGTCGCGGTAGCCGTATTTGCCCTTGCGCGGAAAGGGCACGGGCGGTTCGTCGGCCTTCTTCGCGTCCTGGGCGGAACCAAACACAAGCGCGCCAAGCAGGACCAGCAACACGGACAGTTTCATGCGCCACTCGTAGCAAACCGCGCCTCGCCGCGCAACCGCCGCGCGCGCAGGCCAAGGAAAAGTTCGCCCCGGCCAAGATTAGGGCATCGCTTCGCCGCGCCGCGTGCGTCCATTCCCGCGCAACGCAAAAACCTATGAAACACATTGACGAACCCAGACTCGAATCCGACCTCGGCTACCGCTTCCAGTATCTCGCTGAATTCATGGGCTTCACCGAGGAGGACATCAAGGTCGTCCACGGCGGCGCGGCCCTGCTGGCCCCGCTCGTCCCCGCGCTGGTGGACGCGGTGTATGCCAAGCTCATCACCTACGACGCGACGTGGCGGCACTTCGTCCCGCGCCAGGACGGCTACGCGGGCGAAGTCCCCGTGAAGCTCGAAGACCTCACGCTGGACCATCCGCAGATCCAGTTCCGCAAGCAGCACCTCGCGCGCTACCTGGAGAAACTGGTCACCGCGCCTTACGACGGCAAGATGGTGCAATACCTCGACTTCGTCGGGAAGATGCACACGGCCAAAGCGGGCAACCCGCACATCCAGGTGCCGCTGGTGCAGATGAACGCGCTGATGGGCTTCGTGGCCGACGCGGTCAACGCCACCATCCTCGGCTCCGCGCTGCCGGCCGACGACAAGACCCGCGCGGTGCGCGCGTTCAGCAAGCTGCTCTGGCTCCAGAACGACCTCATCAACCGCCACTACGCGGCGCACTGACCGACGCGCATCTCACTTTCTTGAAGGCCCGGTTGAGGCGCGGTCGGCAGCTGGTAGCGCCCCTTCCCCCTCACCCCGGCCCTCTCCCCCGGGGAGAGGGAGGAACGCCTTCCGCCTTCAGCCAACCGGAACGCCGCAGCCCTTCGAGCGCGGGCTGACTTTCTCCCTCTCCCCGAGGGAGAGGGCCGGGGTGAGGGGGCGGCCCTGCCCGGCCTCGGCGACCTCCTGCTCGCGCGCGAGATTTGCCGGCACGAGCCGGTGCATCTGCCCTCCGCCCTGCGCCTGGCCTGGCTGAACCTCCGCCACCGCCGGCTGCCGGAAGGTGAGCTGCTGGACGCCTGCATCACGTTTGCAGACTACGTGAGCACGGCCCAGCGGCTGCCGGCGTTCACCAGCAAGGGCGAGGCCGGGCACAGCGGCATCCCGTGGCTCCAGGCCCTCAAGCTCACGCTCATGCAAAAGCTCCACCGGAGCGAGGCCGACGCGCTGCGCGCACCGCTCCAGCTCGCCATCATGGACTGCTTCGCGGTCTGGGCCGGCGCGGGGACGCTGGAGCTGGGCGACCGCCGCCAGGCGATGCTGGACTTGCTGGCCGAGACGGAGGCCAAGCTGGCGCGGGGGGAAATCAGCCTGGATGAGCTGCACGCGCGCGGCGTGGCCGCCGTGCGGGGAGGGCAACCGTGAGCTACCAAAGCCGGAACTTTGACCACGCGGCATCGCCCCGGTGGCGCACGGCCTGCACCCACGCCCACAGGAGCCAGCCCCCCAGCAGCCCGAGCGGCAGCGCCAGCGGCCCGACCGCCAGCAGCGCCAGGGCGGCGGGCACGGCCACCGCGCCGGTCACTCCAATGAGCAGGATGTCCTTCACGCGCGCAACGTAGCATGAGCGGCCCGGCATTCAACATCCACATCGGCACCACGGCGGACCTCGCCGCGCTGGTAAAATCCGCCGAGGCCGTGAACAACACGCGCGCGGCGGCCGAGGCCTTGAACCGGCTGGAGGGCCGCCTGGCGCAGCGTGAGTTCGACCGCCTCTCGACCGCCGAGAAAATCAATCGCCTCAAGCAGCAGGAGGCGCAACTGGCCGCCGCCGCCGTCCGGCTGGAGGGAACCGGCAACCAGGGCGGCGCGGCCCAGCTCAACCTCGCCGTCCTTCAGAAGCGCGAGCAGATCGAGCGGCTCACCGCCGACCCGGCCGAGTTCGCCAGCCTCGCCTCGAACGCCTTCAGCGCCGCGCAGGCCATGTCCCGCCGGCTGAAGGAGAATTATTTCACCCAGCTCCGCGTCACTGGCGCGACGTTCCAGACCCTCATCTGGCAGGTGGACGAGACCTGCCTTTTCATCGTGGTCTTTCCCGCCGACATGGACGCCAAAAAGGTCGAGGATCAGGCGCGCGTCCCGGTCATCAACCTCTACGAGCTGCTCAAGATCGCCCGCCACCGCGCGCCCGAAGCGACCTTGGACCTCGCCGACGAGGACGCGGAGAGCTTCACCAAGTTCTTCCGCCGCACGCCGCCGGCCGATCCTCCCCCGCCGACTCCGCCCGGGCCGCCGGCCGCCTGAGCATTCTCCGGCTGAAGTTCCTTTCCCACGTCCCGTCGAAATCCCCCGTATGCAAATCCGTCTTCTCCTCTCTGCCTTGTGCGTTTCCGTGCTGTCCGTGCTCGCCGCCGATGCGCCGAAGGCGAAACCAGACAAGGCCGCGTTCACCAGCCCCGTCATCACCAAGCAAACCACCGGCCACGCCGTGGACGTGGACGTGGACATCACCGGCTGGAAGCAGCTCCACCTCGTCGTCAACGACGCGGGCGACGGCTTCACCGCTGACTGGGCGGACTGGATCGAGCCGCGCCTCGTGGACGCCAGCGGCAAGGAAACCAAGCTCACCGAACTCAAGTGGACCGCCGCGAACGCCCAGTGGGGCCAGGCGCGCGTCGGCGCGAACGCGAAGGGCGATGCGCTCAAGGTCGCGGGCAAACCGGTCGCCTACGGCATCGGCACGCACGCGAACTCGCTCATCAGCTACGCGCTGCCCGAGGGGCACAAGTTCACCCGCTTCAAGGCCCGCGCCGGCCTCGACAACGGCGGCAGCGACCAGGGCGGCGCGAGCAGCGTGCAGTTTCAGGTCTTCGCCGCCGCGCCCGCGCAAGTGGCCGCCGCTGCTGGTGCGGCCAAAGGCCCGCGTCCCGTGGCGGTCGCCGGCCCCGAACGCGAGCCGGCCCACGCCCTCGCCGGCCTCGACGTCGGCACCGGCCTCAAGGCCCAGCTCTTCGCCGCCGAGCCGCTGCTCCTCAGCCCGTCGAACGTCGAGGTGGATCACTTGGGCCGCGTCTGGGTCTGCGAGGTGATGAACTATCGCGGCCGCAACGGCAGCCGCCCCGAAGGCGACCGCATCCTCGTGCTGGAGGACACCGACGGCGATGGCAAGGCGGACAAACAGACCGTTTTCTATCAGGGCCGCGACGTGGATTCCGCGCTCGGCATCTGCGTGCTTCCCGCGCTCGACGGCAAGTCCACCAAGGTCATCGTCTCCTGCGCGCCGAACGTCTTCATCTTCACCGACACCGACGGCGACCTGAAGTCGGACAAGAAGGAGCTGCTTTTCACCAAGGTCGGCAACCCGCAGCATGACCACTCCACGCACGCGTTCGTGTTCGGCCCGGACGGCAAGCTGTATTGGAACGTCGGCAACACCGGCAAGGGCGTCTCCGACAAGGATGGCAAGCCCATCACCGACCGCGCCGGCAACATCGTGAATGACTCCGGCAAGCCCTACCGGCAGGGCCTCGTCTTCCGCTGCAACCCGGACGGCTCGGAGTTCGAGGTGCTCGGCCACAACTTCCGCAACAACTACGAAGTCGCCGTGGATTCCTTCGGCTCGCTCTGGCAGTCGGACAACGACGACGACGGCAACCGCTCCGTCCGCATCAACTTCGTCATGGAGTTCGGCAACTACGGCTACGTGGACGAGCTGACCGGCGCGGGTTGGAAGGCCGGCTGGGACGCCGCGAACAAGAAGGCCAAGCTCTCCGATGACGAGAAGCCGCGTTTCCACTGGCACATGGACGACCCGGGCGTCGTGCCCACGCTGCTCGTCACCGGCGCGGGTTCGCCCACGGGAATCACGGTGTATGAAGGCGATTTGCTGCCCGCGCCGTTCCGCGGACAGGTCATCCACTGCGACGCCGGCCCGAACGTCGTGCGCGCCTATCCCGTGCAACGCGCCGGCGCGGGCTACACCGCCACCATCGCGCCCGTGCTCACCGGCACGCGCGACAAGTGGTTCCGTCCCGCCGACGTGTGCGTCGCGCCCGACGGCTCGCTCATCGTCGCGGACTGGTATGACCCCGGCGTCGGCGGCCACGCGATGGGTGACCTCGACCGCGGCCGGCTCTTCCGCGTGACCGTGCCCGGCGCGGAGAAATACGCCGCGCCGAAGCTCGACCTCGCCTCGCCCGCCGGTGCGATTGCCGCGCTGAAAAGCCCGAACCTCAGCGCCCGTTACCTCGGCTACACCGCCTTGAAGAACAGCGGCGCGAAAGCCGAAGCCGAGTTGCTCAAGCTCTACAAATCCGACAACGCCCGGCATCGCGCCCGCGCGCTGTGGCTGCTCGCACAATTGCCGAACGGCAAAACCCATCTCGCCACCGCGCTGAAGGACGCCGACGCCGACCTCCGCATCACCGCGCTCCGCGCCGCGCGCCGCTACAACCTCGACGCCCACGCCGCCACCGCGCAGCTCGCCGGTGACAGCTCGCCCGCCGTCCGCCGCGAATGTGCCGTCGCGCTCCGCCACAGCAAGGCCGCCGATGCCCCCGCGCTCTGGGCGAAGCTCGCCCAGCAGCACGACGGCCAGGACCGCTGGTATCTCGAAGCCCTCGGCCTCGCCGCCGACCGCAATGAGGCCGCGTGCTTCGCCGCGTGGCAGTCCGCCGCTGGCGCGAACTGGAACACGCCCGCCGGCCGCGACCTCATCTGGCGCAGCCGCACGCCCGCCGCCGCGCCGCTGCTGGCCAAGCTCGTGCTCGACGAGAAGACTTCCGCCGCTGACAAGTCCCGTTTCCTCCGCGCGCTGGACTTCATCCCCAAGTGCAAGGAGAAGGACGACGCCCTCGCCGCCATCGCCCTCGGCGCGCTCTGACCCGTGCCGGCGACTTCCAGTCGCCGCCCCAAATCTTTGGGTTCTCGTCAGGCGGTTCACCGGAGGTGCGCGAATCTTACTTTCTTGCAGGGCACCACGGGGCAGTTTGATTAGCCTTGGCAGATCCAACACGCCTTTCCCCTCACCCCGGCCCTCTCCCAGAGGAGAGGGGGAACGTCAGCCAGCGCTCGAAGTGCTGGGGCGTTCCGGCCGGCCGAACGCGGACGGTGGTCCACCCTCTCCTCGGGGAGAGGGCCGGGGTGAGGGGAAAGGGCGCGGGCAATCCACCACGGCAAACTCTCGCGAGAAACTGAGCTACGCCCACCGGCGCCGGGGGTCTGCCGTCTTTGCGAAACTTCTCCCGCGCGGCGGCGTTTGCTATCGTCGGCCCAGATGCCCGTCGCCCCCGACCCTGATGCCGCGCTCATGCTCCGCGTGAAGCGCGGCGACCGCGCGGCGTTCGAGGAGCTGGTCGGCAAATACCAGCAGCCGGTGCTGAACTTCGTCTATCGCACCCTGCCCGACGCGACGGAAGCCGAAGACCTCGCCCAAGGCGTCTTCGTCCAGGTCTGGAAGTCCGCCGCGCGCTACCAGCCGTCGGCGAAGTTTTCCACCTGGCTCTTCACCATCGCGCGCAACCTGTGCCTGAATGAGTTCCGCCGCCGCTCGCGCCACCCCGCTGAATCACTCGACGCCCCGGCCCACGCCGACACCGATGAGCCGCGCGGCCACAGCGTCGAGGACAAGCGCCAGGCCGCCGCGCCGGACAAGCTGCTGCGCGGCGAACTGGAGGCGAAGGTGGCCGAAGCCGTCGCCGCGCTGCCGGAAAACCAGCGCACCGCGCTCCTCCTCTGGCAGCGCGACGAGCTGGGTTACGAGGACATCGCCGAGGTGCTGGACTGCTCGCTCTCGGCGGTGAAATCCCTCATCCACCGCGCCCGCGAGACGCTCAAGGCGCGGCTCAAGCCGTATCTGCGGACGGGGGAGTGGGAGGAGAGCGAATGAGTTTCATCGTGGTGCGTGGTGCGTGGTGCGTGAGGAAAACGCGTCCGGTCGCGCGTGTTTTTTCACGCACCACGCACCACGCACCACGACCCGCAACTTTCCCAACGCCCCGGTTATGAACCCACCAGCCGCCATGAACGACGCGACGTTTGAAGAACTCCTCGCCCTCCGGCACAAGCGCCCGCTGACGCCGGACGAACAGGCGCGGCTCGAAAGTTGGCTGGCCGCGCACCCCGCCGACCGCGCGCGCTGGTCGGAGGAAGCGACCTTGAGCAACGCGCTCCGCCGCCTGCCGCAGCCGCCCGTGCCCTCGAACTTCATGGCCCGCGTCTGGCAGGACATCAAGGCGGACGAGCGGACGCCCGCGGCTGCGGACACCGGCTGGCGCACCTGGTTCCGCTGGCCGTCGCTGGCGCAGCAGTTCGCGCTCGCGGTGCTGTTGCTGGCGGCCGTGGTGGTTTTCCAGGGCCGCCGCGCCCGCTCGCCCGTGCAGGTGGCACGCAGCATCGAGCAGGTCGCCACCTTCGCGAGCGTGCCGAGCGTGGCGTTGCTCAAGGACTTCGAGGCCATCAGCCGGCTGAACCAATCGGCGGCGGATGTGGAACTGCTCGCGGCCCTCGAACAGTTGCGTTGAACCATGCGCCCCGGCCTCCAATTCTGCGTCCTGCTCCTGACGGCACTGCTCACCCGCGCGGCGGCACCGGCGGAGCCAAACGCCGGGCGCAGCCCCGTCGCCGCCTTCCGCGTCCTGCTGGCGATGCGGACGGACGCGCGGACCACCGAGCTGGCCGCCAAGCCCGCCCGCGTGCGCGAGGTGCTCACCACGCGGTTGCGCGAGTATGACGCGCTCCCGCCCGTCGAGCGCGAGGCGCGGCTGCGCGCGACGGAACTGCACTTCTACCTGAACCCGCTGCTCACGACCATTCCCGCGACCCGCGCCGCGCAGCTCGCCACGGTGCCGGCCAGTTTCCGCCCGCTCGTCGAGGAGCGGCTCGCGGCGTGGGACAAGCTGCCCGCCGAGATTCAGCGCGAAATCCTCACCAACGAGCGGCTGCTCAAGGCCATGACGCGCCCGGCCGTGCCCAACGCCTTTCCGCCGCTGCCGCCCGGACTCGAACCGCGCGTGCCGGACAACGTCGCGCAATGGCAGACGCTGGATGCCAAGCAGCGCGAGCAGTTGCTCGACAACTTCACGCACTACTTCCGCCTCGATGAGCGCGCCAAGACGAAAGTTGTCGCCGCGCTGCCCGCGCCGAAGCGCGCCGAGGCCACGCGCACGCTGGGCGAGTTCGAGCAGCTCACCGCCGGCGAGCGCGCCGCCTGCCTCGCCGCGCTCAAGCAGCTAGGCCAGATGACGCAAGGGCAGCAAGCGCAGTTCTACGCGAACGCGGAGCAGTGGAAGCGGATGTCCGAGGCCGAGCGCGCGGCGTGGCGCAAGGTGGTCGTCGAGTTTCCCCCGCTGCCGCCCGGTGCCGGGCCGCAGCCGCCGTTGCCGCCGGGCGCTTTCTGAACGCGCGCTGGCTTGATTTTGCCCGCCAACTCCGCTTTCCTCGCCCCATGGCAGGCAGCCCTTCACCTGGTTCCGGCGGCGACAACCTCGACGCGCT
>Ga0169931_10004826_pt1 | contig 20806 bp, 14 predicted proteins | sample Kivu_15m_20L_FD_129675 | JGI IMG/M metagenome (GOLD analysis project Ga0169931, IMG submission 129675) | Freshwater microbial communities from Lake Kivu, Western Province, Rwanda to study Microbial Dark Matter (Phase II) - Kivu_15m_20L... | ecosystem: Environmental > Aquatic > Freshwater > Lake... | reverse complement strand
GACGGCTCGCTTGGGAGCAGCATGCATCGGAACGGCGGACTGTCGACGAGCGTTTCGCCCTGCGGGACCGCGGGCGTCGTTGGCGGAGCGTCGCCCGCAGCCGTCCGCTCGGTCTTGCGCGCGCCGGCACCGACGCCCTCGACCGTCACGAGGTGCCGCGAACCGTCGGGCCGGATCAACTCGACCTCCGTCGGGAGCTTGATTCCCACCACCCAGCTGTTGGCTTGGAAGTACTCGCGAACACAAACGTCGCGCCAACGCTCGGATTCGCCCGGTTGGAGTGATCGCAGCCTCGCGAGATGCTCGGCCGCAGGCACGGTACCGATCCGCACGATCCTGTCGCCAGGCTCGATCGCCCGCTCGCTCTCCGCCACGGCGACGACCACCAGTCCGTCCCCCTCGGGCGCAGCGCGGAAGGGAAGCAGTCGCTCGCCGGCAGCGAAGGCGGTTGCGAAATCCTCCCATCGCACGCCTTGTCCGTAGTGGTCGGAGCGATAACCCGCCTGCATCTCCATCACGAGCGGCAGGAACTCGCGCCGCGTCATCGGCCGGTCGATCGAGGCCTTCAACCGCTCGGCGAGCGCGAGGATCGACTCCTTCGAGACACGAAGGTAGGGGTTCGGGTTGGTCCGCTCATGCAGTGCCACGATCGCGTCGAGGTCGGCCCGCAGCGCCTTGGGCTGGTGAAGTTGCGCGATCTCCTCGGGCGTCGCCTTCGGGATCGCGTCCCACGGATCCTGCATGTACATCGAGCGAGACCAACCACCAAGCAAAATGGTCGCCAACAGGATGGCGATCGCACCTGCGGAAAGCACCGGGATCCAAAGTCGGTGGCGCCAGCGTTGTCTACTATCTTGGACCTTGGCCGAATCCTTCAGATCCATTTTTGGAGGCGTTTCGTTTTGCCGGGTCTTCCCCAACCAGCCTGAAAAAAAGATCCAGGCCAAACCCAAAAATACCGCCAGCATTCCACCTGCGCCCGGTCCTGGTAAGGAATCCCTCACCAAGGGTGCCGGATTATTGAATAAGGTGTGCATACCCATCGCGAGAAACAAATTGCCGGTTCGGATATACACGCCAGCGAATATCAGACCCAGGAAGAACTGGACCAGAAGCAACCATTGGCCTTCGGATTGACGAAAATTGGAAAATACATGGCACAAAGCAAAATAGCCCTGGGATAAAACCATGGCCATGGCCAACTGTATCCGGCTTTTGGCATCAGGCAATAAGCTCATCAAAAGCAGCAGGGTCTGGGTCAGAAGAAAACCCCTGTAAAACACTTCCTCGAATGGGCAATTCCCAAAAACCTGGCCCAGCCAATCACCTGCTGCATTTTTCCAGTTTCCTGTGATCCAAACCGGATTAAGCGAAACATCGATTCCAACGGGGGGCCCGAGGAAAACAAGCACGACTTGGCTGACAAGCCAAATCGTTACGGTAACTTTCAGACCGGGCCATAATCTTCGAATGTCGAGGCCGATATCCTTCAGTTCAAGGCCACCCCATCCGACCATCATGGCAAGGATTAGAACCAAGCTGGTGACACTGGCAACCAGGGTTCCACCAAACAATCCCCCAGTCGCACTTTTAACCCACACCAAAGGAGGAAACCAGGTATCCGGTTTCGGAAAGGCCAACAACTGGAAAAACGCCATGCAAAGCATATTGATAACCAGAATGCAGCCACCGAGCCAAATGGCAACCTTCGGCGGTTCCGGGATCAGACCCAAAGGCCAACGGGTTATAGGAAGATTGGATGGAGGCTCAGGAAACATGATTCCCCCTTGTGGCTATAAATCAGCATTCTGACTATTCCAAAATCTGCATCGGCTGCGCCACCATTCGACTCGTAACCAATTCACGGCTTGAGGTGCGGGATGTGACCCTGTCTACCAAGTCGCCTTTCATCACTTGCCCGGACCAAAATTGCGGGTGATCTAGTTCAACATGGCATGTCAGGACCTGACACATCAAGAGTTACCAGATGCTGAATCCCCACGAGGATGTTTCCGATCATGGTTTCAATTTTGATCCAGGTTTTGTCATAATTTCTCCAACGCCCGGGCTTGGCCGTCCGAAACTGCTGGCTCCCAAATTGGCCATTAGGCGAAAAACAAAACCTGTAGACCGGGCATTACAAATAATAAATTCTACCCCTATTATATTTTTTGCGTTTTTTGTTTTATAATTTGCCAATGGTTTATTATCGAGGGATCGCATCCTGAAAAACCGGAAGGCCCCGCGTGACAACAATCCATTTGATTCCCCTCCGATTTTCGAACGCCTACCTCCTAACCGGCGACCATCCTCCAATCATCATCGACACCGGATCCCCCGGTGACCTGATCCGGTTGGAGGCAGCGTTCTCCAAGCTGGGCGTTGTGGCTCGCGATTTGGGATTAATCCTGCACACTCACGTGCATTCCGATCACTTTGGCAATACAGCGACACTAGCATCGATCGCGAAATGTCCTGTTTCCTTTCATTTGAATGATCAGGAAATCGCCGGGCGTGGTTTCAACGGCCAGCTCAAGGGAGTCGGCTTACGTGGAAAGGTTTTAGCGCCATTCTTCAGGTTTTTGCGTTTTCAACCGATTGATTCAGACTTGCCTGCCTTTGAAGGATTACGATTGGACCAATTCGGCATTGGAGCAAAAATCCTGCACACTCCTGGACATACCCTGGGATCTATCTCCATCCTGATGGATAACGGTGACGCAATTATTGGCGACCTGGTTATGGGTGGTTTTGCCGGGGGCCTTGTTAGGCCTAAAAGGCCAAACTTTCATTACTTCGCCGAAAATTTTCGGATGACCATGGAAAGTCTGGACAAGATACTGACACAAGCCTCGGGCAAATTATTCGTTGGCCATGGGGGACCTCTCAATCACTCTGAGGTGGTCACATGGCGCCAATCCCGAAAGTCCTTGAACGGGTAGGCACTCCCGGAAAAAGGCCGGCCGATCTTGTTTTCTTTTAATGATCCGTGATCCATGTTTGACCAGGGATACATGGTCCTGAAGACGGGGGAATTTTTCCAATCCGCGCATGACGGGTAAATCGCTTGCCTGAAACTTGCGTTTACGGGAATCCTTATCGAGTGATTCAAGTTCCCAAAGATTCACGAGTCGGCTCACTTTTTCTCAAGGAAAAAATCTTGTCCGGCTTCCTTCCCTGGTTTTTCCGACTGGAGATATTTCTTTGAAACTGCCGATTTCTTGAGATACGCGTCCCAGAAATGCGCGCTGCACAATTTGACGCTGTCGGTGACATTACCACTTCTGGCTCCAAGTCCTCCTCCAAAGGAAAGGTGATTGGCACCATCAATAACGACAAGATACTTGTCGCCAGGCGGGCTGAGCTTGTAGGGCTCCTTTTTCCATTCGACCCCCTGACCACCGGCACCCCTGTCCCTTGATCCAGTTATGGTCATCATCGGGATTTGGAGTGCATTCCAACTATTGTTGGTCAGGCCCTGCTGGCCAGTCCCTTGCCCCGAAATGGGCAGGATACACTGCACTCTTGGGTCCCGTAGACTCAGCGCTTTGGTTTTGCCAAGGTCCACGGTGACCCCTGCGATCAGCATCGCGGTGTAAGCACCAAAGGAATGTCCGCCGACTCCGATTCGGTTGGGGTCGATTTTTCCCTGAAGGCCTGGTGCTGATTTGGCAACTTCGTCCAGGTTGTCCAGAATGAGTACCAGGTCCGCCACCCGGCCCTTGATTTTCTCCGGGTCGCTCAGGGCACCAACCAACCCTGCAGGAGGGCGAGGAGCTGCCTTTTCCAAGCCACCGTTGTTTCTGTTTTGGATGCTCCCACGCAGGTTCCAATCGCTGTGGGACGGATGAATCACCACGTATCCGTGACTGGCCCAGTGTTTGCTGATAGGGCCGAACGCATCCTTGTTGGCGCCAAAACCATGAGAAAAAAGAATCAAAGGGTACGGGCCACCCATTTTTGGAAAGTACGCTTTGCAAGACAATTCCTTCTTCCGTGCGACATCATGGATGGCCAAGCCATCGGCGATTTCAACCGCGAGTGGGCCTTCTTTGGTTTTTTTAAAATCTTCATCCAAAGCATTTAAAAAAACCAAGTGTGCTGCAGCCATATAGCCTGCAAGATATGCCATGTAAAAAACCCCCGATTTCTATAATTCTTTTCGTTGTCATCAAAACGATGTTACTCAACACCGAAAACGAGCCGGTTTCCGCTTTTAACTTCAAACCGGCTTGAATGAGATCAAAATCCTCGCTTCAGGTTTTTTGGCGAAAAGATGCTGGATATAAATCCAGAAAAAGCCTCATGTTGTCGAAGTGACCCTATTTAGCAAGGAGTCTTAAATCGCCTTATGGGATGGCAATTTACCCGATGGTAATCATGGCTGATTCTCAAAAGTTCCACAGATCACCGGGAACCTTTTCAACACCCAGCCGATGGGTAGTCAAGGGTTTCCTTTTTTGCCGGCCGTTTTCTTGAAAAATGACCAAATCTCTTCTGGGGCAGAGATGTCCTGGATGCTTGCACCAGTCTTTTTGCCGATGGGGTTGCGCTGCATCGGCCAACCATGCCCATGGTCCTTCAAGGTATAGAAAAGGACCGGAGCCTTTCCATCCCATCTTTGGGCGTAGGCGCGGCAACCATCCTTTGTATCCCGATCAGGTAATTCCCATTTTTCCACATCTTCCCGACAGCCATTCAACTTGCACCAATACGCCACGGTCTCTTCGGCACTCATTTGGTCCCGATTTCCCTCCCAAGGCTTCATCGGATCCTCGGTACCAAGCATGATCATGATTGGGACCGGTCGGGAGGGCTTCGGCCACTTCGTTTCGGCAGCGCGAGGCAAGGTTGCCACTAACACCGCCGCGCCCGCGATTCGGTCCGATAGGTGGCATACCAAATCCATGGTCATGACACCCCCATTGCTGCCTCCGGCGAGATAAATCTGATTCGGTTTGGCTATATTTTCAGCAATCAACATGTCAAACATGGACCGAAAGAAACCAACGTCATCGGCATCACTGGTGCGCCTCCTGGAAGAAAGCATTTCATGACTGCCTATGTTCCACCCATTGGTTCCGCTGGGATAAACCGTCACATATCCCTCGGTCGAACCCAATACTGTGAAATCGGTTTTCAGATGCATGGCCAAGCCGCTGTTGGAGGCGCCGCCATGCAACACAAAAACAACTGGGGATGGTTTACCCTTCACCTTTTCGGGAACGTTGATAAAAAACTCCCGTTCTTCATTGCCAACCGTGACGGTCTTTTTCTGGAGTCCCTTTGGAACTGGACCATTTGCTGTTTTTTCGCGGAGCCTGCGTATCGATTCAACCTGCCCAGCCTTCAGACTTCTCCGACTATTCCCCGTGTTAGAAGGTTTTGGATTCTCATCCTCCTGGTTGGCGCCGGATACGATCAAGGAATCGGATTCCATTTCAGGGCTAACCAATGGAATTGGCCACAAGAAGAAGGCGATCCACACTGAGACTTCCATGAAATCATCCCTTCAAATCGTGGAAAATAAACCTGAATCCGCTTGACTAACTAATGGCCAATCAATCATCTGACAGAGATTTTCTCGTTTCCAAATACCATCGCCTTGTGTGATTTCGGGTCATGGGCAGGCCACTGTGGAAGACTTTTCCCGGCTGGTTTTCCCTCCCGCATGAAGGAAACCCAATATTCCATCATGGAAGTGCTGATTTTCCGCCCTTGCTCTGAATCCTCCACGGCTATTGAATCATCTTCCCGTTTGGCATTTGCATTTCCTTGGCCGTGCCCGCCACGCCTCAGGCGGCTGGTTTTTGAGGCCACCTCCTTGTTCAGACCGTATTGGGCCTGGACAGATTGACCGAACGTGCCAAAGGCATAGGCAACCGTTTCGCCATGCTTCGCGACCGAGCGATCGGCACGTGAAAGGGGTGGGACATATGTCAGTTGGAACATGTAGACTGGTTGCCCCGCACGGGTCATATCGTCCGCCAATTTGCGCTGGAAACCAAAGGCTCCACTTGCCGCGATTTCATCTTCCAGCCGCCTTGCCCCCGACTCGCCGTTTGCCGAACCAATCATGACGGGAATTCGGGCCTGTTTTCCCTGGGCAAAAATCTCCGCTGGGGCACCGGTCACTAAGCGGCCATCGACAATTGGCTTCACAGGCAGTTTCAAATCCCGTATCGATCCCACCCCGACGGCAATATCACCAGCCATCGCATTCCGCAAATCGTTCGATGACGGATTCGGCCCCAATCCGATGTGTTCCGACAATCGGACCCCGGCCGCCTCTGCCTCGGCCAGCGTCTGGATATTCTGGATGCCGCCACTGCTATGGATGATCGCCTTGTGGAAAAGTCCCCTTGCCTTGGGTATACCCATCAGGAACAAGCAGCTTGTTCCACCAGCGGAAGAGCCAGATATAGTTACATTTCCTGGGTCGCCGCCGAACGCCGCGATGTTATCCCGCGTCCATCCAAGGGCAGCCATCATGTCCAAAAGGCAATAGTTACCAAGGGGGTCGTCTGGCTTGGCTTCAGCAGTCAGGTTCGGATGAGCAAATAATCCCAGCGGCCCAAGGCGATAATTGATCGTGATCACGACCACCCCGCGTCTGGCGAGTTCAGTCCCGTCATATCGTGGCTGGGCTCCGGATCCCTGAATGAATGCGCCACCATGGATCCAGAAGAGTACTGGCAACCTCGATTCTGTATCGGCATTTGCGGGTGCCCAGACATTGAGAAATAGACAGTCTTCGCTCTGGCTGCTGCGCGGGCTGAATGTATCCCCTTGAAGCGAAGGGGCCCCGAACTTGGTCGCATCAAGAGTTCCTCTCCAGCCCCTGAAAGGTGCAGGGGGTCGCCAACGAAGTTCAGCAACCGGGGCCGAAGCATAGGGGACACCCCGGAAGATCTTTACATCTCCAACCTGGTCACCCACCAATTCGCCCACGGCTATTCGTACCCTTGGTGTCTTTGCGGACAACGCGTTTGAACCACCACTTTCATCAGGCTGCCTGGAGGTTGGTTGAACAGGTCTGCCGGAATCCATGCCGGTCTTCCGGCCATCCTGTTTCGGTTTGACTGTTTGTCCGCTCCGTTCAAACTGGCCCTTGAGGTTTTTCATCCCATCCAATTCAGCCTTGTTCAGCACCCCATCCCCATCGCGATCCAATCGATCAAATAACCGATCCGAAAGTTCTGGCCGTTTTGCAATAGCAGGTGAACCAGTGGAATGTTTCTTGAAAGCCTGACGGGTTATTGTCCCGGATTCGCCGGCCAACGACTCAAAGTCCGCCTTGCCAGGTCCTTTCCTCCATTCGTTTTCTTTTTTACTACTGGCCTGGGCCCCGCCCTTCACACTACTTTTATCTTTTGGATAGGCTTCTTGTTTGGAATGGGAAAACCCGTCCCTCGCACCTTTTTCCGCATTTTCATCCGGCGAGCCTGTAGTTTCTGTTTTTTCCTCGGGCATCGTCTTTAAACTGGTGACTACCGGTAACTGCTCCGTTTTGGCATCCGTGCTGGCGAACTGCCTGGTAAAGAACTGGATGATTTTCCTGCGCGCTTCTAACTCTTCCTTTTCTTCCTGCTGGTTTTTTTTACCGCGCAACTCCCGGGCTGCACTCACAGTCCGCGCCCAGTAAAATCCATGGGGGCTTTTTTCGGCGGTATAAACCTCAACGTCCTTCTTCGCGGCTTTCATCCGCTGGATCATCGGTTCGATCAGGACATGGGGAGCCTGACTGTCACCAAGACTGGTCACGAACAGGGTAGGTATCACGATTTTGTCGGCATTTGCCTCGATCGAATGTTTCGAGATGAATTCTATGGCCTCCCGGTCTGACATATTTCGACCACGCTTCATCCCGTTGAGGATTCGCCTGCCGTTTTTCAATAGATCATCGCGCGCCTCCGACGGAACCATGGACAAAGGAGGTTTTTCAGGGTCACCTGTCATGTAGACGACTGGATCTGTCATCCAGGGCGATCCGACCGCGACGCAAAGAAACTCCCGCCCCATTTTCTCCGCGGCGACCAATGCCAGATGTCCGCCATGGCTACCACCCACCACCCCAACCCTGTTGGGATCGACCTTGGGCTGGCGTTTGGCAAATCGTATCCCCGCGACAACATCATCCTGTTCCATGCCGAATAGGGCGCCGTTGCCAGCCCGGTAACTAATGGCCAGTATCGCCCAGGGTTGCTCGTTGAATGCGGATATCGTGGGAGAAAGGTTATTTGGGGCTGCCATGGACCGGATGTAGCCATAGTCCCGGTTCCCCTGACCCCCGTGAATCGTGACCAGGATCGGGAACGGGCCATCACCCTTGGGCATGGAAAGGACGCAGGGGATCATTTTCCCATCGCTGGATGCGAACTGCATCTCGGTGATGGTTCGATCCTTGATAATTTCCGAACTGCCTGAGGGCGTGGTTGCCCCGGGTTTGTTTTGGATCTGTTTCATTTTCTCACGAACGGCCCGCCGCTCGTTGTCATCGATTTGACCATCCCCGTTGGTATCAAACTTTTTCAGCAATGATTTTTCCTTCCCCCCCGCCTTGGAAGAAGGCTCCTGTCCCATCGCACCCGCCAATATCAGGAATAAACTGATCATGACCAATCCCGTGAAATGGATCCGCATTGGATTCCTCCCGCCCACTCACTTATTTCCGATCCTCCTGCGGGAATCTCAGCCTTTGCTGGAATTCCCGCAGCAATTCCACGCGTCTCCCCAACCTGGCGGTCCGATCCAGGACCCTCCCATCCGGCTGGAGGTGGCTGTTTAATTCGTAAAGGCCCTCCTCGCTCGATCTGACTTCTTCAAGGACGAAGTTGACCACCGCCACAGCGCGGTTTTCTTTGAGCCTTTCCAGGGTCACCCGGCGAACCAGGAGCGTATCCGGTTCGATTTCGATCTCCACGTTGCCAAATTTTTGCGGGATCGCTTCAGGACGTCGACGCGCGAAGATCGTGCTGGTTGCCCAATCACGGTTGCTGTACTGGAGTTCGTATTCGCGGAGCATGGACGCGAGCAGCTTCCTTAGTTGCAGACTTCGCAGGTCAAATATTTCCTGGAAAACCGGTGGAACCTCATCGGCATCGAATAGGGCTGCCGACCTGCCCGATATGCTGAACCAAAGCGCGCCCCCTGAATTCCTTCCCCATACCAGTTGCTCCCCTTGTTGATCGAACAACTGGACGAAACTATCGCCCCGTATCCACAACCTTGAATCCACGGGCAATCCCCGGCCCCTGAAACCATTTCGCACAATCCGTTTGCCCGCTTCCACTTTCACCGAATAGCACCTGTCTATCGTTGGCTGGTAATCCGACAGGGTTTTTTGGACCAGAACGAAGGGACTTGCGGTAGCCTTTGGCAAAAAGAGAAACGATGCGAACAAAAGCGACGCAGCGATGAAAAAAGAAGCCAGGACCCAGGCACGATACGCTCCGGATTCCAAACAGGTAGGAACCTCCTTTATTGAATGGGCAATGGAATCGAAACCGAATGGCTTACCCTTGAAGTTTGTTATTGGTGAGCTGGAAATTGCCAACATTTGATGCAAAAGCGCCTTCTCGCCAAAATATTCGAGGGCATCCGGTGTGCTTTCAAGCTCGTCTCGCAAACGCGGCCCCTCCTCCGGAGACAAGTCACCATCAAGCCACCGGTCAATATCCTGTTTGAGGGAATCGGGAATCATTCCAATCCCTCCCGTGCGATGCGGCGCCGTATGCATGTGGCCAAAAATTCCCTGACACGATACAGGGCAACACGGACTGAGGCCGGGGTGATTCCAATCACTTTTGCAATCTGGTCAATTTTCAAGCCGTCGTTGTATTTCAAGCGGATCAGCGAACGGGAACGCTCGGTCATTTCCTTAAGACACATGTCAAGCGCCTCCTGACGCGGGTTGACCATATCCCGTTGCTTGACGAGGGCATCCGCGAATCGATCCAGCATTTCATCACTCAATAATTGAGGTTGTTTCTGCTGACTTCGGTAAAAATCTGTTAAGCGTGATTTGGCGAGCCAGAGAACCCACCCGAGGAATGGCCTACCTTTGTCATACTCCTCGAAACGGCGTGCAACGGTAAGCGCCACCTGCTGGTACACATCGTCCCGATCCTGAAAAGAAACCAAGGCTGCCGAAATGTAGGCCCGCACCGCCACCTCGGCCCCCAGCCAAAGGCGTGTCATTTCCTCCCGGATTTCCGCTGCACGTTTGTTGGTCATCCTCTGTATGCCGTTGGTTTGGCGAAAATGTTAACAAGATTTTTTGAAGCCCAAGACAACGTTTCAGTAAAGCCCTTTCAGCCGGATGCCCTGCAACCCAGGCAAGCCAATTCGGGTATCTTGAGAAGATAGGCCTTTTATCCTTCCACACGGATTGGTCGCCATGCGCCGGCTGTTTGCCTCCCTTTGCACCGTTTGCCTGATCACCCTGGCTTGCCGCGCGGGCGACCCCGCGGAGATGCTCCCCGCCGGGGCCATCGCCTCGGTTCAGCTGAACAACCTGGCCGGCCTCATCGACCGGGTGGAGAAGGCCGGCCTCATCGAGGCGTTTTATTCCACCCCCCAGGGGCTGGAGCTGCTCCAGCGGCCAGAATTCAACAAAGCGCTCGCGGTGAAGGCCATCGTCGAGCAGCAAACTGGCATGCCGATTCTTGAGCTAGCCAAGACTTTGGTAGGGGGCGAGGTGGCTCTGGGCCTGTACGGCAAGCTGGGCGCCCAACCGGAATTTATCCTCGCCGCCCGGATCAAGAACCGCGACCCGTGGGAGCAGTTCCGCAAGCGGCTGCAACCATTTCTGGACTTGGCGGAAGGCCAGGTGTCCCTATCCAGCCCCGCCAAGGGAGTCACCCTGGTTTCCATCCAGAAGGTGGGCAGCATCGCCCTGGGGAACGATTGGCTGGTGGCCGGCACCCAGGCTGCCGCAACGCAATCGGTCTGGCAGCGGCTGGCTAATGACCAAAACGGCATCGATGCCGCCAAGAACACCTTCAAGGCGCTTGCCGCCGACCCGGATTACCAATCCATGCGCAGGCAGGCAGGCGACCAGCCCGTGGTCACCGCCTACCTGGCCACCAAGGCCCTGAAGGGACCGCTGGGCAACCGGCTCATCCCGTCCAAGATGGACAACCCGCTGGCCTCGCTCTGGTTCGGCGGCCTGGTGGAGATGGCCGCCCGCAGCCCGGCGGTGGGTGCCAGCCTCAGCGTGCGCGAAAACGATTTCGACCTCCGCGTGGTCGCACCCGGCCAAATCGCCAAGCTTGATGCCGGCCGGCGCGCGCTGTTTCCGGCCGACGGCAAACCGGGGGCCAATCCCTTCCCCGCCATCCCCACCCTGATCGGCGGCATTGCCTTCGACCGGGATATCGCCACCTGGTACACCCATCGCGAGCAACTGCTGGATGGCAAGGCCCTTCCCGGCTTCGACCAGTTCGAGACGGGCCTGGCCAATATCCTGCCCGGCAAGGATTTCGCCAAGGATGTGCTCAGCGTGCTGGGCCGGAGCATCACGGTTGTGGCCGCCCCGCAGGACTACAGCCACCTCGATGGCACACCGGGTGTGAAGTTGCCCGGCTTCGCGGTCATCATCGACCTGGCCAAGCCGAAGGAAGGTTCCAACCTGCTGAACCTGTTTTTGCAAACCCTGTCGGCCATCCTCAACATCGAGGCCGGCCAGCAGGGCCGCCAGCCCTGGGTGATGACCTCCGAGACCCACCAGGGGGTGCAGGTCACCTTCGCCGACTACCTGAACAAGCCCAAGGGCAAGGACCTGCCTGTGGTCAACAACTTCACCCCCGCTGCCGCCCTGGTGGGGGACAAGTACCTGCTCTGCTCCTCCAAGGGCCTGTGCAAGCAACTGATCGACGCCTACACCAAGCCCAACCCTGATGCCGGCAACCGCCAGCCGGCCAAGGCGGAAGACTGGGCCGTCTCCGGCCCGCGCCTGGCCGATGCGCTGATGCTGAACCGGGGCCTGCTGGAAGCCGGCGGCATCAAGAACGGCCGCACCGAGCAGCAGGCGAAAGAAGAAGTGCAGGTGCTGGAAAACGCCCTGCGCAAGGTGGAGAAAGTCCGACTGGGCTCGCTGTCTCACCCCTGGGGCATCGAGGTGCGCCTGGAGGGCAACTGGAAATGATGCCCTTCTCCCAGTCCACCTCCACCGGGCCGCTGGCCCCGCACGACTTTGGCCCCTCCGGCTGGACCAAAGCCGACGCAGCCCACCTGCTGCGCCGGGCCCAGTACGGGGCATCGCCAGCCGAGATGGAACAGGCGCACCGGGCCGGCCCGGCAGCCACGCTGGACCGCCTGTGCGCCATCCAGACGGAGTCCGCCGAATTCACCCGCGCCGATGACCTGCTGCGCAAGACCGCGCTCGATACCGGCAGCACCGCCAACCTGCAGGCCTGGTGGCTGCACCGCATGCTGCGCTCGGCCAACCCGCTGGCCGAGAAGATGACCTTCCTCTGGCACAACCTCTTTGCCACCTCAAACGACAAGGTGAAGGATGTCGCCCTGATGCTGGCGCAGAACGACCTGTTCCGCGCCCAGGCCCTGGGTGACTACGGCAAGCTGCTGCACCAGATCGCCCGCGATCCCGCCATGCTGATCTGGCTGGATGGCAACGCCAACCGCCGCCGCCACCCCAACGAGAACTTCGCCCGCGAGGTGATGGAGCTGTTCAGCCTGGGCGTGGGCAACTACACCGAGAAGGACATCCAGGAGGCCGCCCGCTGCTTCACCGGCTGGCACATGCGCGACGGCGAGTTCTGGTTCAACGACACCCAGCACGACACCGGTTCCAAGACCGTATTGGGCAGCACTGGCGCTTTCGACGGCGATGGCGTCATCGACATCTGCCTGAAGCAACCCGCCTGCCCGCGCTTCATCGCCACCCGCCTGCTGAAAACCTTTGTCCAGCCCGAGCCCGATGTGGCCACCGTGCAGGCGCTGGCAGACTGCATCCGCCGTCACCAGTTCCAGATGGCCCCGGTGTTGCGCGAGCTGCTGGCCAGCCGGCTGTTCTTCAGCCCCAAATCGCGCGGGTGCCTGATCAAAAGCCCGCTCGACTTGGTGCTGGGCGCCGAGCGCGCACTGGTGACCGCGCCCCGGCTGGAGCCCACCGCGCGGTGCCTGGAGGAACTGGGCCAGGCGGTCTTCCTGCCGCCCACCGTGAAAGGCTGGGAAGGTGGCCGGCTGTGGATCAGCTCCACCACCTACCTGCTGCGCGCCAACTTCGCCTCCGAGCTTGCCGCGGGGACGAAATACGGACCCCTGATGGACCTGGATGCCCAAGCCCGCGATCACCAGCTTCTCAATGCCACTCAGGCGGTCACCCACTACACCGGCCTGCTGCTGGCCACCCCGCCCGATGCGGCCGTGGTGGCACGACTGCGCGCCTTCGCCTCCGATCAGACGGCGCCCGCCACCCGTGACCGGGGCCTGCTGCAACTCATCCTTGCCTTGCCCGAATACCAGTTGATGTGAACCCGGGGAAACCACTATGGCTGGCAGTCGAAGAATCTTCCTGGGGCAATGCGGCACCGCCGGCGCGGCGTCGGTGGGTGGGTCGCTCCCCGGCATCTGGCAATCCGCCGTGCGCGCCGCCGGGTGGCTGGGCAAACCCGGCAACTCCGGCCGTGTGCTGGTGGTGGTGGAGATGGCCGGCGGCAATGACGGCCTGAACACCGTCATCCCGTTCGCCGATGACGCGTACTACAAGGCGCGCCCTGTGCTGGCCGTCCCCAAGGACCGGGTGCTGAAGCTGAACAGCTCCGTGGGTCTGCACCCCAAGCTGGGCGACCTGCGCACCCTTTTCGATGACAGCCAGGTGGCGGTGATCCAGGGCGTGGGCTATCCCAAGCCCGACCGGTCGCACTTCCGCAGCATGGACATCTGGCACACCGCCCGGCCCGACAGCGTGGACCTGCGCGACGGTTGGCTGGGCCGGGCTCTCGAGCGCGACCCCAAGGCGCTGGCTGGCGGCGTCCCGGCCCTGGCGCTGGGTTCGGAAAAACTGCCGCTGGCGCTGCTTAGCGGCCGCGTCAATGTGCCCAATGTGCAGTCGATGGATGCCTACAAGCTACTGCCAGGTCCCGGGGACCCATCCGCCCAAGCCCGCGCCAAACAGATGCTGCGCGAGGCGGTGGCGCTGAAGGCGACTGAGGCCGGCGGCGAGCTCGATTTCCTGCGCCGCACCGCCGATGTGACGCTGACCAGCGTTGACCGGCTAGGCGAGGTGGCCAAGGCCTACAAGCCAGGCGCCACCTATCCCGAGACGGGTCTGGCCCGCAAGCTACAGGTGGTGGCCCGCCTCATCGCCGGCGACATGGGAACCCAGATTTTCTATGTCTCCCTGGGCGGGTTTGACACCCATTCGCGTCAGCAGCCGGTGCATGAGCTGCTGCTGGCCGAACTGTCCGGCGCGGTCGGTGCCTTCCTGAAGGACCTGAAATCCCACAAGCTGGCCGACCGGGTGATGGTGGCCACCTTCAGCGAGTTCGGCCGTCGCGTGGCCGAAAACGGCAGCCTGGGCACCGACCACGGCGCCGCCTCGCAGATGTTCTGCATCGGCCCGGGGGTCAAACCCGGTGTGACCGGGTCCCACCCCAGCCTCACCGACCTGGTCGATGGCGACCTGAAGCACCACACCGACTTCCGCCAGGTCTACGCCGCCCTGCTGCAAAACTGGCTCGGCTACCCCGCCGAACCGGTGCTGGGTAAAGGCTATCAACCGGTTGATTGCGTGAAGGGGTGAGCGAAGCCTGCGCTTGGCGGAAGTGTCATGTCTCCACCCAATCCTCTCCAGCCTCGCGGTGGTGCGTTTCGGGCATTGGGTATGGACTGAAGAGCCGGGCTGCCAAAGCCGTCCAGCCAGTCTGGTGGCTGGCTCCACAGCCCCGGCCGGTGTCACCATCGAAGTACTCGTGGAACCAGATCAGGTCCTTGAAATGTGGGTCATCCCGGAAGCGGGTGTCGGTCCCCATGCAGGGTCGCAGCCCGTCCGGGCCCCGCTGGAAAATCGCCTTCAGCCGTCCAGCCAAGCTGCCCGCGACCTCGCGCAGGCTGAGCAGGTTGCCGCTGCCGGTGGGGCATTCCACCCGGAAGTCTTCCCCGTAATAACGGTGGAACCGCAGCAATGATTCCAGCAGCAACTGGTTGATAGGAAACCAGACCGGCCCGCGCCAGTTGCTGTTGCCCCCGAAGGCGGGCGTCCTTCCTTCGGCCGGCTCGTAGGCGACCGTCATCTTCTTGCCATTCAGTTCGATGGTGTAGGGGTTCGCCAGATACTCCTTGCTCATCGACCGGATGCCGTAGGGTGACAAGAACTTGGCCTCGTCCAGCGCGTGGCGCAGCAGGGCTTTGGTCCGGTGCCCGCGCAGCAGGGAGAACAATCGGGTTTCCACCTCCTCGGCACCGCCATCGGCATGGATGGCCGGCTCGCGCCACCTGGAAACCAGAGACGCCAGGTCGGGCCGCTGCACGAAGAACCAGTTCAGGCGCTCCTGAAAGACCGGCAACTGGTCCAGGATCTCCGAGCTGAGCACCTCCACCGCGAACAGCGGGATCAGGCCCACCACCGAGCGCAGCTTCAGGGGCAGCATCTGTCCGGTGGGCATGCGCAGGCGATCGTAGTAGAACTTGTCGGTGTCGTCCCACAGGCCGGTGCCGGTCTGGTGGAAATCAGCCATTGCTTCTGCGATCGACAAAAAGTGCATGAAGAACCGGCTGCACGCGTCCTCGAACACGGGATCGCGCTTGCCTAGCACCACCGCCATGCGGAGAAGGTTGAGGCACAGCATCCCCATCCAGGCGGTGGCATCGGCCTGCTCCAGCACCGCGCCACCCGGAAGCGGCTGGCTGCGATCGAACACGCCCACATTGTCCAGCCCCAGGAAGCCGCCCTCGAAGATATTCTGCCCGTCGGTGTCCTTGCGGTTGACCCACCACTGGAAGTTCAGGCTCAGCCGCATGAACAGGCGCGCCAAAAAATGGTGGTCCGCCTTGCCGGTGCGCGCCTTCTCGATCTCGAAGACCCGCAGCGCCGCCCAGGCCTGCACCGGCGGGTTCACATCATCGAACTTCCACTCATAGGCCGGCAGAGCCCCGGAGGGATGCATCGAGAAATCCCCACACAGATCCTCCAACTGGGTTTTGGCGAAGGCGGGATCGATCTCGGCATAGGACACCGCATGGAACGCCAGGTCCCACGCGGCGAACCACGGGTACTCCCATGGATCGGGCATGCCGGTCACCGTGTGGTGCCAGTAGTGCCGCCAATGGCCGTTGCGTATGGCCCCGCGGTTGGATGGCGGGGATGGCTCCGTGGGGTCACCCTCCAGCCATTTGGCCACCGTGTAGTGGTAGACCTGCTTGCTCCACTGCAGCCCGGCCCATGCCTGCCGCTGGATGCGTCGGTCATCCTCTTCGGTGACAAAACGCTGCAGGTGGCCGAAGAACTGGTCCGCCTCGGCCCTGCGGGCCGCCACGATGGCGTCGAAATCGGCCCATGGGTCCGGCGGGCTTTCCAACTCTGTCACCAGGCGCAGGCGCACCCGGGCGCTCCCGCGGGCCGGGACCGACAGCTTGTGCCAGGCGGCCAGCTTGGTCCCCACTTTGTCGGGGTTCACCGCGCCTGGTTCCCCCTGCACCACATGGCGGTGGATGCCATCCTTGAAGTAGCCGATCGCATCGGGCTGGTTGGCATGCAGGCGGGGGTTGGTCTCGTTCTCGGTGAACAGCAGGTCATCCGGTCGGTCGAAATGGATTTCCCAGGTGCCGAGTCGGCGGTCAACCAAACGAGCCTTTGAATCGGCCACCGCCCGCAGGTCGGGCTTCACGCCGTCCTCCACCCAGGTCCAGGTGTTGGTGCAGATGCACTGGGGCAATACATGAATCTCGGCGTCGTCTGACCCCCGGTTGTGCACCACCACTTCAAGCAGGTGGTCGTTCGGAGAAGCCTTGGCCCAGGTGATCTCGCAGTCGAAATAGCGGTTGTTATCGAAAAGGCCGGTATCCAAAATCTCGAACTCGGGAGCCAACCGCGACAGGCCCGAGTTGCCACGGATTAGCCTGTCGTAGGGATAGGCCTCCTGCGGATACTTGTACAGCATGCGGTTGAAGCTGGAGGTGGGCGTTCCGTCCAGGTACCAGTGCAGCTCCTTGATGTCTTCGCCGTGGTTCCCCTCGTGGTTGGCCAAGCCGAAGAAACGCTCCTTCAGGATGGGGTCCTTGCCGTTCCAGAAGGCCACGGTGACGGAAAAATCCTGCTTGTCATCGCACCAGCCGCCGATGCCGTCCTCACCCCACCGGTAGGCGCGGGACCGGGCATGCTCGTGCGGGAAATACCGCCAGGCGTCGCCATTGGCGGAATAGTCCTCACGCACCGTGCCCCACTGCCGTTCCGTCACGTAGGTGCCCCAGCGCCTCCAGGGGGACTGGGCATCCGGCGACTGGGCCAGCCGCTCATGCTCCGGGGTCGGTTGGGGACGTGGGTGGTGGTGGGCCATGGGAGGTAACCAGCAATTGGAAAAACAGCGGAAGGGCGCTGGGGTTTAGGATAGGATCAGCCATGGCAGGGGCCACCATCATCCGGCCATCCGGCTTTTTCCGGGGAATCCATCATGGTTGCCGTTCGTTTCGCGTTGGTGTTTTCCGTGCTTGTGGGGGCCTGCCCGTGGGTTTCGGCCCAGACACGGGAGGAGAAAGTCCGCAACGACAAAAAGGAGATCGAGGCCGAGGGCCGGTGGATCTACAACGATTTCGCCGCCGCCCGTGACGAGGCCCGCCAAAACGGCAAACCGATCCTGGCGGTGCTGCGCTGTATCCCGTGCGAGGAATGCGTCAAGCTGGACGAGGAAGTGATCCGCCAGGATCCCCTCATCAAGAATTACCTGGACAGCTTCGTGCGGGTGCGCCTGGTCAGCACCAATGGGTTGGACCTGTCGATCTTCCAGTTCGATACCGACCAGTCGTTCGCCGTGTTCTTTCTGGAGGCTGACGGGTCTGTGCTGGGCCGGTTCGGCACCCGCAGCCACCGCACCGACTGGCGCGGGGATGTCTCGGTGGAGGGCTTGGCCCGGGCCATGGAAAAGGCCCTGGCCCTGCACAACGGCTATCCAGCCAATCAGGCAATGCTGAAGGCAAAAACCGGGCCCAATCCCGCCTACCCCAGCCCGGAGAAGATGCCGCCGCTGGCCGGGAAATTCGGGCCGCAACTTGATTACAAAGGGAATGTGGTCAAAAGCTGCATCCACTGCCACCAGATTGGCGATGCGGAGCGCGAACTGGCACTGAAGCAATCTGGACCATTGGACGACCGCACCCTGTTCCCCTACCCCCATCCCAAGTCCATCGGCCTGACGCTCGACCCGGCGCAATCTGCCACGGTCCTCACCGTGGAGGCTGGCTCGCCGGCGGCCAAGGCCGGCCTGAAACCGGGCGACACCCTCTCTACCTTGCAGGGTCAGCCCCTGCTCTCGATCGCCGATGTGCAGTGGGTGCTCAACGCCGCCAGCCCCGGGGGAGCCAGTACCCAGGGAACGGTTAGCCGCGACGGCCGCGAGTCCCCGTTCACTTTGGAATTGCCCAAGGATTGGCGCCACCGCGATGATTTCGCCTGGCGCGCCAGCACCTGGGGCTTGCGGCGGGCAGCGCTGGGGGGCATCTTCTTCAAGCCGGGAACAGGTGCCAACCAAGGCAAGCTGGTCATCGAGCATGTCGGCGCCTTCGCCCCGCACGATGTGGCCAAACGCGCCGGTTTCCAGAAGGGCGATATCCTCCTGAGCTGGGATGGCAAGACAGATTTCACCCGAGAAACCGACCTGATCTGCCACATGCTGCAAACCCGGGCCGGCAACCGGGAACCGGTGCCGGTGACAATTCGGCGGAATGGGGTTGAAAAGCAACTGAAATTGGCAGCGGTACGCTGAAACCTGGGCCCTATGGACACGGACCGCGGAGGATGGCCATGTCTGACACCCAAACCATGGGCCCCTTCGAAATCGACAGGATGGTGCGCGCCGTGGAAGCTGTGAAAGAAAGGTTACTGCGCGCCACCAAGGCCTTGGAGCTGGCCAATGTTTCCTATGCGGTTGTGGGCGGCCATGCCATCGGTCTCTGGGTATCCAGAGTGGATGATGCGGCGGTGCGGAACACCCGGGGTGTCGATTTGCTGGTTCGCCGGGAAGACCTTGGCAAGGTGATCAATGCGATGGAGCCGGCCGGCTTTGTCCACCGCCACACGGGCGCGATGCATCTGATGCTGGATGGAGAAAATGGCAAGGCAAGGGATGCCGTTCACCTGATCTTTGCCAACGAGAAAGTCCGCCCGGATGAGCCAGTTGCCAATCCCGATGTGGGGCAATCCGAGAAAACTGGAATCTTCCGGGTCCTTTCCTTGGAACCTTTGGATCGAATCAAACTCACCGCCTATCGCGACAAGGACCGCATGCACCTGCGCGACCTGCTCGATGTTGGACTGATCGACCAATCGTGGGTCACCAAATTCCCTCCTGAACTGGCTGCTAGGCTGCAAAATTTGATCGATCACCCCGAATGAGGTTCCTTTCCACCGTGCCCCACGAAAACCCACTCGGCTCCGTTATTCTGGTCCGCCATGGCGAAACCGCCTGGAGCAAAAGCGGCCAGCATACCTCCATCACGGACCTGCCGCTGACTCCCGAGGGTGAGCAGGCCGCACTGCGGCTGAAACCGGTTCTCGCAAAATGGGACTTCCGGCTGGTGCTCTCCAGCCCCCGGCTCCGGGCCAAACGGACCTGCGAACTGGCCGGCCTGGGTGGGCGTGTGGAAGTCACCGACGATCTGGCCGAATGGTATTACGGCGACTACGAGGGTCTCACCACCCCGCAGATCCGTGAAAAGGCACCGGGCTGGACCGTCTTCAGCCAGCCCTGCCCCGGCGGCGAAACCGCCGAACAGGTGGGGGCCCGACTCGACCGCGTCATCGCCCGCATCCGCCAGGCGGGGGGAACCAGCGTGGTGTTCGCCCACGGCCATTGTCTGCGGGTCTTCGCCGCACGCTGGCTAGAACTGCCACCTGGGGAGGGCCGGCATTTCGTTCTGAAAACCGCCACCCTGTCAGAATTGGGCTACGAGCGCGAAACCCCGGTAGTGACCACCTGGAACGCGCCGGTGGGCTGAAAGCTTTTACAAATTGGCTGAACGGTGTGATATACACCCGTCAGCAAGCCTACGGATTCGGGGTGAATTTTGGCGGCTGGTTGGCGGGCAACTTCAGCTTTTCGTGAATTCCGGGAAGCATGACCTCACGGCCTTTGGCGTTTTTCAACCCGGACCCATCGATGAATTTCCAGACTTTGCCGCCATCCTCCGAAACGCCCAGCAGGTAACTGGGGGCTGTGGCCAATCCGTTGGGTACCTGCATTTCCAACACCATCGGCACCACGGCGTACCATTTGCCATCGACCTTCTGGATCTCCTTGGGTTCAGAACATTCCGCCTTGGTGAAGGTGATACCTTTTTTGCCGAAATCTTCCATGGCGGAACGGATGGCCTTTTCGGCGGCCTCCTTGCCACCCATCATCTCCACCGCCTTCGGGTAGGTGCCTTCCAGCAAACCCGCCACATCTCCCTTTTTGGTGGCAGTGGCCAGTGCCTGCGCCGACTTTTGAATGGCCTTCAGATCCACCGGGCTTTCCTGCAAAAGCATGCGGGGCAGGCAGAACACCGAAACCATAAGAATTTGGGCAAACATTTCTATTTTCCTGCCACTTTCTTGAGGAAAGAAAACCACCTACCAACGACTATGATTCTT
>Ga0169931_10004824_pt1 | contig 20817 bp, 20 predicted proteins | sample Kivu_15m_20L_FD_129675 | JGI IMG/M metagenome (GOLD analysis project Ga0169931, IMG submission 129675) | Freshwater microbial communities from Lake Kivu, Western Province, Rwanda to study Microbial Dark Matter (Phase II) - Kivu_15m_20L... | ecosystem: Environmental > Aquatic > Freshwater > Lake... | reverse complement strand
TGTGGCAGGCGCATCGGTGCTGCGATGCGCGGCGGCGCAGCTGGGCATGTCGATTGACGAGGCATTCAACTGGGCGGTCGGTGAGCTTCTCGCGCAGCGAGCGCTCGAGCGCCGCGAAGGAATCCTGTTCAATGTCTGAGCTGACACCGCGCCCCCTGATCCGAAACACCACCGACGCCGACCTCGAGGCGATCCACGACATCTATGCGCATCATGTGCGACACGGCACCGGGTCATTTGAGCTCGATGCGCCGTCGATCGATGAGATCGCCCGCCGCCGCGCCGATGTGCTCGCGAACGGGTTTGCGCATCGGGTGGCCGATCTTGACGGCCGCGTCGCGGGCTTTGCCTATTTCAACTTCTTTCGGATGCGTCCGGCCTACCGGTTCAGTGTCGAGAACTCGGTGTATGTGCGCGCTGGCCTGCAGGGCCGTGGCATCGGACGAGCCTTGCTCGCCGATCTGATTGCCCAGGCCGATGCGCGGGGCGTGCGTCAGATGATTGCGGTCATCGGCGACAGCGCCAATACCGGCTCGATCGGGCTGCACGCGGCCTGCGGCTTTCGCTTTGCCGGACTGCTCCGGGCAAGCGGCTGGAAGTTCGACCGCTGGCTTGACACGGTGATCATGCAGCGCGGGATCGGCGCGGGTGATCAGCGCGAGCCCTAGCCCCGCCTACATCAGATACGACGTGTCGTTGTCGTGGCCGAGAATCACGTAGTTCACGCGACGCAAGTCGGTAAGCCTGCGTCCGCCCGCATACGAGATCGAGCTTTGCAGATCTTCTTCCATCTCGCGGAGCGTGTCGCTCAGCTGCCCCTTGATCGGCTCAAGGATACGTTTGCCTTCGACAAAGCTGCGGTGACCCTTATTGAACTCCGAGGCTGAGCCGTAGTATTCCTTGTAGAGCTTGCCGTCGACTTCGACCGTGGTGCCGGGCGACTCTTCGTGGCCGGCGAACATCGATCCAATCATGACCATGGTCGCGCCAAAGCGCACCGACTTGGCGATATCGCCGTGCTCACGAATGCCCCCGTCGGCAATAATCGGACGAGTGGCCACCCGCGCGCACCACTTGAGCGCCGACAGCTGCCAGCCGCCGGTGCCAAAGCCGGTTTTCATGCGTGTGATGCAGACCTTGCCCGGTCCCACGCCCACCTTGGTGGCATCAGCGCCCCAATTCTCCAGATCAATCACGCCCTCGGGTGTGCCCACATTGCCCGCGATCACGAAGGCGCTTGGCAGATGTTCGCGGATGTGACCGATCATCTGTCGGACCGACTCAGCATGGCCGTGCGCGATATCGATGGTGAGGTAATCGGCGCCGAGGCCCTCGCGGGCAAGCTGCGTGACGACCTCGCGGTCGGCTTGCTTGACGCCCACCGACAGCGACACGAACAGCCCCTTCTCGCGCATCGCGCGCGCAAAAGCGACGCTATCGATATCAAAGCGATGCTGAATGTAGAAGTAGCCCTCGCGCGCGAGTTTTTCGCAAATCGCGTCGTTCACCACCGTTTTCATATTGGCGGGCACCACCGGGATGCGAAACCGACGTCCCCCCAATTCAATGGACGGATCGCATTCAAGGCGGCTTTCCACCACGCAGCGGCGAGGCAGCAGCAGAATATTGTCGTAATCGAAGATTTCCATCGTAGAAGCTCCGTGGCCGGATCAGACCGGCGCGCCATGCGTGCGCATGGTACCGCGTTGGCGGATCGGTTGATGGGGGGTGGGGTTTCGCAGCGCGCCTCAGGGCTATGGCGCGTTTGCGAGGGCTTGCGTCAGTCGAGCTTGCGCGCGTCCTCGATCACCTTGCCATCGTTGGGTAGCGACCCGGGCGCCACCGCCAGCACCTCGCCCCGCAGCTTGGTGACCTCGCGGATCGATGCGCTGATCGATTCTGCCAGCGCCGCGCTGAGCGCGCCCGCTGTCAGTTCGCAGCGAAGCGTCATTCGATCGTTGGCCATTTCGCCTTCGACCACCAGTCGTGCGCGTGCGATTTCAGGGTGCCTGCGCACGATCTGAGCGACCTGTCCCGGATGCACGAAGAGGCCGCGTACCTTGGTGGTCTGGTCGGCGCGCCCGAGCCAGCCGCGGATCCTGACATTGGTGCGGCCGCAGGGCGAGACGCCCGCGAGCACCGCAGAGAGATCGCCGGTGCCGAACCGGATCATGGGGTAGTCGGGGTTGAAGCTGGTGACGACCACCTCGCCCACTTCGCCGTCGGCCACCGGTTCGTCGGTTCCCGGCCGCACGATTTCAAGCAGCAGCTCTTCGTCAAGGATCATGCCCTCAAGGGCCTCGGATTCATAGGCGATCAGGCCGATGTCGGCGGTGCCGTACCACTGAAGCACGGTCGCCACGCCCTGCTCGCGGAGCCAGGCGCGCAGGCTGGCCGGCAGGGCTTCGGCAGCGACCAGCGCGCGCTTCAGGCGCGAAATGTCGGCGCCGGTTTCCTGCGCCTTTTCGACCAGGATGCGCAGAAACGACGGGGTTCCCACATAGGCATCGGGCGCGAGCGTGCGGATGATTTCAAGCTGCTGCTCGGTCTGTCCGGTTCCCGCCGGAATCACGGCACAGCCGATGTGTCGGGCCGCGCCATCGACCATCCAGGCCCCCGGCGTCAGGTGATAGCCGAAGCAATTCTGAATGACCTGGCCTGGTCGGATCCCGGCGGCCCACAGCGCGCGCGCCGCACGCCAGGGATCGGGGCGGGCGCCCTCCGGATCGAATATTGGCCCCGGCGACATGTAGAGCCGCCCCATTTTTCCGGGCTCGGCGGTAGTCAATCCGCCAAACGGTGGTCGCGCCGCCTGCAGGTCTTTGAGCTCGGTTTTACGAAGCACCGGAATGCTGGCCAGCGCCTTGCGCGAGGTGATCGCCGCGGGCTCGACAGCCTGAAGGCGCTCGGCCCAGCCGGGCGCATGAGCCTTCGCATGCGCGATCAGGCCGGGTAGCCGGGCAAGCAGCGCCCCTTCGCGTGCCTCGGGCGCCCGCGTCTCGAGATCGTCATAGTGCTTGCGGTTCGCGTCGTTCATCACGGACTCTTCGCTCGTGGAGGGGCTATCGCTTAAAGCCAGCGCTTGCGTCGCCGATAGGACTTGATGTCGCGGAAGGATTTGCGGCCTTCCTTGGCCACGCCCAGATAAAACTCTTTGACATCCTCGTTCTCGGCGAGATCTTTGGCCGGGCCGTCCATGACGATGCGGCCGTTTTCCAGGATGTAGCCGTAGTCGGAGTTCTTGAGCGCCACGTTGGTGTTCTGTTCTGCAAGCAGAAAGCTCACTTTTTCTTTCTGGTTCAAATCGCGCACGATCGCAAAGATCTCGGCGAGGATCTGCGGCGCAAGCCCCATTGAAGGCTCATCGAGCAGAATCATTTTGGGATTGGCCATGAGGGCGCGCCCAACCGCTGTCATCTGCTGCTCGCCGCCCGAGGTATAGCCGGCCTGCGAATTGCGCCGGGTCTTTAAGCGAGGGAAATAGTGATAGACCCGCTCGAGTGCCGTAGCGGACTCGGCCCGCGACAGACTGCGTGTGTAGGTGCCGGTGAGCAGATTTTCTTCGACGGTTAAATGGCCAAAGCAGCGCCGGCCTTCCATGACCTGAATCACGCCCCGCTTGACCAGATCGGCGGGCGTCAGATGGGCGATCGGCTCGTCGCGATAGCGGATCGAACCCTTGGTAACCTCGCCGCGCTCGCCTTTCAGCAGGTTCGAGATTGCGCGCAGCGTGGTGGTTTTACCCGCGCCGTTGCCGCCCAAAAGTGCCACCACGCCACCCTCTGGCACCTGAAGCGACACGCCTTTGAGCACCAGGATCACGTGGTTGTAAATGACCTCGATGCCGTTGACGACCAGCAAGGGACTGCTCACGACTGTCTCCCGGGATGAACGCTGAGCGGGACCGGGCGCGCCCGGTCCGGGTCAGCGCGCCGCGGCAGCCGGGGGGCTGTCGCGACGAGCGGGCCGCCGCGCGCGAGGCGCGGCAAGCCCGAGGGGCCGCCGGATGCAAAGTGCGGCGGCAGGATCTGACCGATCAGTTTGAAGCCTCTTTCGCGCAGTCACGCGGCTGAAGCTTCTTTTCGGCCGCATACCGCGCTGCAAAGGCATCCTGCATCGGCTTGAGGATCTGCATGTCGGCTTCGTACACCTTGGGCGCGACAACCCACTTCTTGCCATCCCAGCTGTGGATCTGCGCGCTGTTGCCACCCATGTGGTCGCGGCAGCTGGTGCTGAGCGGTTGCATGAGACCTTCAAATCCGAGTTGCTTGATTCGGGCGGTATCGATGTTGAGGTTCTCAAGACCCCAGCGCACTTCTTCGCCGGTCAGCGACCGCTTGCCGTAGCGCTCCTGTGCAACGCGAACCGCTTCCGCCGTGACTGCCGCAGCGGTCAGTCCGCGGTTATAGAGCACCTGCCCGACTTCATCGCGCGGACCCGTGCTCTGACCCTTGTCGTGCAGATGCCGGAAGATGTCCTGGTGGACGCGGCTGGTGCCTGCCGGCGCCATGAAGGTCAGCGCGTTGTAGCCCTTGCCACCATCGCCTGCCGGCACGATATCGGGCTCGGCGCCCGACCACCAGACACCGTACATCTTCTCGCGCGGGTAACCGGTGGCAATCGCTTCCTTGACCGCGGTGGAGTTCATGACGCCCCACCCCCACAGGAACACATAGTCAGGACGATCACGACGAACCTGCAGCCAGGCCGCTTTCTGCTCAACGCCAGGATGCGTGACCGGAATCAGGATCAGCTGATAGCCGTGCATCTTCGCGCGTTCCTGCAGCAGCGTGATTGGCTCTTTACCAAATGGCGAGTCGTGATACACCAGCGCGATCTTCTTGCCCTTCAGCCGGTCGAGACCGCCTTCGAGCGACCCGATATGCTGTACCAGGATGTCAGCGGCTACCCAATAACTGCCGCCCAGGATGAAGTTCCATTTGAACACTTCACCGTTGGCCGATTCAGAGCGGCCGTAGCCGGCGGTGATCAGCGGAATCTTGTCGGCGGGCACCTTGTCGGTAAGCGCGAAGGTGATGCCAGTGGACAGGGGGTGAACCGCTGTTGCGCCGGTGGGGCCCTTACCCTTTAAGCGCTCGTAGCACTCGACGCCGCGGTCGGTGGCGTAGCCGGTTTCGCACTCTTCCATGGTGAGCCGTATGCCGCCGATGCCGCCATCGCGGGCGTTCAGCATCTTGTAGTAATCGGCCATGCCATTGGCAAACGGTACGCCGTTGGGCGCGTAGGGCCCGGTGCGATAGACGAGCAGCGGGAAGAACTGCTCTTTGGCGCCTGACGCAGCGGGCGCCCCCTTGGCCTGCGCCTGCGCGGCGGTGGGCGCAAGCGCCATCAGACCGGCTGCCAGCGCGGTGGCGGCCAGAATGCGGGCCGCTTTGATCTGTCTCATCGAAACCTCCTTGTTGTTACATCAATGTTCGAGCCCATCAACCTGCTATCAGGCGCTGCTGCCGGCTCGCCGCAGCAACGCGCTCAGAACGCCTAGTGGGGAAATGGCCACAACCGGAGCTTTTCCTTGCCGATTGACCATAGCCGCGCGAGCCCATGCGGCTCCACGATCAGAAAGAATACGATCAATGCGCCAAAGATCATAAATTCAAGGTGTGAGGCTAGGGCTGTGGAGATGGGTACACCCATCCAGGCGGGCACCTGATTGAGCATGATCGGCAGCACCACGATGAAGGCCGCGCCAAAGAAGCTGCCCATGATCGAGCCCATGCCGCCGATGATGATCATGAAGAGCAGGTTGAGCGAGCGATTGACATCGAAGGCGAGCGGCTCCCAGGAGCCCAGGTGGATGAACGCCCACATGGCGCCAGCCACGCCGATCACGAACGAACTGACCGCAAAGGCCGACAGCTTGGCAACCATGGGGCGAATGCCGATCACCGTGGCGGCGACGTCCATATCGCGGATTGCCATCCAGGAGCGGCCAAAATGGCCCCGAACAATGTTTTTGGCCGCCAGCGCCATCACGGTCACGATGGCAAGGCAGAACAGGTACTTGGATTGCGGGGTGTCCAGCGTGATGCCCGCCACCGATAACGTGGGCACCGACACCGACCCTGAGGCCGAGTAGTTGGTAAACCAGGCGATACGGGCGAACACCCAATCTGAAAAAAACTGCGCGGCAAGCGTGGCCACCGCCAGATACAGCCCCCGGATTCGAAGACTGGGAATGCCGAACACAATGCCCACCAGCATGGCGGCCAGCCCACCGATCAGGAAGGCGCCGATGACCGGCATGCCAGGGATTCGGGTGTAGGCGTTATATGCAATGTAAGCGCCCACTGCCATGAACGCTCCCGACCCAAGAGAGATTTGTCCGCAATACCCCACCAGCAAATTAAGGCCGAGTGCGGCCAGCGACAGGATGACGAACGGAATCAGAATGGCTCGAAAGGTGTATTCGCTTGCGAGCATCGGTATGCCGATGAAGGCAAATGCGATCAGCGCCAACACCAGCCACCGGTCCTGGACGATCGGAAAGATCTGCTGGTCTGCGCCGTAGCGCGTCTTGAACTGGCCGTTTTCGCGGTAGAGCATCGTCAGAGCCTCTTGATTACACGCGATCGATAATGCGTTCGCCGAACAGCCCCTGAGGCCGTACCAGCAGGACGGTGAGCGCAACCGCGTACGCAAACCAGTTTTCGAGCCCGCCACCGATGATCGGGCCCAGGTAGACCTCGGCGACTTTTTCGCCCAGCCCGATGAGAAGCCCTCCAATGATGGCACCCGGGACCGAGGTAAAGCCGCCCACAATGACCACCGGCAGCGCCTTCAGCGCCAGGATGGCGAGCGAGAACTGCACGCCGAGTTTGCTGCCCCAGACCATGCCAGCTACCAGCGCCGTGAAGCCAGCGACCGCCCACACGATGACCCAGATCCGGTTAAGCGGGATGCCGATCGACTGGGCGGCCTGGTGGTCATCGGCGACGGCGCGAAGCGCACGCCCGGTAGCGGTTTTCTGAAAAAAGATTGCCAGGACCAGCACCAGCGCGACAGCAATCAGCGCTGCGGCGATGTCGTCGCGATTGAGCAGGATGCCGCCCTCGAAGATATTGCCCAGCACCAGCAGCGGATCTTTGGACAGACCCAGATTGATCTCGTAGATGTCCGAGCCCCAGATGGTCTGGCCGAAACCATCGAGAAAGTAGGTGACACCCAGCGTGGCCATCAGCAGCGTGACCCCCTCCTGGTTCACCAGCGGCCGCAGCACTATCCGTTCGATGCCCTGGGCGACCACCACCATGATGAGCGCGGCCAGCACGAAGGCCAGAAGATTGGCGAGCAGCAGGCTCTCAAAGCCCAGCAGGCCTGGCAACCATTCGGCCAGCCGCGCCATGGCAAGTGCTGCAAACAGCACCATGGCGCCCTGCGCGAAATTGAACACACCCGAGGCCTTGAAGATCAGCACGAAGCCGAGCGCCACCAGCGAATAGAGGACGCCCGCCATCAGGCCGCCCAGCACCACTTCGATGAAAAATCCCATTCGGAGGCCTCCTGCGCCTAGTGCGCAACGCCCAGGTACGCGTCGATCACGTTCTGGTTGCTGCGAACTTCATCGGGCGTGCCATCGCCAATCTTCTTGCCGTAATCGAGCACCACCACCCGGTCTGAGATGTCCATGACCACGCCCATATCGTGCTCGATCAGCACGATGGTGGTGCCAAACTCGTCATTGACATCGAGCACGAAGCGGCTCATGTCCTGCTTTTCTTCAACGTTCATGCCGGCCATCGGTTCGTCGAGCAGCAGGAGCGACGGCTCCATGGCAAGCGCGCGTCCCAGGTCGACCCGCTTCTGAAGGCCGTAGGGCAGGCGCCCCACCGGGGTTTTGCGATAGGGTTGGATCTGCAGGAAATCGATGATGCGCTCACAGAATTCGCGATGCTCGATTTCTTCGCGCTCGGCTGCGCCTTTCCAGAACGCCTGCTGCAGGAGGTTGGTGCGCATCTTGAGCGTGCGCCCGGTCATGATGTTGTCGAGCACAGACATGCCCTTGAAGAGGGCCAGGCTCTGGAAGGTGCGCGCCACGCCGTTTGCGGCCATCGCATGCGGGTCGGTGTGCGTGTGATGCTCGCCGCGGAAAATGATTTCGCCCTGCTGCGGGGTGTAGACGCCGCTGATCACATTGAGCATCGAACTTTTGCCAGCGCCGTTGGGGCCGATGATGGCGCGAATCTCGTGCTCGCGAACATCAAACGAAATATCGGTAAGCGCCTTGACGCCGCCAAATGACAGCGAGATGTTGCGAAGATCGAGAATGACTTCGCCGATGTTGCGATGGTTCATGCGGCCCTCTGCTGCGCAGCCGCGGGCGCGAAGGTTTTGGCGTTCTCAAGGCGCAGCGTCGCCGACACCGCGCCGGTGCGGCCATCTTCGAAGCGCACCTGAGTCTCGATGAACTGCTCGTCGCGGCCGGCATATAGCGCATCGACCAGCACCTGATACTTTTGCGCGATGAAGCCACGCCGCACCTTGCGGGTGCGGGTCAATTCCTCATCGTCGGCATCAAGCTCCTTGTGCAGGACCAGGAAACGATGAATTTGCGAGGCGCTCATCACGGAGTCGGCTGCCAGATCGGCATTCACCTTCTCTACACACTCGCGGATCAGGGAATAGATTTCAGGGCGCGAGGCCAGATCGACGTAGCCGGTATAGGACAGGTTACGACGCTCAGCCCAGTTGCCGCAGGCCTCGAAATCAATGTTGACGAAGGCGATGACCTGATCGCGACCGTCGCCGAAGGCCACCGCCTCTTTGATGAACGGAAAGAACTTGAGCTTGTTCTCGAGATACTTGGGCGCAAACATCGAGCCGCCAGCGAGTTTGCCGACATCCTTTGCGCGGTCGATGATACGCAGATGACCGTCTGAATCGAGATAGCCGGCATCGCCCGTGTGATACCAGCCTTCAGCGTCTTTGACCTCTGCGGTGGCCTGGGCATTGCGGTAATACTCACGCAGAAGCCCCGGGCTTCGGATGAGCACTTCGCCTGCTTCAGTGACACGAATGCTGACCCCGTCCATCGGCGGGCCCACGGTATCGGGCTTGACCTGGCCGTTGGGCTGAACACAGACAAACACGGCGGTTTCGGTGGAACCGTAAAGCTGTTTTAAGTTGATGCCGATGGATCGATAGAACACGAACAGGTCGGGCCCGATGGCCTCACCCGCGGTGTAGGCCACCCGCACGCGACTCATGCCGAGCGCGTTTCGAAGCGGCCCGTACATCAGAATGTCGCCGGCGCGGTAGAGCAGCCTGTCGGCCACCGAAACCGTCGTGTCGCCATTGAGGATGCGCTCGCCAACCCGGCGGGCGACCTCCATGAAATAGCGGTAAAGCGCCCGCTTGGGCGCGGCCGCATCCTCCATTCGGATCGTGACCTGCGTGAGCAGCGCCTCGAGCACGCGGGGCGGCGCGAAATAGTAGCTGGGGCCGATCTCGCGCATGTCGGCCGAGACCGTGGATTGCGACTCAGGGCAGTTGACGGTGAACCCTGCGGCAAGCCACTGCGAGTACGAAAAAATATTCTGGCCAATCCAGGCCATGGGCAGGTAGGCAAGCACCTCTTCGCCGCTGGTGAGGCCCTCCATCTGCGAGGCTGCGCGCGACACCGAGATCAGGTTGCGATGCGAGTGGATCACGCCCTTGGGGTTGCCGGTGGTGCCCGAGGTGTAGAACATCGCCGCGATGTCGTCGGGCGAACAGCTGGCGGCGCTGCGCTTGAGAAGCTCGGGATGCGAGCGGAGGAAGTCTTTCCCCCGGCTGATCAGCGAATCCATGCTGAGCAGTTCGGGTTGGGTGTAGTTGCGAAGGCCGCGCGGGTCGTCGTAGACGATATGCGCAAGGAGGTCGTGCTGCGCCTTCAACTCGAGCAGCTTGTCGGTCTGTTCCTGATCTTCAACCACCGCGAAAGCAATTTCGGCATTGCGGAAGACGAACACCATTTCGGCGGCCACCGCATCCTGATACATGGGAACCGGGATGCCGCCAAGCGCCTGCACCGCGATCATGGCTGCGTAGAGCCGCGGGCGGTTCTCACCGATGATGGCCAGATGCTGGCCTTTTGAAAAGCCGAGCTCGGTCAGGCCGGCTGCGATGGCCTCGACCTGAACCGCGAGCTCGCGCCAGCTGGTGGTCTGCCAGATTCCGTAGATTTTTTCGCGCAGCGCCGGTGCATCCGGGCGCGCGGCGGCGTGCTCGAGAAGCAACTGGGGGAAGGTCGTTGCGCCAAGCGCAAGCACGCGCGCTTCGTCTGCATCGGGCCCCTGAGCCATCGGCGTTGTCCTCTCATGGTGTTGTTTGAATCGGCGTTCTACGCCGGACAGCTTACCCGGAACTTACCGGCAACGGCCGCAGCGGGTAAACCCGTGTTGCACGTCGCCGGCTGATTTGCTTCAAGCGTAGCTGTAAAACCCGCGACCGGTTTTGCGGCCGAGCAAACCGGCATCAACCATCTCGCGAAGCAGCGGCGCGGGCCGGTACTTGGGATCCTTGAAAGCGTCATACAGCACATCCATGACCGCAAGCAGCACGTCGAGCCCGATCATGTCGCAGAGTGCGAGCGGCCCGATGGGATGGTTGCATCCCAGACGCATGCCGGTGTCGATTTCATCGGCGCTTGCAACGCCCTCCGCGAAAGTGAAGATCGCTTCGTTCAGCATGGGGCAGAGGATGCGATTGACCGCGAACCCGGCACTGTTTTTGACGCCAATGGGGGTTTTGCCCAGCCGCCTGGCCAATTCAGCCACCGCTTCAAGGGTTTGTTCCGAGGTGCGCAATCCCCGAATGATCTCGACTAGCGCCATGACCGGCACCGGGTTGAAAAAATGCATGCCAACGAACAGTTCGGGCCGGCTGATCTGAGCGGCCAGCCGGGTGATGGAAATCGACGAGGTGTTGGTGGCGATGATCGTGCCCGGGCGGGCGATCGCGTCGATGCCCTTCAGAATCTTGATCTTGATCGCTTCGTTTTCGGTGGCCGCTTCGATGATCAGGTCGGCGCCCGCCAGATCTTCGGCACGCGTGGTGGTGCAGACGCGCGCGAGCGCAGTGGCCTTGCCGGCGTCGTCGAGCGTGCCTTTTCGAACCAGCCGATCAAGCGAGCCGCCAATGGTTTTCATCGCACGCTCAAGCGCCGCTTCGTTCACGTCCTGCATCACCGCGTCGATGCCTGCAACCGCGCAGGTCTGCGCGATGCCATTGCCCATGGTGCCTGCGCCGATGATGCCGATGGTTTTGATGGTCATGGTGAGGAGCTCCTTCCAGAAACGGATTGCTGATTTTAGTGGACGCCTGCCTGCAGGGGCTCAGGCAGGGTCAAGCGGGTTCAAGTGGGTTCAAGTGGGGGCTCGGCCATTGCTTCAAGCTGCTCGGTAAGCTCGGCGATCCGATCCTGCCAGTAGCGGGGCGTGCCGAACCACGGGAACGCGGCAGGAAATGCGGGGTCGGCCCAGCGGCGGGCGATCCATGCGCTGTAGTGGATGAGACGCAAGGTGCGCAGTGGCTCGATCAGCGCGAGTTCAGCGCGATGGAAGTCGCGCACCTGCCGATAGCCCTCCAGCACGCGCCCAAGTTGCGCGGCGCGTTCATTGCGCTCACCCGACAACAGCATCCACAGATCCTGGATTGCGCAGCCATTTCGCGCGTCATCGAAGTCGACAAAATGAGGGCCCGAATCGGTCCAGAGCAGATTGCCGGGATGGCAGTCGCCATGAAGTCGAAGCGGTGTGCCAAGCCCGGCGCGGTCGAAGGCCGCCTGGGCGGCATCGATGGCCGAGTCGGCAAGACCACGCCAGCGCGCCTCTAATTCAGGTGGAATCAAGCCACCCGCGATCAGTGCGTCGCGCGGTTCCCGCCCCAGCGTCTCCACACCGGCGGCTTCGCGCGCTGCGAAGGGTTGGCGCGCGCCCACCTGATGGATGCGCGCAATGAAGCGGCCGATCCACTCGAGCACGCCCGGTTGATCGAGTTCCGGTGCGCGGCCGCCGCGGCGGGGGTAAACCGCGAACCGAAACCCGGCATGGCGATTGAGCGTGCGCCCAGACAGCGCGAGCGGCGCGACTGCCGGAACATCGTCGGCCGCAAGCTCGGCCACGAATGCATGCTCCTCATCGATCTGCGCATCCGTCCAGCGGCCCGGCCGATAGAACTTGACGACGACCGAGGCTGCGTCCTCGAGATGCACCAGATACACCCGATTCTCATAACTGTTCAGCGCAATCAGCCTGCCGTCACCGCGCAGGCCCACCGAATCGAGTGCGTTCAGAACCGTGTCGGGATCGAGCCCCGCATAGGGGGCTTCGCGATTCATCCGAGTGCGCGCTCGGCCTTGTCGAGCCACACGCTCAACTCGCCGCGCAGATCGGCGGCGCTGAACGAGCAGCTTTCCTCGCCGAACATTGCAGCCGACTCGAAGCGTGACAGCAGCGACTCAAGCACCTGGCCGTAGCGCGGCGGCAGCGCTGCAATCAGCCCCTGCTCGGCGCGCCAACCGCGCGCGAATGCATCGGCGCGCGCAATGGGCTGCTGCGCGAGCAGTCCGCGCAGTCGGTCGATGGCCGGGCCATGCACAGCGGCCGGTGAGCGGGCCGAGAAGGTGTGGGCGTCAGACATGGCGAGGCCTGGGATCAGATGACCGAGGCGCTGCAGCCGTCCATGGGGATGACGACACCGCTCACGTAGCTTGCGCGCTCGCTGGCGAGGAAGTGCGCAACCTCGGCAATTTCGTGCGGTTCGGCCATCCGCTTCATCGGAATACGCGCGGTTTCTTCGGCGAGCAGTTCCTCGACCGGTCGACCGCTCACGCGTGAGGCGGCGCGCAGTCCTTCGTCGACCCGCGAGGTGCGCGTGAGACCCGGGTTGATCGCATTGACCCGGATGCCGCGGTCGGCAAATGCGCGCGCATAGCCCACCGTATTCAGCATCAGCGCGGCATTGGCACCGCCGCCTGCGATATGCATGACGCCAGCCTGCTTGCCGCCCATGCCAATGATGTTGACGACCGCACCGGCCTGGCGTGTGGCCATGGCGCGGACCGCCGGGGCGATGACGTTCACGTAGCTGAAGTACTTCGCGTTCATGCCTTGATGAAACGCGGCTGAATCGAGTTCGTCAGGGCCGAAGCGGCGCGCGGCGCCTGCGGACGTGACCAGCACCGCGATGGGACCGGTTTCGCGCTCGATCCGGCTGACAACGGCTTCTGCAGCGGCCGCATCGGTCAGGTCGACCGCATGGGTGGCCGCCATCGCGACCCCTTTTGTCGCAAGCAGGCGCGCAGCCTCTTCGAGGTTGGCGGCGGTTCGCGAGATGCCGACGACTTTGGCGCCGGCGCGTGCGAACCGCTCCACGCAGGCAAGTCCAATACCCTTGCTTGCGCCAGTGACGAGCACTACGCGTCCGATCATGTCCTGTTCCATGGCCCGATTCCGTGTTGGGGGGGTTTTAGAGGATGCGCGCTGCGATCCGGGAGCCGGCATTGTATGTCCGACCGGAAATCGGACGCTAAGATTCGGCCAAGAAACGCGAGACACAAGCTTTGAAAGGCCAGCATCATGGACGCAAATCCGCTCCGAATCGACGTGGTGTCCGATGTCGTTTGCCCGTGGTGCTTTGTTGGCAAGCGACAACTTGAGCAGGCGCTTGCGCGCTGGCGGCGCGACCATCCCGATCGACCTGTCGAGGTGCACTGGCACCCCTTCCAGCTCAACCCCGATCTGCCAGCCGACGGCATGGCGCGAACCGATTATCTGGCGGGCAAGTTTGGCAGTGCCGACACGTCGCGCATTTACGCCAATGTGAATCGCGCAGCCAGCGCAGTCGATCTGCCGCTGGCAATCGAATCGATCGCGCGGCAACCGAATACGCTGCGCGCGCACGCGCTCATCGACGCGGCCGCGAAACAGGAAGGGCTTCAGGACGCGCTTGTCGAGGCGCTGTTTGTCGCCTACTTTCAGCAGGCGCGCGATCTCACCGATGTGTCAGAGCTGCGCCGGATCGCGCATGAGGCAGGGCTTTCCGAGTCTGCGGTCGACCAGGCGCTGGGCGATGCGCAAGCGCATCTGGCCATCGCCGAGGCCGATCAGCGGGCGCGCCGCGCAGGCATCCGTGGCGTGCCGTGCTTCATTGTCAACGGGCGCAGTGCAGTGAGCGGCGCCCAGGGCGCGGACGCCATCATCGACACGATGCTACTGGAAGCCGAGGCGAACTGAGCGACCGGCGTGACGCGCAGGTCAGCCGCGGCCCACGAACGGCATCTTGGTGGCCATCACCGTCATGAACAGCACATTGGATTCGAGCGGCAGCCCGGCCATGTAGAGAACGGCCTGACCGACATGGTCCACATCCATCCGAGGCTCGGGCCGGCTGGATCCGTCAGGCTGCAGAACGCCCTGCGTCATGCGGTCGGTCATCTCGGTGGCGGCGTTGCCAATATCAATCTGGCCGCAGGCGATGTCCCAGGCGCGGCCGTCAAGCGCGGTGGACTTCGTGAGGCCGGTGACCGCATGCTTGGTGGCGGTGTAGGGCGCCGATAAGGGCCGTGGCGTGTGCGCTGAAATCGAGCCGTTGTTGATGATGCGTCCGCCGCGGGGGGTTTGCATCTTCATCAACCGAAAGGCCTGCTGCGTGCACAGAAACGCACCGGTGAGATTGGCGTTCACAACGGTCATCCACTGCTCATAGCTGAGCGAGTCGATCGGGATCGCTGGCGCGCCTGTGCCCGCGTTGTTGAACAGCAGATCGAGCCGACCGAAAGCGTCCCAGGTGCGGTCAAACAGCGCCCGAACCGATTCCGGGTTGCCAACGTCAGTGGGAATTGCGAGTGGCCGTGGCCCGTTGTCGCCGATCTCGGCCATGGCGCGCTCAAGCGGCTCGATCCGCCGGCCAGCCAGCACGACCTGCCAGCCAGCGCCCGCGAGTGCGCGCGCCGCAGCGCGTCCGATGCCGGTGCCGCCGCCGGTCACGATTGCAATACGTGGAGGATGCTCAGACATGGGGAGTGCTCTCTCGTGTAAAGCGGGCCGGGCGTTGCCGCGCGCCTGGCGCCGCGTTGCGCCCGGGCCTGGGGTCAGCCAGCACCGTGGCAGTGCTTGTACTTGCGGCCGCTGCCGCAGCGGCAAATGTCGTTGCGGCCAAGTCGAGGTGCATCGCGTCGAATCGCGGCCGGCTTCAGGGCCCGCTCGCGCGCCGGTGCGAGTCGATCAAAAATCTCCAAGACGCCTTCCAGCATCAGGTCAATCATTTCTTCGCGCTCGCCATCCTCGATGGGCTCAAAGGGTTCTTCATCAAGCCGCTCAAGCGACCGACCGCTGCCTTCCTCGTTCCCGGCTTCGGCGTCGGAGGGCGCGCCGGCTTCGCTGGCAAAGCGCAGGATCAGCTCGAAGGCTTCCTCGCAGACCTCATCCTCATCGAGCATGTCCCAGTCATCGGGATGCAGTTCCATGCCGCGCAGGAACCCGATCGCCCAGGCATCGCCCAACGCCCGGCCGGATTCGTCGGTGCCGATGACCGCGTTCCAGGCTTCGCCCTCGTGCAGCCGTCGGGCGACGGCGCGCCGGTGCCGACCCAGGAGGGCGAGCAGCTCGTTTCGGTCGGCCTCGTCCATGGCGCCAAGCGCGCTGCCGGGCTCTGCGCCCAGCACAATCGGCAGGCTTTCATCGGCCGAAATGGGGGTGGGCGAGCAGGCAAGCGCTGCACAGAAACCGTCGTATTCCTCGAGCATCATCGAGTGCTCGGGATGGGCCTGGGCGAGCAGTTCGTCCAGTCGGGAAAGTTCGCTCTCGTCGAGCGATCGGGAGGGGTCAGAGGTGTTCATCGCCACGATGGTAGCCTGTTCACGCGTCGCGCCCCAACTAAAAGGGTCAGCCTGGGCGCGCCTTGAACCTCTGGAGCCAGCCGATGCCAGTTCAGATCGATGCCGAGCCCGCCTTGGGCGAGCGCCTTGCAGTCGCGATCGACGATGCGATTGCGCATGAATCAAAGTGGTCGCGCGAGCCCAGTGTCGACGGTAGCACCTGGGGTGTGCACGGCGCTGATCCGCCGCCCTGGAACCGGCTGCTCGGACCCGTGTCGGCGCGCGGTCCGGCAAGTGGCGCGATCGTTCATCGCGGTCGGCAGATTGCGCAATGGGGCGAGCCTTCCCGCGCTGACCTCACCTTCAGCGTCGCCAAGACCTATCTCGCGCTGCTGGCGGGAATTGCTGTGGATCGCGGCCTGATCGACGATCCTGATGAGCCGGTGCGCGCGCGTCTTCCCGGCATCGGCTTTGACAGCCCACACAACGCGCCGATTCGGTGGACGCATCTGCTGCAGCAGACCAGCGAATGGGAGGGGAGCTGCTTCGGACTGCCCGACCAGGTGGATCGTTGGCGCCGGCTGTCGTTCCAACCCGCGGGCGCTGATGCCGGCCCCAAGGGCGGTGCCAGACCGCTGCACGAACCGGGCAGCTATTGGGAATACAACGATGTCCGGATCAATCAGCTGTCGCTCGCATTGCTGCACCTGTTTCGCAAGCCCTTGCCCGAGGTTTTCCGCGAAGCCATCATGCAGCCGATCGGTGTATCCGACGACTGGTCGTGGTGTGGCTACGATCAGGCCTGGGTCGAGATTGACGGGCAGCCGATGCAGTCAGTGCCGGGCGGTACGCATTGGGGCGGTGGCGTCACGATCAGTAGCCTCGATCAGATCAGGCTCGGTACGCTGCTGCTCAATCGCGGCGCCAGTCACGGCAAACAGGTGATCTCCGCGCAGTGGATCGACAGGATGTTTGCGCCCTGTCCGATCGCGCCGTTCTACGGCATGCTGGTCTGGTTGAACCGCACGCGCCAGGTCTTCCCGTCAGCGCCTGCCAGCAGCGTGTTTGCGATCGGCGCGGGCTCATCCTTTACCTGGATCGATCGCGAGCTCGATCTGGTGCTGGTGGCGCGCTGGCTCGAGGCCGACCATGCCGACCGATTCTTTGGCCGCGTCTCGCAGGCGCTCAGCCAGGCAGGGCCAGGCTGAGCGAGGGTTGCCGCGCAGGCCGGCCTGTCGTCAGAAATTTGCCTGCAGCGACACCCGGAAGGTGCGAGGCGGTGCCGGGAACAGATAGGTGGCGCCCCAGTAGGTGGTGGGCGCATCGCGCCAGTAGCGGCGGTCAAACACGTTATCGACCCCCGCGCGCCAGGTAAGCGTCTGCGCGCCCTGCCGCTGGCGCCACACGAATGACGTGTCGAGTTGCCACCATGCGGGCAGCAGCACCGACTCATCGGCGGTGACCGCCTTGTCATCGCTCCATGCGAGCCGGTTGTTCCAGAGCAGGCCGCCGGCGCTCGGCACTCGCCAGCCCAGGTTGGCTGAGGCAGCGAGCGGTGTGGTGTTGCGCGTGCGCTTGCCGATTTCGTTGGCCTCAGGAGCGCGGGTGGTCTTCGCGTCCAGCGCAGTGGCCTGTGTTGACAGCGTCCAGTCGCGTGACAGGCTCCCAACCCATGCAAGTTCGATGCCCCGATGTTGCGCCTCGCGTGCGCCGGCAACCCGAATCTCCTTGCCGGCGTCAGCGGGGTCTGCGATGTCGGCTGGAAGCGGCCGGTTGATATCGAAGAACGTGATGCTCGCAAGCCCCCCGTTTGCAAGCTGCTGACGCAGCCCCGCTTCCGTCTGGCGGCTGCGAAGCGCTGGCAGAACCGAGCCGGCGTTGCTGTATCGCGAGGGCCGGTTCGGCGCCGCGTCGGTTTCGATGCCCTGTCCTGCGGAGACATAGGCGAAGCCGCCTTGCCATGGCTTGTAGCCCAGAGCGCCCCAGGGCGTGGTGAACTGCTGAGAGTAGGCAAGCGCCCGCGGATCGGCGGGGTCGGTCCGAGTGCTCGAGCTGTCGAGCGAGGTGTGGCGCAGGCCCAGCCACACCGACCAGCGGTTATCCAGACGAATCACGTCGGCCAGTTGCACCTCGGTGCTCTTTAAGCTGCGCAGCGTGTTGGGCGTTGTATCGGGCGTTACGCTGCGAGGCAGCGCGGTAGGCGCCAGCGCGTTAATCCGACCGACCCAATGGTAGATCTGCGTGGCGTCGTAGCGCTCGTCATAGTCAGTGCGCAGGACCGATGCGGTGACCTCGTGGCGCACGGTCCCGCTGGTCAGTTCACCGCGCAGCATCAATTCCGCCGCGCCCATCGTCCGGCGCTCGTTGTCGCTGCGATAGTCGTACAGATCGGTATCGTAATTGGCGCACAGTCCCGGGTAGATATCGCCACACCCATCGGGAAACGCCAACCTGTCGTTCGTGCGAATGCGCTGTTGACCGAGCCGCACCGATGCGGTCCAGTCGTTTGCCAGCAGTTTCTGGAGCCTGATTGAGCCGATAAGGCTGCGGCTGTCGAACGGCAGCGACCAGGGCTGGGCATTCAGGTTGATGCGGGGATCGATGGGCGGTGGCAGCACGGTGCCGCCCAGTAGACCGAATCCCGGCACGCTGATCTGGCGCGAGGTGTGCGATTCAAACTCTGCCTCGGCGAGCCATCCCTGTCCGAGTCGCAGATCGAAGAAGCCGCTCAGGAACTCCCGGCCACCCGGGGCGTTTCGCACCTCGGGCCTGCGCTCCTCGAGCGCCGCGTTGATCCGGTAGCCAAGCACGCCATCGCCACCGGTGCGTCCACCCATATCGCCGTGCACGATCGTTGTGCCCCGCTCGCTCAAGCCGGCAAACACTTCGCGCAGTGGCTGTGCGGTGGGCCGCTTCACCGTGAAATTCACCAACCCACCGGGTGCGGCGAGCCCGGATTGAATGCCCGACAGACCCTTCAGAATTTCAATCGAGGACTTGTTCTCGATCGCAAACGGCGCGTGATTCGAAATCGGCAGGCCGTCGCGGCGATAGTTGCGCGCGTTGTCGAGCTGAAAGCCGCGGATCTGCAGACTTTCGATGTATCCGAGCGTGTTGTAGAAGTCGCCTGCTGAGGGCTCGGTTCGAATCGCAGACGACAGGCTGGTGGCCCCGCTATCGCGCAGCGCCTCAGCGCGAATCACCGAGACGCTCTGGGGCGTCTCAGAAAGCGGCGCCTCGCTCAGACCGCCCACTGTCGCGCGCTGTTGCGATGGGCTCGCCTGCCCTGCTCTCACCTCCACGGGTGCAAGCGACCGCGCCTCAGGCGCAGCGGGTTGCGCGGGAGTCTGTGCGAGGGCCGCTGAGGCAGCCAGCGCAAGCGGTAGTGCGAAGGCTGCTGCGGTGGGTCGGGTAACCGGGGCAAATGGGCGCATCGTGAGGGCTCCAGAACCTGCGCACTGAAGCCCGATGCCAGGTGGCGACCCACCCGCCATTCGCCACAACACTGAGCGACTGACCGGGTCGACACCGCATGCCGAAACCAAACGCGATTCGACTGCTCGACAACGGACGCTTCCCTGCGCAAGGGTTAACTTGATCAGGTTCCAAGGGTCTTTCTCACCCGTCTGCCAAGCAGACCGACCGAAACGGGCATCGCCGCACGTGCAGCCGCGAGGCTGCTTGACGCGCTACGACGCCGCCATCAGGCCGGATTTGTCCGGGACCCCTAGCGACCAGACGCGATGTTAGCGCAGAAGCGCAAGGCAATCCCGCGCGCGCACTGCGGTTGAGCCGGTGACCTGCTGATAGGGAATGTCCGCCTGCCTTAGCAAGCCAAGCAGGATGCGGTGCACGGCATCGCGTCGCGCCGGTCCATCTCGCAGATGCCGATCCGCCTGCCAGTCGATTGCCGGATCGGCGAGCAGCGTGAGGTGGGCGCGGCGCGCCTGTCGAAGGCCAAGCGGCACCAGCGAGTGGTCACCAAAATACTCGATGCTGTAGGCGGCGGTCAGAAGTGGTGAGCCATCGCTGATCACCCAGCGTGTGGACATTGCGCGCGCCTGTCGCAGCGCCTGGCGCGTGCGCGCGAGCTGCCCGGCGGCGATGTGGCGCTGCTCGGCTTGCGCCGGCGTACGCTGCGTGAGCTCGCACCATTGGCGCAGATACTCCGGCACGATTGGCGCACCGATACGCGTGCCAAGCGCCTCGCAAAGCGTGGTCTTGCCGCTGCACTCCGCGCCAAGCACGGCGATCAGCCGGGGCGCGGTCATGCGGCCAGGCGCCGCCAGTGGCGCCAGCCGGCCACTGACAGCACGAGCAGCACCGCGTAGAGCAGCGCGGTGAGCCAGAGCGCCTTGGTGATGAACAGCGCAATGGCGATTGCATTGACGCCTGTCCAAAGCATCCAGGCCTGCAAAAATTTTCGTGCAAGCAGCACCTGCGCGAAGACGCTTCCGGCCGTGGGCGCCGCATCCAGCCAGGGCACATCGGTGTCGGTCAAGCGGGCAAGCAGCGCACCGATCGCAAGCCAGGCGGCGAACAGGGCGAGCCCAAGCTTGAACACCGAGGTCGGTGCGAGCGACCGGATGCCCAAGTGCGGGTCAAGGCTCTGTCGCGCTTCGGATTCGGACGGGCGCTGGTGGGCTTGATCCCCCCAGGCGCGCCAGCCCCAGACCGATACCGCAATGAAGAAAGCCTGAAGCACCGCATCCCCATAGAGCCGATGCTCGTAGAAAAGCCATCCGTATAACCCGCTTGCAGCGATGGTGGGGGGCCAGCCCCAGACGCTGACCCTCGCGGTCAGCGCAACGCCGGCCAGGGCGAGCGCGAAGGCAAGCAGCTCGAGGCGGCTGATGCTGTGGCCGGCGATGTCGAAGGCGGAATCAAGCATGGTGAGATCAGCTCACTATGCCATGGGCGCCAGTGTTGCGGGCCGCCTCGACGGCCCGCAGGGATACTTAACCCGCCTGAAGCGAATCCGACAGATCAGCCCGGCCGTG
>Ga0169931_10004823_pt1 | contig 20819 bp, 18 predicted proteins | sample Kivu_15m_20L_FD_129675 | JGI IMG/M metagenome (GOLD analysis project Ga0169931, IMG submission 129675) | Freshwater microbial communities from Lake Kivu, Western Province, Rwanda to study Microbial Dark Matter (Phase II) - Kivu_15m_20L... | ecosystem: Environmental > Aquatic > Freshwater > Lake... | reverse complement strand
GGTTTGAAAATGGACCCAGTTGGAAATGTTCGCGATTACCGCATGTGGCGATTTCGATCCGTTCGAGCAACATGGGTCTGGCTCCTCCGTGGCCGCATCGTGTCGTGCCCACGATCCTCGGGGCATACGAATGAAATGGGTTTTCTCGATCCTGCCGACGAACGGCAATTGCCCGCCGTCGGCTCACCAACTCCCGCACTTTAACCCATTTCGAGATTTTTCGGAAAGAGTGAAATTTCCCCCCCCCAACTGCCTCATGCGATGGGATTGGAACCCAAGATTCGAGAAAGAATCCGCGAATCGATCTTCTCGGTCAATTTATTCTGTTCCACGTCCGAAAAATTCAAGTGAACAGGGGAAAAGGACTCTCCCCCTGAAGGGGGCAGACTCCTGATGGACGATGTAACGCTCAGTCAACCCTGGTGCACAGCAAGCAAGGATGCTTTATGGCACGCGTTTCCTCACTGACGCCGCGCGAGCGCCCTGAGGAGGAGCTGCTGGCGATTCGCCGCCAGTGGCTCTCGGCGAGCTTCCTCCGCGATGCAGTCGAAAGGGAGATCGCGGCTCTTTCGCGGCGCTCTGGGGTGGTCGTCCGCTGGTCTGGATTCGACCGGCAAGCAGGCGCTCTATTCGGCGATCCCGCGATCCTCCGGCGATTGATGGTCGATCTCGCATTGGGGGATCCCAAAGCGGATGCATTGCCGAGAAAAGAAGTCCATTTTTGCTTGCAACCGAGCATCCACATAGGTTGGAAACGGCTCGTCATCCGGCGGTTTCGCCGCGAGAATCCCGCGAGCGAAGCCTCCAAACCGAAGGACTCGGATTGGCCTGCCGAAGCCGACCGAACGCTCCCTTTGTGTCAATCTTTGGCTGCGATTCAACTGACCCGATTGCAGTGGAGCGATCGCGGGCCCAATCATCAGGAACAAATCGGTTTCGATGTTGCTTCGGACGGTCCACATGCGGTTCTTGAACTCTTCGCACGTTGGCGGGAAATTGCCTCGCCGGTCCGTGGTTCTTTGACGCGAGGGGAAGAGGGAAGTCACTTCGGACAGAAAGGGGTATCGGCACAGCGAGCGCAGCAGAGACTGCGTTTCGATGATGCCACTCTGATCCTGCGAAGTCTCGGCTCCGAACAGATCCTCCGTTTCTGTGGTCCACCTCCGCGTTCCTCTCGATCGCTTGTCGCAGCCTCACTCCACGTGGAAACCGAGGAGTCTCGCCGGCCGCTCGAAGCGATCGATCGTTTGCTGCAGCAGGATCAAGGCTTGCACGAACTGATTTATCCTGCTGGGACAGCGCAGTGGATTCTTTTGTGGGACGTCAATTTGGAACAAGCGCAGCAGCGAATCACCAATCTGACCGAGCAACTGGCGCTGCGGATTCCTGGATCAAGTCTCCGCTGGTCCGACGTCGTCCGGCTGGGGATCGGAAACCGTGGCGACTGGGGTCCATTGAAAGCGTGGTTTGCAGCGATCGCCCCCCAGGGGATTCCTGAATCTAGCAATGAGACTTCCGATTTCATGGACATGCCGCTGGAATCCCCTTGCCAGCGTGCCGAGCGGCGTCTGGAACTGGAGCTGCTCCATAACACTCTCCGGCGTCAAAGTCGCCGACTGCGAGAGATTGGGGAACGAATAGATCCCCTCCGTCGCTGGCGGACTTGAAATCGACTCGTGCCGAGCGTCCCGAAATGCGGATCGCCGCTCTAAGGGCCTCTCCGAAAAGGGGTCTGACCCTCTCCGGCACGGCCCATCTCCGAAAAGGGGTCCATCTCCGAAAAGGGGTCTGACCCTCTCCGGCAAGACCCTCTCCGGCAAGGCCCAAAAACAATTGAAATCGACTTGCCTCCAAAGGGTCAGACCCCTTTTCGGGACTTGCCTCCGAAGGGTCAGACCCCTTTTCGGAGAGGCTCTAAATTTGAGTTCGAAGCGTGCATCGCCCGGGGGTAGGGAATTTCAGAAGGTGCTGGAGGTGGTCGGCTGGGGCTGTCTATAATTCTTCGAGCGTTCATTGAAGATGCTTTGCCTGAAGAGCCTCCAAGGTGACCGCCAATTTCATCCCGCCCGTCCCTTGTAGGCCTGATTGCGTGCCGCCGGCGAAAACGAATTCGATCCCGATTGACTTCTCTGCGCTGGTCGGATTTTTTTACGATCCCCCGCGACTGCTCGGCGAGTTCCGCCGCTGCGCTGGAGCGGGGGAAGTTCCTCAGCCACAGCGAAGCCTCCTGAACCATCACGCGCACATGACGGTCACGGTAGAAGCGCATCATCGATGCGCAGTCGATGTCCATGTCGAGCGGACTCGATACGGAGAGGTTTCAGGCGATGCGCATGGCCCAAAGCGATCGTGGTACGCACGGGAGATCACCCTGCACCGCATCACTGACCGCCGCCCGGTACAGTACGGAATTGTTCGGCTCTACCAAGATTTACTCGCCCCCGATGTATGGGAGGAGATACGAAGCGAGCAAGCGCCGCTGGGACGAGTCTTGATTGAACACAATGTCCTTCGCGAAGTGCAGCTTTGCGGCCTCTGGCAGATCACTGCAGGCAAGCCTCTGGCCAACCTCCTTTGGCAAACCTCCGGCTCGCTGCTGTACGGGCGAACCGCACTCATTTACTGCGATCGCCAGCCCGCGATTGAGCTCATCGAAATTGTCGTCCCTTGACATCCTCCCGTTTTTTCCTGAGCACTTCTTTGGAGTTGTGATCGAGAGTTGCCAAGGCCGGTACAATAGACGTACACGTTCATTCAACATCAACGGGTGCATAGGCCCCCCCAATCATCGAAGGGATGGGGACCAGTTAAGGGATCACAGTGTTCAAGGGATCACAAATGGTACGTTTGTCAACTGAGTATGACGTGGTCGTGATTGGAGCCGGGCCGGCGGGTGCGACTGCCGCCGGAATTGCTGCCATGGGGGGACTCAAAACCCTGCTGCTCGAACGTGAGTCGTTTCCTCGCTTTCACGTTGGCGAGTCGCTGATGCCTGAGACGTATTGGCCGCTCCAGCGTTTGGGGATTGTCGACCGAGTACGCGAGGTTGGGTTTCAAGTGAAGGAGAGCGTTCAATTTGTGACCAACACCGGAAAGGAATCGGAGCCATTCCATTTTCGTGAGCATGATCCGCGGGAATGCAGCCAGACTTGGCAGGTGGAGCGGAGTGAGTTCGACAAGCTGCTTTTTGATCGCGCGGCGGAATTGGGCGCCCACTGCATCGATCGGACTCGAGTTCTCGAAGTTCTCATGAGCGGGGACCGGGCGTCAGGCGTGAGAATCAAGGATGCCGATGGCGAGACTCGAGAGATCCGCTCCCGAGTGGTCATCGATGCATCGGGGCAGCAAGCGCTCATCGCGAATAAACTGGGGTTGAAGGAAATCAATCCCCGTCTCAAGAAGGCAGCGATTTGGGGCTACTACAAGGATGCTCAGCGGGACCCCGGAGCAAATGGGGGAGCGACGCTCGTGATGCACACGGAATCGAAAGCTTGCTGGTTCTGGTTTATTCCGCAGTCGCGTGGTCTGACCAGTATTGGTTGCGTCGGGGATGCGGCTTATCTTCTGAGGGGTCGAGGGTCGGCCGAGGAGACCTTTGCCGAAGAAGTTGCTCGATGTCCCGGACTGATTCCTCGTCTTGAGGGTTCGACGCGAATCGGTGAGCTGCGGGTGGCAAAGGAGTTTTCGTATACGACCACGCAGCATGCAGGTGAGGGGTGGGTTCTCATTGGAGACGCGTTTGGGTTCATTGATCCGGTTTATTCTTCCGGAGTTTTTTTCGCGCTTGAGATGGGAGTGCGGGCGGGAGATGCAGTGGTTGAAGGCTTTCAGAAAAATGATATGTCTGCCGCCCAGTTGGGTTCATGGACCGATCCGTTCAAGGCCGGGATGTCGCGGGTTCGCGAATTGGTCCATGCTTTCTATGCAAGCGAGTTCAGCTTTGGAAAATTCATGCGGATGTTTCCCCACCATCGCGGGAATCTTACCGACCTCTTGATCGGACGAGTGTTCAACGACGACGCGGGAAAAATTTTCGAGGATATGCGGCCAGAGCTTGAGCGAGCGGGCATGGAAGCATCGGTTGCGGGGGCAGCGGAGAACCTTTCTTGATTGACACCTGGTTGCAACTGCCGCTCCCGCTTCGGTATGTGTGGATTGCATTTTGCGGAGTGCTGCTGGGCGCGGTTGTGAACTGGGCGATTTATACGCTCGCATTTTTTCCCCGACCGATCAGTCCTTGGGGGCCTCGGGCGGGACGCCCCGCCGGACGTTCCTGGAAGGATCATCTTCCGATTGTCGGCTGGTGGTGGTTGCGTCGCGAGTCGGAATTGCATGGGCGGGGATTTTGGATCCGTCCTCTGCTGATTGAGTGCTCCTTCGGGCTTGCCTTGTGCGGGTTCTACCACGCGATGGTCATCGAGTGGGGATTCGTCGATCCGTCGCTCGCTGCGTTCCCGCGGCGACTCGGAGAGGTTTCGCAGCAACTGGACCAATGGCTGAATGTCATCTTCTCGGTGCACACGCTCTTGGCCGCCCTGATGCTCGCTGCGACTTTCATCGATTTTGACGAGATGATGATTCCTGACTGGATTTTGGTGCCGGGGACATTGCTCGCCTTGATGATTGCATCCTGGACGCATCAGATGTGGATGCCGGTGGTGACGGACAATCTATCCGGAGTACAGCGGATTGAACCCGTCTTCTTCCATGTTCCTGGAGGTTACAACCCGTGGTGGGATGGATGGAGGGGGCTTGCCGTTGCCTGTGGGCTGTATTCGGGATGGTGCTTTGCACTGGCCGATCGCCGTTTGATTTTTCGGCGTGGCCTGAAGAAAGCGGTTCGCTATTTTTTTGGGGCAATGGTCCGCCGAGGTGCGTGGAAGATATTGCTTTCGTTGTGGCTGGTGGGTCTCGTCGGAATCGTGGCGGTCTACGCTTTAGGTGACCTCCCGTGGCGGAGCCTGCTGACGTCGCTCGTGGGGATGGCGCTTGGTGGTGGAGCGGTATGGGGCGTTCGCTTGGTCGCCGGTGCGGCAGTCAAGCGGGAAGCGATGGGTTTTGGAGATGTCTTGCTCATGGCAATGATCGGAGCGTTTGTTGGCTGGCAAGCCGCGCTGCTCGCCTTTGCAATTGCCCCAATCACCGCGATTGCGATCGTATTCGTCCAGTTTCTGATCACACGCAATCGAGTCGTGGCGTTCGGACCGTATCTCTGTGCTGGAACGGTTGTAACGATTCTGCTGTGGCCGACCGTCTGGCTCCGTTTCGGGGAACCAATGTCTTTCCTGGGACCTTGGCTTTATTGGATCTACCTCGGAATGCTCGGCTTGATGGGAGTGATGCTCATGGTCTGGCGGTGGTTGAAGGAAGCGATTTTGGGTCGGGGATAAGAACAGCTTTTTGCGTACTAGAGTTCAGTGAATCGCTGTTTTCGGTACAGGGAATTTGGACCATTTGCCCGGATTCGTCATGGCTCTCCCCGATCCTCCTCCGCGAGCCGGTTGGGTTCTCGTGACCGCCGATGGGGTTGCCTGCGTGCGGCGAAGGTGGCTGAGCGTGCCCGTTTCCCGGCTCCGAGTTTGGATTGACCACCATTTCCGCCGTGGACAAGGGGATTACTGCTGGCTCGTTTATCACGCCACGCGCAAACGGCCCGGTTACCTGGTGCTCGACTACGTCTACGGTGGCCTCGACGTGTCCCAAAGAACGCTTGGGCAAGCCCGCAAGGCGCTCGACTTGATTGCCCATCAAAGAGCGGCAATCGCGATCTTCACAGAGGTTACCAATCCCCACATCAGCGCCCGGTTTATGGTGCGATGGGGATGGGAATCGATCGCTACGAAGTCATCGCACCACCTCTGGATTCGACGCCTCTATCGATCGGCAGAGTTCACGTAACCGAAAAGGGGGCCAAACCGAAAAGGGGTCTGACCCTTTGGAGGCAAGTCGTTTTTATTGTTTTTTGGGCCTTGCCGGAGAGGGTCAGACCCCTTTTCGCTGTTGCCGGAGAGGGTCAGACCCCTTTTCGGTGAGGCTCTCAGATTCCAATTTGTGCTAAAGCGTCTGCGATTCTCCCCACGAGATGCGTGAGCCTTGGATGCGTGACTTCCAAATCGCGGGCTAAATCGCGGAGCCGATCGGGAAAAGACTCGAGCGGCGGCAGCTGTTCTTCGATCATCTGCTGCACCTGCCGCATCGATTCTTGAAGCTGTGCCTTCTTCTCGGGGTGCAATTGCGCGGCGAGTACCAGTTCCGCATGAAGGTCCTCGAGAATCTGTTCCAAACGCTGTGCGACCTTAATGACAATCTTATGGACTGGTCCGCTACCGCTCAGGGGTGCATGCCCATCCTCGGGGAAAAAAATCGCAAAGCATCCCGCGGGGATCGTCAGCCACGTCAACGGCCGATCTCGATAAAAGCCAATATCCCGCTGACTATCGAAAGCATCGAGCGGCTCGCCGCACGAGGAGATCGGAATCCATCCGATTCGCTCCTCTCCCGAGACCACAAATTGGATGTCGATATAGCGACGGTGATGTTCGATCTGATGAGCATGCTCACCCCGACCCACCGTCTGTTCGACGATCGCCACAAGATCATCCTCCTGCAATGAATAACGACCATCGCTGGGGACCGCTCCCAGGACGTCACGGAGGTATCGAAACGCAGCACCAAAAAGGGGATGGAGGGAGACGTACCGGTCGGCATATTCCAAACGATCGATAATCATCGCAGCATTTTCCGAAGAATAACCTACAGTTCATTGCACTGAGATCCTTTCACGCTACCTGAAAGCTCGAAGACCCGCCAGACCATGCGAGCAACCGCTTTCGAGAAAACTCCTGGACCTCCCTCGGCCGGCAAGCGCCCCATCGATTTTGCGACGGCGGGGTTTGTTCTCGTCCTGCTGACCATTGGTGGCTGGACAGCAGCGATGCCGATTTCCCGGTCAGTACAGGACAAGGCGCTCGAGCGATTCCATTTGGCCTCCCGATCGTTCACCGAGTGGGCGATGCTTCAAAGCGTTCCAGCGATGTACAACTTTGCCAATCATTACTGCTGGTCCTCGCGGCCGCATGGTTGCGAAACCAGTGGTAGTGCGATGGTCCCGCGAGCGTGGCGGGTGGAAGAAACGGCGGCGGTGAATCACTTTCCTGTTCGCCTTGTCACCTTTGCGGACAATCGGGTTCGGCTGCTGCGGGGTGCAGAGGAGTATCGACTTGTCGTCCGCTCGGAGTATCGCGGCCGGAGCATGACCAGTTGCTTTGAGGTGCGTGCGGGCGGCGAAGGAAGTTACGTCCTCCGACGGCAGCTGTCGACCCTCGAGGGGGATTGAAATGGTGCCATTTCGAGCGGGCGAAAACGCCCGCTATCTCTCTCCTGTGGCGAGTAATCTCTTTCGCTTGCTCTCGGGATTGACCCTCCTCGCGATTCTGTGGAAAGCTCCGGGTTATCTTTCGCTTTTTCCGGTCTATCGCGAAACGCCGCTGGTGGACGAGTTCTTTCCATACTGGCTCTCGCACCCGCGTACACTTGCGCTTGCCTACCTTGGAACGGTGCTCTCCCTCGCGGTGAACATGATCCGTATGCCGCGACGATTCCTCCTTTCTTCCAGCGCAGTGGGTTTTGCTGCGCTGCTGATTCTCTGCCTCCACCAGGGCGCCTATAACGATGTCACTTTTTACACAGCAGCTTGGAATCTACTGTGGAGCATCTGGTTTCTCTGCCGCAGTCGCATCGACTCCACGGCAACACTGCTCGCCAAAGGCTCATGGCTGGCCCACGGAGTGCTTGCGATCATTTTGCTAGGGGGCGCGGTCGGTAAATGGACCTCCGCCTACTGGTCGGGGCAAGTTCTCTACGAGATTTACTTTGCGGAACGAGATTTCTGGTTTTTCAATCTCCTCCGCGGATGGTGTGACGATTCCACACTTCGTCAGCTGGCTTGCTGGTATTCGCGGATCGTGATTGGTATGGAAAGCGGAATGTGCGTTGCCTTGCTTGCATTCCCTGGGCGATGGTCGGCTTGGGGTGCCGTAATTCTCTTTGCGTCGATCGCCCTATTTTCGAATTGGATGCTGTTTTCTGTTGTCCTCAGCCCGATCGCGCTTGCACTGGTGAGCGTTTACCGGCACCGGTATCTCACCGACCTCGCCGAAGATCCAGCGTCAGTGGAAAACGGGGGTTGCTCTCGAGCGAGGGGATTTCTACAGATCCTCCGGTATGGCCGATGGTTTGGAAGCGAGCGCCGCGCCGTGCTTCCGCCTCGTTTGCATTGACCGGGAAGGTGGTTGGATTCAATCCTCCGGGATGGCCAACCGAATATCGTCCTCCACCAATGCTTCGCCCCGTCCAGCTGTCGAGCACGTCGAAGACGAGGGGGCCATCGACTGGAATGGTCGGATGCAAGCAACTGGGAGGCTGCCAAGCACGATACCGAACTCCGCAGACATATTCCCCGGCGGTACCCGTGGGATGCAGAGGCAGTCGCCGACCGTTGCAAGTCAGCACATGCCGAGGATCCGTCATTCCGCGAACGAGCACTTGCATCCTTTCTACCGACGAATCGACGTAACGGCTTGTCCCACCTCCCGATGCTTCCTCGCCTAAGACATACCAGGGTTCAATCGCATCGCGGAGTTCGATCTCCAGACCTCGCTGGCAAATTCGCCCGATCACTGGAAAACGAAACTCAAAGTGCGGGGCAAACCAACGAGCTTCCAGCGGATAGCCCAGTGCAGCCATCTCCTCGATGACGTCTGCAAAATCATTCCATACAAAATGGGGTAGAAGCCAACGATCATGGAGCGTCGTCCCCCAGTGTACAAGCTTCTGGCGATACGGTTGATTCCAGAACCGTGCCACGAGGGCGCGGAGGAGCAGTTGCTGGGTAAGACTCATTCGCGGATGCGGGGGCATCTCGAAAGCTCGAAACTCGACGAGCCCAAGTCGTCCGCTACTACTGTCGGGATTAAACAATTTGTCAATGCAGAACTCGCTGCGATGCGTGTTTCCCGTCAAATCGACCAGCAGGTGCCGAAAGATTCGGTCGACCAGCCAGGGTGGTACGGAGCCGCTCTCAGGAATCTGTTCGAAGGCAATCTGGAGCTCATCAAGGCTCTCAGCGCGCCCCTCGTCGACGCGGGGAGCTTGACTGGTCGGTCCGATGAACTTTCCACAAAAAAGGTAGGAGAGGCTGGGGTGATTGATCCAGTAACCGAGCAAGCTGCGGAGCAGATCCGGACGTCGGAGGAAGGGACTGTCGGCCGGCGTCGGCCCCCCGAGCACCACATGGTTCCCACCACCCGTTCCGGTATGCGTTCCATCGGTGTCGAATTTTTCGGCCCCCAAGCGACACTGTCTCGCCTCTTCGTACACGGTTGTTGTAATCTTGACCAACTCATCCCAGTTTCGTGCGGGCTGGATGTTCACCTCGATCACGCCTGGATCGGGAGTCACGCTCAGATGCTGCAGCCGTGGGTCCGCCGGCGGAGTATAGCCCTCGATGAGAACAGGCATTTGCAACTCAGCGGCTGTCGCTTCGATCGCGGCAATCAGCTCGACAAAGCTTTCCAATCGGTCCAGCGGAGGAAGAAAGACATAGAGCCGCCCTTGTCGTGGCTCGATGCAGAGGGCCGTTCGCACCAGAGGAGCCTGGGCTTGAGACCGATCTGGAGTTCCTTTCTGGGTTCCCGGTGAGTGATGAGCCGAAGTCCATGGTGATGTTTCGCCATGATCATCGATCAGCAGCGAGGAAGAGTTGCTGGATCGATCGTGCTGATGAAGGTGCTTCGTCTGCCGCTGGACCGAAGTCATCCCCTCAATTTCCTGACGAATCGCCCGCAGGTCGGCGTAGGCACGAAGCTCTGGAACCGCCGCCATCGGATCGTGGGGAAAACGATCCACGGGGTACCCGGGGGATTCGAAGCGAGCGAGGGACTGAAGTGGCAATCGAAGTCCCATCGGCGAATCACCGGGGAGCAAAAACATTTCGTCGCTGCGGACAAGCCAGTCGCCGCTCACCCAAGCGGGTCGCTCGCTCCACCACTGGTGATTCAGTGGCAGCGCGAGGCCGACGGGCTTCGTCAGACCGCGTTCAAAGATCCGTGCGAATCGCTCGCGCTCTTCTTGGCAATCGAGTTTCGGATTCCGAATATCGACATTTGCGGGGAGGCGCCGCTCGCGCCAAATGTAATAGAGTGGATCTTCAAAGCACTCGCGAAGGAAGCCCGGACTGACCCCTAATCGCTGGGCTAAAGTCGCAGCGAAGTGCCGTGCATCTTCATTATCGAAAGGCCCCTCGGCATCCGGGTCGGCGAGCAACGATCGATCACTCCACAAAGGTTCCCCATCGCGCCGCCAAAAACAGCGAAGTGCCCACCTTGGGAGCGGTTCCCCGGGATACCATTTCCCCAGTCCAAAGTGGAGTAATCCTCCCGGACCAAATTCACTTTTCAGGCGGCAGAGCAACTGATGGGCGAGCCTGAGCTTGGTGGGCCCTGTGGCAGCGGTGTTCCATTCGGCTCCTTCCTGATCATCGATGGAAACAAATGTTGGCTCCCCTCCCATCGTCAGACGAACATCGTGTTCTTCCAATTCTCGATCGATCGTGTGCCCAAGTGTTTCGATCAACCTCCAGGTTGAATCATCGTAGGGGAGGGTCACGCGAGGATCCTCGAGAATCCTCGTCAAATTCATACTGAACCCAAATTCGACCTCACAGCGTTCTGTCGCCCCAGTGACCGGTGCAGCACTCGTGGGATTGGGAGTGCAGGCGAGGGGAATGTGCCCCTCACCAGCCATGAGACCGCTGGTCGGGTCGAGTCCGACCCAGCCTGCGCCGGGCAAATAAACTTCGGTCCAAGCATGCAAGTCGGTGAAGTCGGCATCGGGCCCGGCGGGTCCATCGAGCGCTTTCTGGTCGGCTGTGAGTTGAATCAGATAACCACTGCAGAAGCGCGCCGCCAGGCCAAGATGCCGAAGGATCGAAATGAGGAGCCAAGCCGAATCGCGGCACGAGCCTCGTCGTCGCTGAAGCGTCTCCTCAGGTTCCTGGACTCCCGGTTCCATACGAATGACATATTCGATGTCGTCACTGAGTTGCCGATTCAGGTCGACGAGAAAATCGACCGTCTTTCTCCGGCTGCGGTCGATTCCATCGAGGTACTCCGCCAACAGGGGTCCGACCGAGGGAGTCACCAAAAATGGTTTGAGCTCCCCCATTTGCCATGGGTCGTAGCCGAACGGAAAGGTCTCTGCATGAGGTTCGAGAAAGAAATCAAACGGATTGATGACCGTCATCTCTGCGACGAGGTCGACCTCGACACTAAGCCGCTCGATGGGTCCCTCAAAAGTAATCCTCGCTAAATAGTTGCTCTGGGGGTCCTGCTGCCAGTGAATGAAATGATTTTCAGGCTGGACTTTGAGCGAATAGCTGCGGATTGGCGTACGGCAGTGGGGTGCTGGACGAAGGCGAATCAGGTGGGGACTCGCGAGCACCGATCGAGAGAAGGTGTACGAGGTGCGGTGATTCAAAGCAACGTGAATCGTCATTTTTGATCAACAGGATGAAGGATCAGCGTGCCGGCGAAAATATTCCTCGTAGGCAAACTCTTTCTCGAATTATGCGCGCACGGCTGGCTCGGATCCGGGAAAGTAAAAGGATTTCATCAATCTTGCCGCCGCATCGGAAGGGTCAATCTCCAAAAGCAGAAATTAGCGGAGAAGAAAAAAAAGCTCATGTCCCGAAGGCCACGCGGCTCGTGATCCGCCACCGACGGCTCCCTGCGCTCCGCCAAGGCGGCTTCCAAGCCAGCTTTTCCGAGCAATCCTCACCCGATCGCCAGCGCGGGGCGCGCAGTTTTTGGGAGGAATCGAAGCGAGGGCCGGAAAAGGAAAAATCCCAAGGAAAAATCCCAAGGAAAAATCTTAAGGAAAAATCCTTTCGATGAATTTGGTCGAGCGCGTTGACCATCGGCGGTGAAACCACTAAATTTTTTATGCCTTTACGGTGGGTGTAGCTCAGTTGGTTAGAGCGTCGGATTGTGGTTCCGAATGTCGAGGGTTCGAGTCCCTTCTCCCACCCCTTTCCTCCTGGCTCCGGCTTGGCGAAATTTCTACTTGAATCCAGTGGGCACGTCATCTCCTGGTGGAATTTGCCGTTGTTCGTTGCGCTGCTTACGCTCGCGAAGTTCCCGTTCTCGAAGTGCTCTGATCGGTGAGGCGTTCGCAAAGATTGCGACTCGATGGGTCGCGGTTGATCGGAGGAACTCTTTTGAATCGACTTGCGCTCCACTGGCAGATTTGCATCGGGATGCTCCTAGGCGCCTTGGGCGGAATCCTCTTGAACGTGGGGGGAGGCGAGCGAAGAACGGAGCTTACCGAACGTTTGCCGGCAGGGCTGCAGCGGGTCGCGATTGTTGATAATGCCGCTCGTACGCAGTGGAATGTGACGACCACGGAGGGAACAACCGCAGAGTGGATCGTCGATCCAGGTTCGCCGCGAAGCACCGGTGTTTTTCGCACCTTCGAGGAGATGTCCAAACAGCAACCCGCGCTCTATGAGCTTTACTTAGAGCGAGGTCAAAGCGTTGCCCATGTGTGGGGAAAGCGTTGTCAAAATCTGGGCAACCTGTTTCTGCGATTGCTGAAGATGGTCGCCGTCCCCCTGATCATCACTTCGCTTCTTAGCGGGATCATCGGTATCGGTGGAGCAAGCCGGTTTGGGCGAATGTTCACCCGTACCATGTTTTACTATTTGGCGACCAGCATGCTCGCGATCATCACGGGGATCATCCTCGTGAACCTCATTCGTCCTGGCCTCCGCGAAGGGCCATCGACTGCGGCGAGCGGAGGAGAAAGCATCGAAGGGAAGGGACTTGGGGAAGTCATTTTCGCGCAGATCGAAGCTCTTCTTCCTGCGAATCCCGCGGCGGCACTCGTCGCCCCCGATTTCCTTTCAATCATCTCTTTCACTTTATTTGTCGCGATCTTCGCGCTCCGCTGCGGTGGTGGTGTCGCAGATCGCCTGAAAAAAGCCGCAGATACTGGCTTTGCCATCATGATGGAAATGACGATGGCGATCATTCGCCTCGCCCCCTTGGGTGTCTTTTTCCTAATGATGTACGTGACTGCGACGCAAGGGATCAGCGTCTTTCGTTCACTTGGCTGGTATCTGGTCACCGTCACTCTCGGACTACTCTTTCACGGCGTCATCACCCTTCCACTGATTGTTTGGTTATTTTCAAAACGCAATCCATGGCAATTCGCCAAAGCGATGAGCCCATCTTTGCTTACCGCTTTCAGCAGCGCCAGCAGTAACGCCGCCCTTCCACTGACGATCTCGAGCGCCGAACAACGCGCGGGGATTTCCAATCGCACCGGTTCGTTCGTCCTACCGCTCGGCGCGACAATCAATATGGATGGAACGGCGCTCTATGAAGCGGTTGCGGTACTGTTCATCGCACAGGTCTATCACGGGGAAGCCCTGCCGCTGGCCAGTCAAGTCATTGTCGCACTGACGGCCTTGCTGGCGAGTGTCGGCGCGGCTGGGATCCCGCATGCAGGACTTGTGATGATGGTGATTATTCTTCAAGCCGTCGGCCTTCCTGTCGAAATGCAGGGGATCATTCTGGCCGTCGACCGGATCCTCGACATGGCGCGAACGACGGTCAATGTCTGGAGTGATGCCTGTGGAGCGGCGATTATCGATGCCTTCGAATCGCCAGAAAATCGCCTCCCCAACAACGAAGAACTGCAGCAGAAACCCCGCTAATGGGTGGTTAAGCAGGAAATCACGCCCCGCCGCATATCCCCCCGACGTTCCTAACCCCCCCAGGCCCAGCAAAATTTTTACAACTCTGTGACATAACTTTCGTGGTCTTGAGACAGTGGCCTGCCTCCGAATGGATATCTTTCTGGCGAGTGGCTTTTCACGGAAACGATTGGGATTGTTGGGCTTGAAGAGGTGATCGATGGCATCGGTGATTGAAACTCCTGCGAATGCAAAGAGAGCGAGCAGGAAGTCGGTCCATGGCTCAAGCGGATCGGGCTGCGAAAGTGAGCACGCGGATCCGCTGCGACTCACAAAAGCACAGCGTTTGGCATCCGGTCGAATGAACTGGGCGGCGATTGTTTGGCTCTCCGCGGTTCACTTGGGAGTTCTTTTTGCTCCCTTTACGTTCACATGGCAGGCAGTGGTTCTCACCCTCTTTTTGCACTGGGTGACGGGGGGGCTGGGGATTTGCCTCGGTTACCATCGTTTGCTGACACACACTGGGATGAAGACCTATCAGTGGGTTCGTTACCTGTTCGCTGTTCTCGGGAGCTTGGCCGGGGAAGGCTCTCCACTGGACTGGACGGCCGACCATCGCAAGCACCACCAGTTGAGCGATGCTCCCGGAGATCCCCACTCTCCACACGATGGCGGTTTCTGGAGCCATATGCTGTGGCTCGGTCATTCAACCTATTCAACCGACGGAGAGACACACTGGAAAAAGTACTGTCCGGACCTCGCGAACGACGCTGGACTTCGGACAATTCATAAGCTTTTCCTTCCCTTGAATTTCGGATTAGGATTCTTGCTGGCGGGTCTTGGTTACTCCTTCGGTGGATGGCCCATGGCAGCTTCATTTGTCGTCTGGGGGATGTTTGTACGTCTCGTTTTTGTGCTCCACAGCACATGGCTCGTCAATTCAGCAAGCCACATGTTTGGATACAAAAATTATGAAACAACCGATGACAGTCGGAATAATTGGTGGGTCGCTTTAGTGACATACGGGGAAGGATGGCACAACAATCACCACGCCTTTCCACGGTCGGCTCGCCATGGTCACAAGTGGTGGGAAATCGATTTGACCTACATGTTCATTCGCGGCATGCAAGCCTGTGGACTGGTTTGGGATGTCGTGGATTTGAAGAAAGGAAAGCGTGGCGGGGCCGTCCGCGAGGTGGCTGAGGAAACGCCGGTGCTCGCCACCGGAGCCGAGGAGTCGCTCTGAGAGCCTTTCCGAAAAGGGGTCAGACTCGGGTCTGACCCTTTGGAGGCAAGTCGATTTCACTGGTCATGCCGCCGGTGGCTCGCCAGTCAAGAGAATTGCTTCGCCAGGAATCAGTGCGGGGATTTTGTCTCGAACCCCATAGAAGCAATCTCCTCCGGCGGTGACGAGTCCTCCTTCGACGAGTTCGAGCACCGGTTCGTTCATCGCGTCGCGACATCTTCCCTGTGAAATCGCTTCGTTAACTCGCTGGACTTCCGCCGAGTCGGCAAGTCGGAGTTCGGCGCCTGTTCGCGGACAACGAACGAGTTTCAGCAACTGCGGATCGACGAGAGATCGTGGGGTTGGATTCATATAAACCTCAAGGCGAGCGTTGTTCTGCTCCGAACTGATAGAGGAATTCCAGCGTAAACAGCCCGGTTCGATGGCCGTCACCGAACGAGATGTTGTAGGCATAATTGCCGACGGGCCGGAGTTGTTCAATGGTCGTCGGCCGTGCCTCAGCGGCCGACAGGACAGGTAAAACGAACGCTCGAGATTCCTCCTCGGCCTGATCGGCTCGTCGTCTTTCTCGACAGCTGGCGCAGGGACACGCTTCCCGAAGAGCTGCGGCGCGGTAGCGAAAAAGATGACCATCGGACCACGTGATTTGGATCTCCGCCGGGGAGATGCGACGCACCTCCGTAGGTGCGGGTAGGTCGCTCGAGCGCATCGGCATTCAACCTCACCACAGGGAAGCAAAACTGAAAAGCAACCGGCATCGATTCTTTGAACAACAAATGGCATGCAGGAACGTTGTTATTGTCCTGCGGAGGGATCGGTTCGTCGATCCTCCAATCGCCGTGCCTTGCCCTCAAACCGCGGCAGCGACCCGACATTCACCTCGGTAACATCGATCCGCAGGCCAATTCGCTGCTCAAGTAGTTTCCTCAGATCGCTACAATCTCCCAAGGGGTCCTCGACAACGAGCTCGACCTGATCGAGCTGGCCACGGCGGGTCACCACGATACGGAATTCCCCGAGCCTTGAAAAAGATCGAACAACCGCTTCGACACTCGATGGGAACAGGTTTACCCCGCGGATGATCAGCATTTCATCGACGCGGCCGAGGATCCCTCCTTCGAGCCAAACAAAGCGGCAGTTTTCGTCGGTACTCTCACCGGCGCGAACAAGATCTCCGGTACGATAACGGATCGCCGGCGCCCCGAGCCTTCCCAAACCTGTGAGGACAAGCTCGGCGAGGTCACCGGGGCTTGCCTTGCGATCCGACCCTGGGACAAGAAATTCGGCAATAAACTCGCTCTCGATGATATGGAGACACCGCCCATCTCGGCTCCCGAAACCCCAGGGGCCAATCTCCGTGGCGCCGCTGTGATCGAGCAGCCTTGCTCCCCAAGCCTGCTCGATGTGGGTTCGCACCTCAGGGGAGGATCCCCCAGGTTCCCCCGCAACAATGAGGAGCCGGACGGATGAGCCGGGCAGATCGAACCCTTCTTCCCGCGCGGTCTCGGCCAGTCGCAGGGCATAGGTTGGCGTACAGCAAACGATCGTTGCTGCTGCTTGACGGAGCAGCGCGAGGCGTGCCGAGGTACTGAGACCTCCCCCGGGAATCGACATGACCCCACGGCGAAGAAGGGCATCGCTGGCACTCCAGAAACCAATGAACGGGCCGAATGAAAAAGCCATCAGCGCTCGGTCTGAGGGAGTGACCTCCCCGGCGTCGAGGACATACTGCCAAGTCTCGACCCACCACTCCCAATCTCCCGGAGTATCCATGACCGGCAGTGGGTGACCGTGAGTGCCACTGGTTCGATGAAAACGCCAGTACGCGTCCGCAGGGAGGCCGTGAATTTTTGCGAGAGAGCCGTCGCCCGGATCGATCTCCCCTTTGGTCAGGAGCGGAAGCTGGGGGAGATCTTCCAAGGACCGCAGCTGCAGCGAACGCGTGCCGTACTTGGATTGATAGAACGGATTGCTGGGCAGAACTTGTGCGAGCAGTCGGTTGAGACGCTCGAGCTGGTGCTGAGCGAGCGTTTGGCGATCGGCTCGCAGCCACTCCTGACGACTCAGGAAGGTGATCATGCGTCTCCTTCCATCAATCGGCAGCAGCTTTCCATCAATCGGCAGCAGGTGGAAGAGTCGAACCGAGGGCAAAGCTTCCGGGTTGTCATGTCGAAACGCTCTGGGGAAGAGGGAGTGGAGAATTGGACGAAATCTGGACTTGCGTTCATTACCAGGATTGTTATCGTGGAGGGTGGGAAGAAAATCAAGATCCACCTTGGTCGATTGAGATTGGGGGTTTAGAATCCGGGCCCGTGTTATCGCGTTCTCCCCGGTCGATCCAATCTTTGGTGAGGTCCGGCGGTTTCGCGATGATCTTCCATTCCGATTATCCCCTTGCGTGAAGGGTCCGAAGTCCAATGCAGATCAGTATTTCCGCTCGTCATGGAAGTCTTCAGCCTGGTGATCATGCAATTATTGAAGAGAAGGTTGGGAAGCTGAGGCGGTTGTTTGATCGGATCAACGCGATTGAGGTCACGGTGGATTTGGGTCATGAGGAGAGCCAGCTGATCGAAGTTGTCGTGACGGCCGAGCATGCAGGACAATTTGTCGCCACCGCGAGTGCACCGACGGTGATTGCCGCGCTCGACACGGTCATGCCGAAGATTGAGCAGCAGCTGCGGCGCGCCAAAGAGAAACGAACGGGGCATCAGGCAACGGGGATGAAGCACCTGGATGGTAATGTTGAAAAAGCGGAGTAGAAGGCTTCGAGTCTCTCGCTGATGGTCGTGTCCGAGGGTGCGCCGCGATTCAGGAGGGTCCGGAGAATTAACAAGGAATTGATTGATAATGAAGTTTGCTGATTTTATTAGTGTGAAAGCGATTCGTGCCGATTTGGAGGCGGAGGATAAGCCGGGAGTCATCTCTGAATTAGTGCAATCGTTGCTGGACGCCGGGGAAGTTGACGCGGAGGAGAAGGAGAATATTATCGCGGCGATTTTGCGTCGCGAGGATCTCGGCAGCACCGGAATTGGTCGTGGCGTCGCGGTCCCCCACACGAAGCATCCCAGTGTCCAAAAGCTGGTGGGAACGGTCGGAGTCAGTACCGATGGTGTTGATTTCGATAGTCTCGATGGAGAAAAGGTGCAGCTCTTTTTTCTCTTGGTCAGCCCTCCAGAGCGACCGGGCGATCATTTGCGGGCACTTGAAAACATTTCGCGTCAGTTGCGAGACGACACCTTCTGTCGCTTTCTCAAACAGAGCAAGTCGGTGGAGGATATCCAGCAGTTGCTGGAAGAAGCAGACAACAATCAGTTTGCTACTTAGAGCCTCTCCGAAAAGGGGTCTGACCCTTTGGAGATAAGTCGATTTCATTGGTTTTTGGGCCGTGCCGGAGAGGTTCAGACCCCTTTTCGGAGAGGCTCTTAGCGGATTGGTTTTTTTTCAGCGGACGCGAATCTCGCGATCCAGTGCGATTGAGCTGATTGTTGTTCTTTCCCGGCAGAGCTTACCAAAACAAGCCGAATTCCGATGGGCGATCCGACTGCGATGAATGCCGAAAAGCTGCAGCGAACAGTCGTCGTGCGGAACCCGCAGGGTTTGCACTTGCGGCCCGCAGATTTGCTTGTCAAGCAAGCCAGCAGGTACGCGTCGAACGTGCTTTTGGGACGAGACGGACAGATGGCAGACTGTAAGAGTATTTTGTCGATTTTGACGCTCGGTGCCGCGCAGGGAACGCTGCTCGATCTGCGGGCTGAAGGGAGCGATGCAACTCAGGCGATCGACGCGATTGCCGAGCTCTTTGAGAATGGCTTTTTTGAATTGGAAGGTCCAGGAAGTCCTTAGAACCTGCCCTCCCTGCTGATGCAGAATCGTTTCTGATGGAATTCATGGATCCATGATATTCCAAAGAATGACCGAACAAACTTTAACGTAGAGAAAAGATGCTTCGACTTTCTCCGTCCTGTCTTGCTGAGCGGTCGTTGCCGCGGATGATGCGAATCGTCCCTGAGGCACCCCGCCAAGCCGAATGCTGGCCGATGGGGCTGCCAGCGATGGCTGAGCACGGAGGTGGTATGATTGCATCCGGGTGCGATGGAACAATTTCACGGAATTCCTGTTTCCTCGGGGGTCGCCATCGGTCCAGCCGTTGTGCTGGATGACGAAGGTTACAGCATCCCTCGATGTCACGTTTCGCAGGCCGAGACGGCCCACGAATACGATCGCTTGCTGCAAGCGGTTGAAGAGGTGGCTCTTGCGCTGCGACTCCAGCAGGAAGAGACTGCGCGGCGGATGAGTGGTTCCACAGCCGAGATCTTTTCAGCCCAGTGGCAAATGCTTCGCGATCCCCGTTTGGTCGCGGAGCTTGAGCGACGCGTGATGAGCCACCAGCAGGCAGCGGATTATGCTGTCAGCCAAGTCATGCACTCGTATGCCGCTGCACTGCGCCGTCTTTCCAATCCGCTTCTGGCCCAGCGGGCCGAAGATGTCCTTGATGTCGAGCGTCAAATCCTGCAGCAGCTCGGGACGGTCCAGCGACGACGGCCCGATCAATTCCCGGAAAGTTCGATCGTCTTTTCGCATAGCCTCTCCCCCAGTGAGACCGCGGCCCTCGATCGGCAGCAGGTCCTTGGCTTTGCTACGGAAACCGGGGGACCTGGGGGACATACGGCAATCGTTGCCAAAGGGTTGGAACTTCCCGCGGTCGTTGGCATCGGTGAGTTTATCGACAGAGTTGTCGTCGGGATGCAAGTCATTGTCGATGGGGATCGAGGGATCGTGATTCTCGATCCCGACGCAGCCACTGTGGAGCAATACCGCCGCGGGATGGTTCGGCGGCGCGAGCTGATCGCTCGCTTGAGCGAATTGGCAGAATTCCCCGCGGAAACACGCGATGGCGTCCAGATTCAACTAGCCGCCAATATCGAGTTTCCCAACGAGGTCGCGGCGTGCCTGGAACGTGGAGCCGATGGGATCGGGCTCTACCGGACCGAGTTCCTTTATTTGACGCGAAAAGATGAACCGACCGAGGAAGATCACTACGAGGCCTATACGCAGGTCGTCCGCGCGATGCCGGACCGTCCAGTCGTTATTCGCACGCTCGATCTGGGGGCAGACAAGATGGGTCACCGCCCCCTCGCAGAACAAGAGCATAATCCGTTTCTCGGGTTGCGTTCGATCCGGTTGAGTCTCAAGAACCAGGATCTGTTTCGCCCCCAATTGCGGGCAGTGCTGCGGGCGGCTGTTCATGGCGACGTCCGCCTGATGTTCCCCTTGATCACCACCCTGGGAGAGCTCCGGCAAGCAAGGATGCTTGTGAATGTCGTTGCTGAGGATCTGAAGGAGGAAGGAATCAGCTGCCGCACCGACATTCCAGTCGGGATGATGGTCGAGGTCCCGGCCGCTGTGCTGATGCTCGATCGCTTCATTCGAGAAGTTGATTTTCTCAGCATCGGGACCAACGACCTCGCTCAGTACACGCTCGCAGTGGACCGCAGCAATGAATATGTCGCGGACCTTTATCAAAGCAGTGATCCGGCGGTCCTCCGTCTGATTCGGCGAACTGTCGAGGTCGCCGAATCACACCATGTCCCGCTGAGCGTTTGTGGGGAGATGAGCAGTAATCCGGGTCATGCTTTTTTGCTGATCGGATTGGGGGTTCGCGCTCTGAGCGTTCCTCCGCAAGCGCTCACGAGAGTCAAAAAGGCCATTCGCTCGGTCTCTCTTACGCAGTGTCGCGAAATTGCCGAACGCGCCATGACTTTCGATGCTGCAGGTGAAATTGACCTTTTCCTCCTTGATCGACTCGGCGCGATCGTTCCT
>Ga0169931_10004822_pt1 | contig 20819 bp, 16 predicted proteins | sample Kivu_15m_20L_FD_129675 | JGI IMG/M metagenome (GOLD analysis project Ga0169931, IMG submission 129675) | Freshwater microbial communities from Lake Kivu, Western Province, Rwanda to study Microbial Dark Matter (Phase II) - Kivu_15m_20L... | ecosystem: Environmental > Aquatic > Freshwater > Lake... | reverse complement strand
CGACGACGGGCCGGAGGCCCTCGACGCCCTGGCCGCAACCCGCTGACCAGCGGCTCTCCGCGAGGGCGACGGTTCACGCCACGCGACGGCCGCGCCGCTTTCGGAAGCGCGCGACGGGCGGCGACTCCGCGCCGTGGACCCGGCCGCCGTGGCTCGGGGCGTCGACAACCCAATGAGCGGCCGCAGCCGCACGCGCCGCGTACCGGCCGCCGCAATCGGGACGTCGGCGCGGCTCATGAGCCGCAGGTCGTAGGGCGCGTCGCGATGTTGCCGAAGTGCAAAGCGTCGGCCGGGTTCGTCGACTGCCCAGCCGCCGACAGATAGCCGTCGAAGGGCAGAAGCCGTCTTCGGAAACTGGCGGCCCGCCAAACGTCGAGGGCGATCGCGGCGTCGGCGGCATGCCGCATTGAGCACTGCCGCGCCCGCCTGTGGGAGCATCGTCCGCGGAAGACACCACCGCCATCCCGGCGATCCCCGGCACCGATCCCTGGGGGGGGACGTGCAGGGCCGCGGCAGACGCCCCGGCTTGCTACTCGTTGCGGGCCTTGGCAATCATCTCCCGCAACTCCGGCAAAGAAACTTGGGCCAAGTCCTTGCCTCTCTTTTGAAGCTGCTCGTTCACCTTGATGGCCGTCTCCTGCATGCGCCCGTGCGTCTCGGCAGAACCGCCGGCGAGAACGAAATTCGGCCCGCGCGTGATCCGTTTGTGGCCATCCTCGTGGTCGAAGGCGACGCCAAGCAGCGCCGCCTGCGGCTTGTCGGCGGGGGGACGGTGGGCGTTCATGCGTGGGAGTCGGCGACGCACGGAAGGCAAAGGGGGAACGGAAGCTTCGAAGCGGCTGCTCGCCGCAAAGTAGTCTGCAGCCGACGAAAAGTCGAGCGGGGAAACTAACGGCGGCGGCTCCAGTTCCGGAGAGCCTGCTCTGCCGCTTCGCGGCTGTCTTTGGCCGTCGGTTCGGACCTTGAGGGCAATTTTCCCTTCGCATCAGCAGCCGGTTTGGACGGCTTCTCACCCTCGGCCGCTGGCGACCCCTCCGCCGATTCGGCCGCTGGAGGCGTCGCGGGAGCTTCTCCCGGGTTGGAGGACGAGGCGGGCGGGACCGACGCCGAATGGATGAGCACCTCCCCGGTGTCGTCCATGCGGATCGTCTTGGTCTCGCTCAAACTCCCCGTCTCGTCGGCAACGCCGAGCAGCCACCGCGAGATGTCGTCTTCGCGGATCACGCCGCTACTGCCGGCGCTCGCCCGCTGCACGGCCTCTGCCACGCTCTGAACCGGCGGAGCCTTGTCGCTCTTCACGCCAAAACTGATCAGTACCAGGAATTTCAAAGGTCCCACGACCAGTTCGTCGCCCGAACGCAGGGGCGTCTCGCCGGATGCCTTGACGCCGTTGACCACGGTGCCGTTGCGGCTGCCGAGGTCTTCGACGGTGACGCTTGCGTCGCGGCGGCGGATCACGCAATGCCGGCGACTGATGGCGCTGCTGGCGGCACAGAGATGGCATTCCTGGCTGCGGCCGATCAAGAAATTCTCTTTCTTGACGGCAATCTGCGTGCCGCTCTTGGCGCCTTCCAGCACTTTGAGAACTACATCCATGGATTCCGAGCACCCGTGATGCCGCCGACGGCGGGGACGCGCAGCGCCGGGTTCCGTCAGCACGCGCTGCCTGACGGGGAAAAGTCGCTGACTTCAGGAACTTCGCACAAGTTCCCCGATAAGGCCCCAGCGTCGATAAGGCCCCAACCCCGAGAAGCCCAGCGTCGCCGGGGAACGTCGCCCCCGCGGCCCGATGCCCCGCGGCGCCGCACCCTGCAGGGGAAGACGGGGGCGCCCGTCGCCCGCTCCGCCATCCCGTACCGAGCCCCCACGGACCCGCTGCTGAGAATACCATGGCGGGCTCAACGTCCCTAATAAAAAAATGGCGCTCCTCGCCGTTTGCCGAAATGCGCATCGGAATGACCGGAAGGACTGATGGCGGGCGGCGTCGATGCCTGTCGGCCGGCCTCCCGTGGCGAGGGAGAGGCGCCGGCGGACCATCGCTTGCCGCGGACGACGGGCCAAAGCTGCGGAAGTCCGCGCGTCGATGGCGGCAAGTCGTTGAAGGACAGACTGTTGCAAGCTTCCTCGCGACGCCGCGTCACCGCCGCCGCGTCCACTCCGCCGCGCGGTACTTGCGGCCCGCGAGCCGCTCGGCAGCCTCCGCCAGACGGGTGCGAAAACCGTCTCCCGGGGCTTCGAGTCGTAGTCCGCAGGCTGCCGCGATGGCGTGGCTCCACGGGCCGACCAGTTGTTCGCAGGGGGGGGCCGAAGCGACGAGGTCGTCGATGCCCAACAGGTCGGGAGCGGCGCGGGAGGCGCCCCGCAGCAGCGAACCATGCTGGAGCAAGGCGCCGCGCCGGCGGCGCTGCGCACTGCCGCAGATTTTCGGGGGCGCCGTGGCGGCGGGCCGACAGGAGGCTGGGGGCAGGGGGCCGACCACGTCCAGATTGCTTCGCCGGCGAAAGCAGAGGAACGGTTCTTCGCCGACGGCGGGGGCTTCGCCTGCCAACTCGGCGGTGATCCCCTGCCGAGCGAGGACCTCGATCAGGGCGTGATGCACCGCGGAGTACGCGCACGGAGGGCGCTGGGCGAGCGGATGGGCGGCGGGAAGGCAGAGGGCGTAGGTCAGTTCCTGGTCATGGACCAAAGCGCCGCCCCCGCTGAGGCGGCGAACGACCTCCAGGGGGAGGCTGGGGGGGTGTTCTTCGCGGCAGGCGAAGGGCTGGAAGTAGCCCAGCGAAAGCGTCGGAGAAGACCAGCGGTAGAACCGCAGCGCGGCGACCGACGCGTCGGCGGCGGCGTCCAGCAAGGCCTCGTCGACGGCCATGTTCCACGCCCCGGGGGCCGGTTCATCGACGAGCAGGAGACAGGGGAACGGCTCGCCGAGGGGGCGGATGCAGTTGGCAGCGGCAGCGAGGGAGGCGTCGGCGGACATGCGGTGGGGGCTGGCAGCCGGTGAAAAACCGCCTGGGGGGGCGTTCGAGTCGGCTCGAGCGTCGCTCCAGCTGGTCCGCGGAGCGCCGCGGGGAACGCGAGAAGGGGTTCGCGGTCGTCGCAGCGGGCGACGACGCAATCGGTCGATCTTCAACGGGCTGCCCCAGCGGCGCGTGCCGCCCCTTACATGCAGCAGAGGCACGGGTGCCGTGCGGCGCGGACTTCGTCGGGCCGGCTGATGGGCGTGGTGTGGGGGGCTTCGTGGAGGATTTGCGGATCTTCCTCGGTGATGCGGAAGAGGGTTTCCGCAAAGGCGTCGAGCGTCTCTTTCGATTCGGTCTCGGTCGGCTCGATCATCAAGGCTTCGGGAACGGTCAGCGGAAAGTAGACCGTGGGGGCGTGGAAGCCGTAATCGAGCAGGCGCTTGGCGAGATCCATGGCGGACACGCCTTTGTCTTTTTTGAGTTTGGAGACGCTGGCGACGAATTCGTGCATGCAGCGATCGCCCTGCGGCACGGGCAGGATGTGCTTGACGCGGCTTAGCAGGTAGTTGGCGTTCAGCACGGCATGTTCGCTCACGCGTCGCAAGCCGTCGGGGCCGTGGGTGCGGATGTAGCAGTAGGCCCGCAGCAGCACGCCGACGTTGCCGAGGAAGGAACGCACGCGGCCGACCGCCTTGGGGCGATCGTGATCGAGGTAGTAGTGGCAGCCGTCGAAGGCCACGACGGGCGCGGGGAGGTACGGGGCGAGGGCTTCGGAGACGCAGATCGGTCCGGCTCCGGGTCCGCCGCCCCCGTGGGGGCCGCTGAAGGTCTTGTGCGGATTGAAGTGCTGCATGTCGGCCCCGAAGTCGCCGGGTCGGGCGATGCCGAGGATGGCGTTCATGTTCGCGCCGTCGAGGTAGATCAAACCGCCGCGGGCGTGGACCTCGTCGGCGATGCGCCGCATGTTCGGTTCGAAGATGCCCACCGTGTTGGGGTTGGTGATCATCAGCACGGCGATCTGGTCGTCGAGCTTCGCGCGGAAGTCCTGCAGATCGACGCCGCCGTCGGGCAGCGTCTTGAGTCCGATCGTCTTGAACCCGGCCATCACGGCGCTCGCCGGGTTGGTGCCGTGGGCGTTGTCGGGCACGAGCACGGTGCGCCGCGCGAGGCCGCGATCGCGAAAATAGGCGGCGGCCGTGAGCAGGGCGGCGTATTCTCCCTGGGCTCCCGCGGCGGGTTGCAGGGAGCAGGCGGGCAGGCCGGAAATTTCCGAGAGGTACTGCTGCATTTCGTACAGGACTTGCAGCATGCCCTGCACGGTTTCCGCGGGCTGGTAGGGGTGCAGGCAGGCAAAGCCGGGCATCGCCGCGGCCCGCTCGTTCCGCTTGCTGTTGTACTTCATCGTGCAACTGCCGAGCGGGTAGAAATGCGTATCGACCGACATGTTCTTGGTCGACAGATTCACGTAGTGCCGCACGACCTGCGGTTCGGCCAGTTCGGGCAGCGCCGGGGGATGCTCCGCGAGTTCGGCGGCGGGCAGCGCGTCGGCGGGCGGCGGGGGGACGTCGCTGGCGGGGAGCCGCGCCGCACGGCGGCCGGCTTTGGAAAGATCGAAGATCAGTTGGGCGTCGCGGTGGTTGCGCATCGAAAAATCGACCTTCGCTGGAGGGAACGCGGGAGGGCTCTACACGGGCAGCGGCGTCGAAGCACGCGCGGCAAGGGCTTCGACCAGGCTATCGAGTTGGGCCCGGGTCCGTTTTTCGGTGACGGCCACGAGGAAACAGTCGCTCAGTTCGGGAAACCAGGGGGCCAGCGGCACGCCCGCCAGAAATCCGCCGCGCTGGGCGCGGGCTAGCAGGCCGGGGACGTCGCGTTCGGCGTCGCGCACGACGAATTCCTTGAAGAACGGCTTGTCGAAGGCCAGCGAGAACCGTTCGTGCTGGCAGAGCCGATCGGCGAGGTAGCGGGCCTTGTCGCGGCAGAGCTGGGCCGTTTCGCGGAGGCCCTGCGGGCCGAGCAGCGCGAGGTAGACGCTGGCCCGCACGGCAAACAGCGCCTGGTTCGTGCAGACGTTGCTGGTGGCCTTGTCGCGTCGGATGTGCTGTTCGCGGGTTTGCAGCGTGAGGACGAAGCATTTGTTGCCGCGGCGATCGACGGTTTCGCCGACGATGCGTCCGGGGATGCGGCGGACCAGATCCTGGCGGCAGGCGAGGATGCCCAGCACCGGACCGCCGTACGACATCGGCGTGCCCAGCGACTGGCCTTCGGCGACGGCGATGTCGGCTCCGTAGTCGCCGGGCCGCTTGAGGAGTCCGAGGCTGATCGGGTCGAAGACCGAAACGACCAGCGCGCCGCGCTGGCGCGCGACGTGCGTCAACTCGCTGGCCTGTTCGACGAGGCCGAAGAAGTTGGGTTGCTGCACGACGACCGCGGCCGCGGCCTTGCCGGCTGCGGCCAGGTCGTCGAGCACGCGGTCCAGGTCGGCGGGCTGCAGCGTTCCGCCGGGGCACGGAACCGTCACGAGTTCGGCGTCGATATGGTCGAGGTACGTCGCGATGGTTTGGCGGTACTCGGGGTGCAACGAGTCGGGGACGACGATCGTTTGCCGGTCCTGGCCCCCGGCCAACGCCATCAGCACGGCCTCGGCGGCGCTGCTGGCTCCGTCGTACAGGCTCGAATTGGCGACGTCCATCCCGGTCAGCCGCGCCACGAGCGACTGGAACTCGAACATGGCCTGCAGGTTGCCTTGGCTGGCCTCGGCCTGGTAGGGCGTGTAGGAGGTGTAGAATTCGCTGCGCGAGCCGATCGCGTCGACCGCCGCGGGGATGAAGTGGTCGTAGATGCCGCCGCCGAGGAAGCAGGTCAGCTGGCCGGCGTGGCGGTTGTGTTCGGCGAGTTCCGTCAGGTGGGCGTCGAGTTCCATCTCCGACATCGCGGGAGGCAGGCGGAGCGGCCGCGGGAGCCGCAGGTCGTCGGGGATCGGGGCGAACAGATCCTCGACCGAATCGACGCCGATCGCCGCGAGCATCTCGCGAACGTCTTCCGGCGTGGCGTAGAGGTACGGCATGGGCGGGGTCTTACTCCTCGTGGCATTGGGCCTGGTAGGCGGCGTGGTCGAGCAGAGCGTCGACGTCAGCGGGCGACGTCATGCGGATTTTGGCGATCCAGCCGGCGCCGTACGGATCCTGGCTGAGCGTCTCCAGGGCGTCGGCCAGCCGGGAATTGACGGCCACGACCTCTCCGGCGACCGGCGCGTAAACGTCGCTGACCGCCTTGACCGACTCGACTTCGCAGAAGGGCTCCCGGGCCATCACATGGGAACCGAGTTTCGGCAATTCGATAAACACGAGGTCGGTGAGGGCCTCGACGGCGAAATCCGAGATGCCGACCGTGGCCACCTGGGCGCCGCCTTCCTCGCCCACGTGCACCCACTCGTGCGTTTTAGCAAACCGCAGGTCTTGGGGATTCAATCGCGATTCTCCTCGTGCTGGGCGTCGGGAGGCTATTTGCCTCGTTCGTAAAAGGGGAGGGGCACCACCTGGGCGGAGTGTTCGTCCCCACGGATGTCGATGACCAGGCTCGTGCCGGGGGCGGCGCACGTCGGCTTGACGTAGCCCATGGCGATGGGCCGCTGGAAGGTCGGAGAGAAAGTGCCGCTGGTGACGCGACCGACGTCGGCGCCGGCCAGGCGGATCGTCGAATTCTCGCGCGCCGGACGTTTGCCCTCCAGCTGCAGGCCGACGCGGAGCGGCAGCTCGCGCTGCTGCTGCAGGCGGGCGATGGCGTCTCGGCCGATGAAATCGCGGTTGCGCAAGTTGACGGCGAAATCGAGCCGGGCCTGCATGGGGTTGATCGCTTCGGTGAGTTCGTGGCCGTAGAGGGGCATGCCCGCTTCCAGGCGCAGCGTGTCGCGGGCGGCGAGCCCCACGGGTCCGCCTCCCGCGGCCCGCGCACGGCGGACGAGTTCCGTCCAGATGACGGCGGCGTCGTTGGCGTCGCAGATGATTTCGGCCCCGTCTTCGCCGGTGTAGCCGGTGCGGCTGACGAAGGCGCGGAACGTGCAGACGCGCGTCATGTGGCCGAAGTAATACCGCATGCCGGTCAGCTCGCAGTCGGTCACTTCGTCGAGCAGTTCGATCGCGCGGGGGCCCTGCACGGCGAGCATGGCGTATTCGAGCGTGGCGTCGCGGACGGAGACGTCCATTTCGGCCGCCTGCCGCCGCAGCCAGTGGACGATTTTCAGGCGATTGCCGGCATTGACCACGAGGCCGAAGCCCGACAGTCCGCCGGCCGGCAATTCGACCTGGTAGACGAGGACGTCGTCCAGCACGCCGCCTTGTTCGTTGCAGATCAAGGCGTAGCGGACCTGGCCCGGATTCATGTCGGCCGAGCGGCGCGTCAGCACCCGTTCCAGCAGGCGGGCGGCGTCGGGGCCGTCGATCAGCAGGCGGCCCATGTGGCTGATGTCGAAGACGCCGGCCGCGCGCCGCGTGCCGAGATGCTCCTCGACGATCGAGCCGTACTGCAGGGGCATCGACCATCCCGTGAAGTCGGTCATCCGCCCCCCCGCGGCGACATGCCAGTCGTGGAGGGGGGTCTGCAGCAGGGATTCGGGAGCGGTCATGGGTTCCCCGGCGTCGGCGGCGTGGCGTCGAGACACATTCTAGGGGAGGCTGGGCACGATGCCAGGGGGCGGCGCGGGCGCGTCGGCGCGGCGCGGGCGCGTCGGCGCGGCGCGGCGCTAGGGCCGTCGGCGTTTCTTCTTCGGGCGGGGCGCGGCAGGGCGCGGGGCGCGGTCTTGGCGGCCGACCGGGCGGTTTCCGCGGCCGGCGGCGGGCCCGCCGCGGTGCGGCTGTTCGTCGCGTCGGGGGCGCGGGCGGGGGCCGTCGTCGGCGGTGCGGCCGAGCAGGCGAAAGTCGAGTTCGCGGCGATCGACGTCGACGGCCGCCACGGCGACGCGGACCCGGTCTCCCAAGCGATACGCGTTGCGCTCGCGGAGGCCGACGATCGCGTGTCCGTCGCGGTCGTAGCGGTAGTAGTCGTCGGCAATGCTGCCGAGGTGGACGAAGCCCTCGGCGGGAATGTCGGCCCCCGTGACGAACAAGCCGTAGCTCTCCACGCCCGTGATCACCCCGTCCATCGGCAGTCCGACGCGGGTGGCCAGAAAATTCAGCAGCTTGACCTTGGTCAGCTCGCGTTCGGCGGCGGCGGCCCGCTGTTCCCGCTGGCTGCAGTGGTCGCCGAGAGCGACGAGGTGCGGGAGGTCTTGCTGCGGCGGGCGTTGGGCCAGCAGCGCTTCGACCAGGCGATGCACGGTCAGGTCCGGGTAGCGGCGGATCGGCGAGGTGAAGTGGCAGTAGTGGTCGCTGGCCAGGGCGTAGTGCCCTTCGGCCTCCGGGCTGTAAACGGCCCGCTGCATCGCGCGGAGCACGGCGAAGTTGACGGCCGGTTCGCGCGGATCGCCGTGGACCTCCCGCAGCAACTGCTGCAGCGCGAAGCGGTTCTCCAGGCTTTCGGCGGGAATCTGCAGCTCCTTGACGAACGCGGTCAGCGCCTTGAGTTTGCGGGGGTCGGGAGCGCCGTGGACGCGGCGGAGGAACGCCAGGCCGCGCGTCGCGAGCAGCTCGGCCACGGCCTCGTTGGCCGCCAGCATGAATTCCTCGATGATCTGGTGGCTCTCGGTCGACTCCTCGACGTGCGCCCCGCACATCCGTCCGTCGGCGTCGAGATCGATGGCGATCTCGGGCATGTTCAGTTCGAGGGCTCCGCGCTGCAGGCGGCGTTGCCGGAGGATCATCGCCAGTTCGAACATCGTCCCCAACAGGCCGTCGAGAGCGGGCGGGAGCGGTTCGGTCGCCGGGGCTGCGGCGTCGGCGCGGTGCGCGGCGCGGGGACGCGGCGCCGTCAGCCCGCGCCCGTTCAGCCACTGGTCGACCTCCTCGTAGGTGAACCGGCGGCAGCTGCGGATCGCCGACTTGTAGACGTCGACGGCAACCCGGGCGCCGTCGGGCGCGAACTCGATCTCCGCCGTCAGCGCGTAGCGCACGCGGTCCGGCTGCAGGCTGGCGAGGTGGTTGGAGAGCGCCTCGGGCAGCATCGGGATCACGCGATCCGGCAGATAGACGCTCGTGGCCCGCTCCCGCGCTTCCCGGTCGAGCGCCGAACGGGGAGGCACAAAATGGGAGACGTCGGCGATGTGCACGCCCAGTCGCCAGTGGCCGTTGTCGAGCCGCGCCAGCGAAATCGCGTCGTCGAAGTCGCGGGCGGCGGCCGGATCGATGGTCACGATCGCCTCGGCCGTCAGATCCTTCCGCTCGGCCCCCAGGGGCGTGGGGCCGATCGTCTCGTCGAACTGTTCGGCCTGGAGCCGCGCTTCCTCCAACGCGTCGTCGGCGAAATCGCCGGGCAGGTCGAATTCGCGGATGATCGACAGCGTGTCGACCCCCGGCGCGTGCCGCGCTCCGAGCACCTCGACCACCACCCCCTCGCCGTCGCGCTGGTGCGAGGGAAAACGGACCATCTCCAGCACCACCTTGTCGTCGGTGCGGACCCCCTTGGCCCCCGGATCGCCGACGTAGATCGGCTGGGCGAACAGGTTGCCGTCGACGCGGACCAGGCCCATGCCGACCTGCTCGAAATAGACGCCGACGAAGCGGTTGGCGGCCCGCTCCACGACCTCGACGATCCGCCCCTCGGGCTTGCCGAGCCGTCCCCGCTTGCCCGACACGCGGACCCGCACGGAGTCGCCGCTGGCGGCGTCGCCGGCTTCGCTCGCCGGGATGTAGACGTCGGCGTCGCGGCCCTGGCTGGGCCGCGTGCCGTCGGGTCGGACGAAGCCGAAGCCGGCGACGTTGCGGCGAAAGACGCCGCGGACCGTCGCCGACCGTCCCTGCGGCGGCGGCGAGACGGCGGCGGCGTCGGCTGCCGACAGGCGGAGGGCCGCCACCGGCAAGACGAGATGGCTCGCGCCGTAGGCCAGTTCGCCCGCCTTGACGAGCTTCTTGACGCTTTTTTTCAGCAGCTCGGCGGCGTCGCCGTCGAGGCCGAGCTGCCGGGCGATCGCCTTGGGCTTGGCGGGCCGGTAGGCCGGGTCGCGGACGAGACGGAGGATTTCATCGCGGAACTCGATCATGAAGACTCGCGAGGCGAAGGGAGTCGGCCGCCGAGACGGCGCGCGGTTCCGCGTTCAGCACGCGGAGCCTTTGTACAGTTTCCTGCCGATCTGGGCGAAGTACTGCGTCCAAGGGCTGTCGGCATTGGGGCAGTCGAGCATCAACTGGCCGAAGCTGGCCATCTTCGCGTCGAGATTGTCGAGCTGGTGCAGCGCGACGGCCTCGAGCGTCATCGGCAGCTTCGCGCTGCCGTACTCGTACTCCCCGTGGTGGGAGACGATCATGTGCTTGATTTCCATCAGCAGCTTCTCGGGGAGCGGCTGGCCGTCTTTCCGCACTGCAGCGGCCGCTTTTTGATCGACCAGAGAGATGCCCATCACGATGTGCCCCAGCAGTTGCCCCTCGTCGGTGTAGGCGATTTCGCGATCGTACGACAACTCGTCGACTTTCGCGGCGTCGTGCAGCAACGCGCCGACCAGCAGCTTGTCGCGGCTCAGCTGCGGATAGCGCGGGGCGACCGCCAGCACCAGCTCGCACAGGCTCACGACGTGCTCGAGCAAGCCCCCGCGGTAGGCATGGTGGTTCTTCATGCCGGCCGGGGCGCGGCACAGTTTTTCCATGAAGTCTTCGTCGTCGAGAAAGGCCGCCGCCAGCCTGGCCAGCGGAGGCGTCTCCAGCGTTTGCATGATCGCCTCGAGCCGCGACCGCATCCGGCGGACGTCGTCCGACTGCAGCGCCAGGAAGTCGCTCTCGTCGACTTCGTCGGGCCGCGCGCGGCGAATCCGGGTGGCGATCAGCTGGATGTTGCCCTGGAACAACTGGGTCATGCCGTCCACGTGCACGTAGTCGCCGTTCTCGAAACCGCGATAATCGTCTTCGCTGGCGTTCCACAGCCGCGCCTGGATCGAACCGCTCCGGTCCGACAGATCGACCTGCAGGTAGAGATTGCCGTTGCGGTTGGGACGCAACTGCTTCTCGGCAGCGAGAAAGACCTGCTGCACCTGCTGGTTGTGGGCCAACTGGCTGACGAATTGACGTCCGTTCCCGGTCATGCGCGTGTCCTGCGAAAAAGAGCGGCGCGCGAAACGGCGGTCCGTTTTGCGAAGCGTGCTCGCGCCTCCCTCATGCTACCAGATTCCGCCGGCGGTTTGCGGGGGCGAGGGCCAAATTCTCGGCGGCGACCGCGCCGCGGAGGACGGGGTCGCACGGCGCCGCCGCCGCCCCGCGCCGCCCGCGCGTCGCCCCGGAGCCGCCCCTCGGGCGGCGGCTCCGGCGGTTTCCGCCCTGCACAGCGGCGGCAGGGGTTCATGGGGAACGCGGGAATCAGTAGAATGTCGAGCCTCGCACGTCCCCCCGCCCGCACGCCGCGTCGGACCGCCCGCTGCGGGCAGCCGTCGCAGCGCGCCGCCCGGGAAGTCCGCGGTCGGACCGGGGCGCGGCGTTTGGTTCTCCGCCTCCGCACGCTCTCCATTTTCCATGGCCAAATCTGCAATCACGCCCGCGCGCGCGGAAGACTATCCGGAATGGTACCAGCAGGTGGTCCGCGCGGCCGATCTGGCCGAGAATTCGGACGTCCGCGGCTGCATGGTCATCAAGCCGTGGGGCTACGCGATCTGGGAGAACATCCAGCGCCGCCTCGACGCCATGTTCAAGGCGACGGGGCATGAGAACGCGTACTTTCCGCTCTTCATTCCCATGAGCTTCCTGGAAAAGGAAGCCCAGCACGTGGAGGGTTTCGCCAAGGAATGCGCCGTGGTGACCCACCATCGTCTGGAGCCTGATCCGGAAGGCGGCTTGCGTCCGGCCCCTTCGGCCCGCCTGGAAGAACCGTTGATCGTGCGTCCCACCAGCGAAACGATCATCGGCGCGACCTTCGCGCGGTGGGTCCAGTCGCACCGCGATCTGCCGATTCTGATCAACCAGTGGGCGAACGTCGTGCGATGGGAATTGCGGACGCGGATGTTTCTCCGCACCGCCGAATTCCTCTGGCAGGAAGGACACACGGTCCATGCCACCCAGGAGGAAGCCGAGGCGGAGACGCGGCAGATGCTCGACGTCTACGCCGAATTCGCCGAAAACTTCATGGCGATGCCGGTCATCAAGGGCGAAAAGACCTCGGGGGAGCGATTCCCGGGCGCCGTCGCCACGTACAGCATCGAAGCCATGATGCAGGATCGCAAGGCGCTGCAAGCCGGCACGAGCCACTTTCTCGGGCAGAATTTCAGCCGCGCCCAGGAAATCAAGTTCCAGAACGAGGCGGGCGAATTGGCCTACGCGTGGACCACCAGCTGGGGCGTCTCCACCCGGCTCGTCGGGGGGCTCATCATGACCCATGCCGACGACGACGGCATGGTGCTCCCGCCCCGCCTCGCTCCGGCCCACGCCGTCATCCTGCCGATCTATCGCAACGACGAGGAACGCGGGGCCGTGCTCCCCTACTGCCAGCAGCTGAAGCGCGATCTCGAAGCCCAGCGGTACGACGGCGAGCCGTTGCGCGTCCGCCTCGACGACCGCGATCTCCGCGGCGGCGACAAGAAGTGGCAGTGGGTCAAGCGAGGCGTGCCGCTGCGGATCGAAGTCGGCCCCCGCGACATCGCCGCCGACCAGCCGTGCATCGTCCGCCGCGACACCGGCGAGAAGCTGCCGCCGCTGCCGCGGGCCCAGTTCCTCGCGCACGCCGGCGCCATTCTCGAAGACATGCAGGAGAGCCTGTTCCGCCGCGCCGCGGCCGCCCGCGAGGAGGCGACCGTCGCGATCGGCTCGTGGCCCGAATTCGAGGCCTTCTTCACCCCCGCCAACCCGGACAAGCCGGAGATCCACGGCGGTCTGGCGTACTGCCATTTCGTCGAATCCGCCGAGATGGACGCGCGGCTCAAAGAGCTGAAGGTCAGCGTGCGGTGCATGCCGCTGGACGCCGACGACGAACCGGGCGTCTGTCTGTTCACCGGCCGACCCGCCGCGCGGCGCGGCGTGTTCGCCAAGGCCTACTGACGTCGCCATGGGAGAGATCCGCCCGCCGGAGAAAGTCCTGCTGATCGCCGCCGCCGCGAGCCGATACGAGGAGGCCCTGCTCTGGGGCCGCCTCCGCGCCGAGGAACTGTGGGGACCCCTCGGCCTCGTCAGCGAGCCGTTTCCCTTCGAGGATACCGACTACTACCGGGCCTCCATGGGGCCGGGCCTCAAAAAGCAGTTCTGGGCCGCCGAACGACTGGTCGATCCGGGACGCCTGCCGGAACTCAAACGCGCGGCCAACGCTTGGGAGGCCGACTACGCCGCCCTCGGCATCCGCCCCGAACCGCGACCGCTCAACGTCGACCCGGGGTATCTGACGCTGGCCAAGCTGGTGCTCGCTTCGACGAAAGACCACGCCCATCGCCTCTATCTCGGAGAGGGCGTTTACGGAGAGGTCACGCTCAATTTTCGCGACCGACGCTGGCAGCCCCTCCCCTGGACCTACCCCGACTACCGCCGCGCCGACTACCAGGCCTTCCTCGACCAATGCCGTACGCTGCTCCGGCAAAAATTGACCGCCTCCGCCGCCCCACGGTAGATTGAACTCGGGCGTCGTCCCGCCGGTGCGTCGCTGCTCGCCCCGCGGCCGCGGCAGTTCGCCCCGGGGCACGCCAACCGCCGGGCACGCCAACCGCCGGGCACGCCAACCGCCAGGCACGCCAACCGCCGAGTCACGAAGGGATCCCTGCGCCGTCAATGAGCCGCCGCGCGGCTGGCGCCTGCGGCTGCTTCCTCCGGGAGGAGCGGCGGCCCGGGTTCATTTGCACCGCACGAATCAACGAAGGAGCAATGGGGATGAAATCGGTGGCTCTCGTCGCGGCGGCCGCGGCCGGTCTGGGTGCGCTCGCCGGAGCGGGCATGGGCTACTTCGAGGCCCGTCCCTGGACCGTCGCGCCGCTGCGGGACGCGAGCCCCGCGGACGCCTCGCAGGCTCCCCAAGCCGCCCCTCGGGCGATCCTCGCCGAGACGACCTTCCAATTCGGCAAAATGGAACAGGGCTCGTCGATGACGCACGACTTCGTCGTGCGCAACGCCGGCGAGGCCCCGTTGGTGCTCTCCTACGTCAGCCACACCTGCAAATGCACCGCCGTGCTGTTGGACGGCTCGAAGTCGGAGCCCGGCGCCCAGGCCGCCGTCGCCCCCGGAGCGGCGGCCAAGGTGTCCCTGGAGTGGGTGGCCAAGACCGAGGCGGGTCCCTTCCGCCACGGCGCCACGTTCGGCACGAGCGACCCGGGCCAGCCGCGGTTCGAACTGGTCGTGGAAGGCGACGTGGTGGAATCGACGACGCTCCGCCCCGCCAGCATCTATTTCGACGGCGCCCGGGTGGGCGAGCCGACCGAGCAGTCGCTCCTGGTGCTGGCGTACCTGGAGTCGGAGGTCCGCGTGACCGCCCGCCGCCTGAGCGTGCCCGCGGCCCTGGAGCCGCATCTGAGCGTTCGCGTCGAGCCGGTCGAGGCCGCCGAGTTTCCCGAGCCCCACGTCCAATCGGCCGCGCGGGTCGTCGTCCGTCTGGAGCCCAGCGGGTTCGTGGGGCCGTTTCAGGGGGCGCTCGAGCTGGAGACGAACCTGCCGCAAGCCGCCAAGTTGACCGTGCCCCTCGGCGGCACGATCAAGGGCGACGTGTCGATTTACGGGCAGGGGTGGCACGCCCAGGCGGGGTTGCTGAAGATCGGAGCCGTGTCCCGAGCGGAGGGGGGACGGGCGCAGCTGAACGTCATGATTCGCGGCGAACATGCCGCAGCGACGGCGGTCTCCGTGGTCCGCGTCGATCCTCCCGAATTGCGCGCCGAGTTGGGGACGCCGGTCTCCCGCGGACCCGCCCTGGTGCAAGTGCCGCTGACCGTCGCCATTCCGGCAGGAACTCCGCCGATGGTGCGGGCTGGCGAGGACCAGGGAGGCGAGGGGGAGATCGTCCTGGGGACGACGCACCCGCAGACCGGCGAAGTGAAGCTCCGGGTGCAGTTCGCCGTCAAGCCATGAGCCGATCCCGCCTCCGCGCGCCGCAAGCTGGCAGCGCTGCTCCGCGCCTTGCAGCCCCGGGGGTTCGCTGTGGCGACGAGGCCGGCAACTCGGTAGGATTGGGGCCGAGAGTCGCTTGCCGCCCGATGCTGATCGCGGCCCGTCGCGTCGTGTGAGTCGCCATGAACAACCCGCTCGAGTTTGCCGCCGCGCGTCGCTGGGTCGTCGGCGTGCTGGTGACCTGCAGCGCCTGGGGCGTGCTCCGCAGCGACGTCCGCGGAGATCGCCAATCGTCCGCCGAGCAACCTGCGGCGCGGTTGGCCGCGGCCCCGGCCGGCGATCGGGAGGGTTCGGGACCGCTGCGGAAGGCGGCGGCGGACCCCGTGGCCCTGAACGGCAAGATTTTCGTCGACTGGCCGATCCCGAAAGCAGCCTTGCTGCTGAGCGGCGACATGGACGGCTACATCGAGCCGTGCGGATGCGCGGGACTGGAGAACCAGAAAGGGGGCCTGAAGCGCCGGCACTCGCTCGTGCGGCAGCTGGAGTCGCAGGGATGGCCGATCGTCTCGCTGGACGTCGGCGGTCTCGCGCGGCGGACAGGGGTGCAGGCCGAGATCAAGTACCGCCGCGCGCTGGAATCGCTAGTGAAGATCGGCTACGCCGCGGTGGGGCTGGGGCCGGACGACCTGCGGCTGAGCACCGACGCGCTGGCGTACGCGGTGGCGAACGTCGATCCGGAACGCAATCCGCTGCTCTCGGCGAATGCCGGAATCTACTCCCTGGAGAGCGGCCTCACGCAACGCTACCGCGTGGCGGAGGCGGGCGGCAAGCGGATCGGGGTGACGCACGTGCTGGGCGCCGAGCACGTCGCGGCGGTCGGCCGCGACGATTTGGAGCTGCTCGACCCGGCGGCGGCCTTGACCCAGACGGCGCCCCTGCTGGCCGACCAGAAATGCGACAAGCAGGTGCTGCTGGTGCACGGCAATCCGCGCGAAGCCCAGCAGCTCGCCCGGCAATTTCCGCAGTTCGACGTGGTGGTGGCCGCCGGCGGGGCCGAGGAGCCTCCGAACCGTCCGGGAACGATCGAGGGAAGTCGCGCCTTGCTCGTGGAGACGGGGCACAAAGGCATGTACGTGATCGTCGTCGGCCTGTACGACGATCCGAAGACGCCCTTCCGTTACCAGCGCGTCCCGCTCGACGCGCGGTTCCCCGATTCGCCCGCCATGCAGGAGCAACTGGTCGCCTACCAGAAAGAGCTGGAGCAGATGACGCTCAAGGGCCTGGGGCTGACCGGCAGTTCCCACCCGGAAGCCGCCTTCGTCGGCTCGGAGGCCTGCGCCGACTGCCACGCCGAGGCGACTGCCAAATTTCTCGAAACGCCGCACGCCCATGCCACCGACACGCTGGTCGATCTCGATCCGCCGCGCCACTTTGACCCGGAGTGCTTGAGCTGCCACGTGACCGGGTGGAATCCGCAGGAGTATTTCCCGTACGCGTCGGGATATTTCGGTCTCGCCGAGACGCCCCATCTGCGACAGAACGGCTGCGAAAACTGCCACGGTCCGGGTTCCGATCACGTGGCGGCCGAGTCGGGAGCGGAGGACGTCGGCGAAGCGGAACAGGAGGCTCGGCGCGACGCCACTCGGCTGCGGATCGAGGAGCACGAGGGGAACAAAGAGGGGCAGGTTCTGGGGCGGACCGTGAAGATGTGCCTGGAGTGCCACGATCTGGACAACAGCCCCGACTTCGATTTCCAGCAGTACTGGCGGTACGTGGAGCATTCGGAGAAGGACTGACGGCACGCCCCTGCCGCGCGGCCGACGGCCCCCGGGCCCGCCGACGATCGGGGGGCGTCGGTGCGCACGTCGGGCGCCGGCGGCGCGCCGCGCGGCGACCGGTTGCGTGCCGCGGCGACCGGTTGCGTGCCGCGGCGGCCAATTGCGTGCCGCGGCGGCGGGTTGCGTGCCGCGGCGGCGGGTCGCGTGCCGCGGGCGGCGGGCCGGACGCGCGTCGCGACGGACGGCGTCGGGAGTCCGCCGCAACGGCCGCACGGCGTCGGCCGGAAGTCGCTCGCCTCGGGCTCGGAACCCGCGAGCGCGCGTGCCGTTTCGGTGCGATCCGCCAGGGAGCAGCGGGCGCCGATTGGCGCGCCGCCGCTGGGCACGCCAGGAACGGCGGGCGGAAGCCGCGCGCCGCGACGTCAGTTCGACAGCTCGAGCGCCGCCAACGCCTCTTCCGAAATGCTGAAATTGGCCGAGACGTTCTGCACGTCGTCGTGGTCGTCCAGCGCGTCCATCATTTTGATGAGCTTCCGCGCGTCGTCTCCCGAAACCGCCACGGTATCCTTGGGGATGCGGGTGATCTCGGACGAATCGACCGCAAGACCGGCGCTCTCCAATGCGGCCCGCACCGTGCTGAAGGCTTCCGGATCGCACAGCACCTCGTACAGCTCGTCGACGCTCTTGACGTCGTCCGCTCCGGCTTCCAGCGCCAGTTCCAGCAACGCGTCTTCCGCCAGGCTGGTCCGCGCGATGCGGATCAGCCCCTTCCGATCGAACATCCACGCCACGCAGCCGGTGGCCCCCAGCTTCCCTCCGGCAATCTCGAACACCTTGCGGAGTTCAGGCGCCGTCCGGTTGCGATTGTCGGTCAACGCCTCGCACAGGACGGCCACTCCCGCAGGGCCGTAGCCCTCGTACAGCACCGTCTCGAGATGGCCCCCCTCCAACTCGCCGGTCCCTTTCTTGATGGCCCGCTCGATGTTGTCTTTCGGCATGCTCACCGCTTTGGCGTCGTTGATGGCGTACCGCAGCCGCAAGTTCATGTCGGGATCGGAGCCGCCGTCGCGGGCCGCCACGATGATCGCCTTGGAAAGCTTGCTCCAAAGCTTGCCGCGCTTGTTGTCGATCAGGGCTTTCTTGTGCTTGATGCCCGCCCAGTGGGAATGTCCTGCCATTGGGAGAGTCTCCAAAAAGGTTCAGCGGCCGCGCGGCGGAAGGGGCCGCCGCGCGGAGGGAACCGTCGCGGGAAGGGCCCGCGAGGTTAGCGGGGTTTGCGTCGCGTGATCGGCTTGACCGGGGGGGCCTTTTTGGGAGGCGCCTTCTTCGCCGCGGCGGCCTTCGACGCAGCCGGCGATTTTTTGTCCGGAGCCTTTTTGTCGGCCGCTTTCGCCGCGGGGACCTTCTTCTCGGCGACCTTACTTTCGGCGACCTTCTTCTCCGGAGCTTTCTTGTCGGCCGGTTTTTTCTCTGCCGCTTTCTTCTCCGGAGCCTTCTTGTCGGCCGGCTTCTTGCCGAGCGTTTTCTTCTCGACGGCCTTTTTCTCGCCAGGCGCCGGCTTCTTCTCGGCGGGCCTCTTCTCGGCCGCTTTTTTGTCGACGGTCTTCTCGACGGTCTTCTCGGCTTTTCTGGCGGGTTCGGGCTTCCTGGCAGGCTCTGCCGGACGGGGCTTCTCGGCCGCCTTCGGGGGCGCTGCGGGCTTGGCCGGGGGCTTGGGTCGGGCGGTTGCCGACGGTCCCTCGGCGGCCGTCGGCGGCGTTGCCGCGGCAGGTCGCTCGGGTTTCTTCCTGGCGTCGGACGCGGCGGCCGACGCCGGCGACGCGGCGGCGGCCGCCGCGGCGGGGGGCGCCGCGGCCGCCGCCTCAAGCGGTTTGGTCGGCTGCCGCTTGGGGAGCTGCTCCTTGCAGTCGGGATTGATCTCCAGCAGCAGTTTGCGGACGAGGGGGCCGAGCGGGCTGCGGCTCATCTCCACGCCCAACTGGTGGAGCAACGACCCGAGTTCCGCGCCTTTGTTCTTCGGAATCGCCCGGTCGAGCCCGGGGACCGCCCCCTTGGCGGCTTCGGCCTCGGTCACGGCGCCGACGACGCGCATGCACTGGAGCAGGCCGCGGGAGGTGGGAATGGCGTGTCCGCCGAGGGCTTGCTGCGTGACGAAGGCGACGGCGAAGGGCGTGCAGCCGTTGTACGCGGCGAGTTGCTTGACCGACTGGCCGATGTTTTGCTTTCGCAGCAGTTCCAGGTCGAAGGAGTAGTGGGTCTCGAACACCGACTGGAGGATCCGCTTGAGGCGGGTGGCGGAGTCTTCGGGATCGTTCAGCGGCCGCATGACTTCCGCCAGTTCACGGATCGTGCTGACGCGGACTTCATTCCAGTCGAAATAGTCGGCGACGAGGGTGCGGAAGACCTTGTCGGCGCTCTCGAAGGCGGAGTTTTCCAGGCAGCAGGCGAACAGCAGGTTTTCCAGCAGGTTGCGGTCTTTCGGGACGGCGAACGGCTTGAAATGCTTCTTGACGACTTTGAGCACTTGATTGATCAAGTGGGCGCGGTTGTTGGTAGCCATGGCCGAAAATCTCGTGCAAGCGTACGCGGCGGCGTGCGGCGGGAAAAAGCCCGATCGCTTGGCGCCCTCGAAGATCGCGGCCGGGCAGGCGGCGTCTCGGGAGCGATCGGCGATCGGCGTCCAGGTGGTAGGGCAGGGTGCGGGCTGATTCGCGGGGAAGCGGGGCGCAGGCGACGTGCCGGCCGTGTGCCGCGGGAGTTATTCCGGGGGAGAAGCATCGGTCCGCGGCTCGGCCGCGGGGGGCGGACGATCCGCGTCGGCGGTTGCGTCGGAATCCGCCGGTTCGACGGCGGGCAACACGTCGTCGAGCAATTTGGCGATGGCGATCGACTTCTTCACGCCCAGATCGATTTCGAAGCGGATCCGCGGCGTGTAGCGGGTGTCGATCCGTTTGGCGATTTTCTGCTGCAGGTATCCGGCGGCGCTGCGGAGTCCGTGGAGGCAGAGTTGCTGGGCCTGCTCGTCGCCCATCAGGGAGACGTGCACTTTCGCCTGCCGCATGTCGGGCGAAACCTCCACCTGGGTGACGGTCACGCCTTCGATACGGGGATCGCGCAAGTCGGCCAGGATGGCCATGCTGACGACTTCGCGAATGGCCTCGGCGGCCTTGAGGGTTCGGCGGGACGTCATGGCGGCGATACTCGATGCGCGTGCTGCGGGATTCCTGCGGGGGAAGCGGGGGGCGTCTTCAGGACGAGCGTCCCTGGTCGTCGAACGTACGCCCCACTTCCTCGACGCGGTAGACTTCCAGCAGGTCGCCCTCTTTGACGTCGTTGAAGCCCGACAGCTTGATGCCGCACTCGAGGCCTTCGCGGACCTCCTTCGCGTCGTCTTTTTCGCGGCGGAGGGTCTCGATCGGGTAGTCGCCGATGACGGTGTTTTCGCGGATCACCCGCGCGCGGCTGTTGCGTTCCACGACGCCCGCCAGCACGCGGCAACCGGCCACGGCTCCCACGCGGCTGATGCGGAAGACCTGCTGGATCAGCGCCCGGCCGAGATCGACCTCGCGTTCGTCCGGCTTCAGCAGGCCCTCCAAAGCCGCCTTGAGGTCTTCGGTGATCTTGTAGATCACTTCGTAGCGGCGAACCTGGATGCCGCGGCGGTCGGCGAGATTCCGCGCCTTTTCATCGGGCACCACGTTGAAGCCGATGATGATCGCGTCGGACGCATCGGCCAGGGTGACGTCGGCCTCCGTCACGCCGCCGACCGTGGCCTGCAGCACCTTGATGCGGACCTCGGGGTGCTCGAGCTTGCCGAGTTCCTTCTGGATGGCCTCGATCGATCCCCGCACGTCGGCGCGGAGAATGATGTTGAGCGTCTGGACTTCTCCGGCTCCCTCGAGTCGGTCGAACAGGTTCTCGAGCGTGACGTGCTCGACGCCCTGGCCGAGGCTCATCGACCGTTCCTTGGCGGCCCGCGCCTCGGCGATCTCCCGCGCTTG
>Ga0169931_10004821_pt1 | contig 20821 bp, 20 predicted proteins | sample Kivu_15m_20L_FD_129675 | JGI IMG/M metagenome (GOLD analysis project Ga0169931, IMG submission 129675) | Freshwater microbial communities from Lake Kivu, Western Province, Rwanda to study Microbial Dark Matter (Phase II) - Kivu_15m_20L... | ecosystem: Environmental > Aquatic > Freshwater > Lake... | reverse complement strand
CCCCCGCGAGTTGGCCTCCCGGGCAGCGAGCCCAGGCGCGTGCATGCTGTTCCCCTACTCCCAGCCCGATCACCGCCGCCCGGATGAGCTTCGTCACAATTTCTCCAGCCTTTCGATGTCCCCGGGTTCCTCGACGCTCCATGCCTCGCGGGATTGATCTCCCAAGGGGTTGAGATAATTCAAAATCCGGAGGCTCGGAATCCGGTACAGATGAGGCGTGACGTGTTCGCGGTCCGAACTGGTTTGCGGGAAAAAGAATTCCTCACGGAAAAGCCGCCGGTGGATGATTTCCACGCTTTGCCCGCGGGGAAAAGTCCGCGGATGAATGTTGGTGATCAGATCCAAATCAGCCCGCACCAGCTGAATCATGGCTTGGATCAGGGGGGCCGACATCAACGGGCTGTCGGCACAAATCCGAAGAATCCACTCTGCATCGGTCTCCTTGGAAATCTCATGAAACCGGGACCAAACATTCTCAGGATGACCTCGATAAACCCTCCAACCATATTGGGCCCCAAAGAGGGCGACTGGATCATCTTGAGAATTTGCGCTGGTCGCCACAATTGTGTTTTGACCGCCACAAACTTTGGCAACAACTTCCCAAACTCGCAGGAGAATTTTTTTTTTGCCAAAATCTGCCAAAACCTTGCCTGGAAATCTTTTGGAACCCATCCGTGCCTGGATAACCGCCAACATGTTAAGACCGACTTTTTTTATGATGAGAATTAGCCGAACTTTTTTTAAGTGCGCGAGTTCCAAAGTAAGAACGATTCGCAAGTAGTCCGTGTATTTATTTTTGGATCCGCCGATAAGTGACGAAGGCCTCAGCAGCATGAAGACCCATTGTAAATCCGCGGTGACGTGCCAAAGCTTCCGCGTGCTCCAAACTGCGGGAGTGGGGAGCTGGCTTTATTTCGCCCTTGTACGCGCGTAGAGCATTCAGCTTGATCGACAAATAAGCAGAAATGTCGACAAATAAGCTCGGTGAAAAGGCAACGGTTTGCGGGGTAGCCCACTCCGTACTGGACAAGACCTCAAAACCGTAAATTTCTTTTACCGTACAATTCGGTTGGGGGCGACAGGCTGTCAGGACCGCAGCTTGGGTTCGCCGATGATCCACATTTAAGTCTCCATCATGATGAGTGTAAACGATGGCGGGCGCTTCTCTTTGAATGATCGGTTCGATGGTTTGGACAATTTTTAAAAGGGGGACAATATCCATCTGATTGTCGGGAAACTGGAAATGATAAATACCCTGAACGCCGAGGGCTTTTGCCGCCTGCCTTAATGCCTGTCGTCTTTCTTGTTTTTTCAAACGACTGGATTTTTCTCGGGAGCTTACCCCATCTGTCATGACAACCAGCTTTACGATATCCCCATCCGAAACGTGCCGCGCAATAGTGCCTCCACAACCTAAAACCTCATCATCCGGATGAGCCGCACAAACCAAAACCGTTTTATTTTTTCTTTTCAACGGGAGTCCTGTTTTTGATTAGATCGAGAAAAGGAACGCATCCGGCACCCCAAGGAACTTTTTGTCTTGGGACATGTTTGCCAAGAAAAGCCAAAATGGCAAATTCAAGAAGATGGATGCCGTTGAATATGGACGCAGCCATGCTTCCGCTGGGGCGGGGGTTTGCTTCAAGCAACCAAGGCCTTCCCCGTTGATCGCAAAGGATGTCGTAATCAAATAAATGGGGCAGGCATAGCTTCTGCTGGATCGCTTGGGCCAGCGCCAGGACGGCGGCATGGCGATCCAGGAAACAACCCTGGAACGGAATGCCTTTCCGATTCACCCTGCGACGGGGAAGCATGTAGTGCGGGTTGCCATTTGCGTCTGCCAAGACATCCACATCATAAATATGCCCGCTTAAGTACGGCATGGCGATCAGTTCCCCGCCTCCATTTCTTCGAAAAATGGAGGTGAAGGTCGGCAAACTTAAGGCACTAAACTCTGGGGAATCTTTTTTATCGCCTGCTACCGGGCCTTTTGCCGAAATAATTTGAATTCCACGCCCGCCCCTGCCTGAAGTCGGCTTGATTAAAAAGGGATTCTTTGGATATTTGAAAAGTTCCGCTGCCTTTTTAAGGTCCTGATGGCTTTCGATCCTTACGTAAGGGGGCACGGGAATTCCCAGTCGGCCCAAATAATCATACATATCCGCTTTATTTCCCAGGAGGCGGACCTTGTTTTCCGGCGGACAGGAAAGATGGATCCCGTGCTGGGAAAATTTTCTTGTGCAAAGAGCGAGGGTTAGCGCTTCCTCGTCTGATCCCGGAAACACAACTTTTACGTTTTCTCGGCGACAGATGCGAAGCAGGGCATGCGGGTAGGCTGGGTCGGCACCAGACGGAACTTTGTAAAAAGCATCCGCAAAATATTGGCCAGCGGCACGGGGGTTGACATCGACCCCCACGGATCGAACTTTAATAGTTTTGCAAGATTTAAGGCTCTGCAAAAGCGAAGGGGCCAGCTGACCCCCCACGCAGGTCAGAAGAACAGTCACATCAGGCACCCTTAGGCTCATGGATCGAGCAAGTCCGCACGGCGGATGGTTTGAAACCTCCGCATGGGACGAGCCACGTGTTTTCCGGCAACGGCCTCCCAAGCAGCGGGCGACAGGCCCTCTTGCCCGTCTGGGGTTCGCATAAAGCCGACATTGGAAAGATCCAGGGGTTCGCCTGCGTCGATATCCCGGCGGGCGACGATTTTCCGTAAATACCGCTCCGCAGCCTGAGTCTGAACCGGAATACAAGCCTTGTTTCCTTCGCCCAGGCAAATCTCGGCCTTGCGCACCTTTCGGACGAGATCAGAAAGCCCATTCGAATCCACGGAAATGGCGTGATCAAAACCCGGCCGCGTCGGGTCGAGGCTAAAATGTTTTTCAATCATCACCGCGCCGGCCGCCACTGCCAGAGCCGGAACCTCCGGATCACAAGTGTGATCAGAAAACCCCACCCAAGCATCAAAGGCTTCCATCATCGGACGGATCGCGCGCAGGTGAACCTGGGAGATTGGGGCGGGATACAGGGAGGTGCATTGTAAAAGACACAAATCCCGGCATCCCCCCAGCCGGGCCGCTTCCACCGCCTCCCGGATCTCCTCCGTCCCCGTCATGCCGGTAGAAAGGATCAGCGGCCGCCCGGTGGCGGCGGCGGCCCGGATCAGGGGAAGATGAGTGATCAATCCGGAGGAGATTTTGTGGGCGGCAGGCTGCAGTTCATCCACCCATGCCAAGGTGGCCAAATCCCCAGCCGTGGTGAAAATTTCCATACCCAGCTGGCGAGCCTTGGCAAAGGCCAGACAAGTCTCCTCTTGGCTCAAGCGTGCTTTTTGAAACAGAGCGTGGGACTCGGAACCAGGAACATAATTTTCATCCGGATCTATGGTCTGTAACTTCACGGCGTCCGCCCCTGCCTTGGCGGCCGCCTCGATCAAACGAAGGCAGTCCTGAATGTTTCCTTCATGGTTGACCCCGATTTCGGCTACCACCACCGCGGGCTGCTCCAGACCCAGTTGCCGTTTCCCGAATTTAATGGGACTTCTTTTCACGCCTTCCCTCGGGGGAAACCCTGCCGAAACACCAAAATTTCTCCTTTATCCTCCGTTTCTTGAGCAAATCCCATGGCCCTGAACACACGACAGGAGGCCTCATTCCCTTTTTTTACCCGACCAAAGAACCCTTGGCCGCAGGCGGAAGGACCAAAGGCAGCCAAACCTTCCTGCAACAGGCGTGAACCCAGCCCTTTTCCACGGGCCATTCCGTCCAACGAATAATCGATTTCCCAGCCTTCGGACTGCAACTCGAAACGGACTTGGCCGATAGGCAGCCCTCCTTCCGTTTCTGCGATAAAAAGCCTGCACCGGGTTGGATTTCCTAGTCGGCTTTGCAGCCAAGCGTGGTGCGTCGCAAGATCAATTGCTTTCGGCCGAAAGGCGTTGGTTCTGACCACGGGATCATTGGCCCACCGCAAAAGTATTTCTTCATCCTCCCGCGTGGCGGCCCGCATGCGAATCTTAGCCAAGTGGCTCATCATAAGAGCATCTGCAACTCGTTCGCTGCCCTTTCCATCGACAGCCCGGAGACACGCGCTGGACATCTTTTCCAGATCTTCGCTATCCAGTGCCGATGCCAGAGCATCACGAATCCGGCCTACCGTGGCCGTCCCTCGATCCCCCACCAGTTTGGCGAGATTTCTGCGGTCCAGTTCTTTGGCCGCCGCCACCTGATTGGGGGCCGTCACCACCAGCAAGGAAGGCAGTCCAAGACAACAACGTTCCCAAGCAGTCCCCCCGGCCGCTCCCAACCCAAGATCGGCCTCCAAGATCAGTGGGGCCAGCGAGGGCGGTCCGGGATGAAGACGAATTTGGGGCGATTGCTCCGCTACTTTGCTGATCTCAACAAAGTGGGGAGATTTGGGATTGGCCGTCACTTCAAGCCTCAAGTGGGGACGACGCAATTCGAGAAAGGCCCGTAGGCTCCGGGTGGTGAGGTTGTGCTGATCCGAGCCCCCAAAGGATAGCAGAATCGTTTGGACGGGCCGGGTTCGAATTCTGGCGCGTAAGTGTTCACGACCGTAATCCTCATGCAGCAAAGCGTATTGCGACCCCAAAAGCCGGGTACTGTTTGCCGGAAGGAGCGGATCATAACGGGAAGGAGCCTCAGCGACGACGTTCTGGTCGAGCAACAGGTCACAGGCGTGCTCCCGATCCGCCAAATCGTCGATCACCATGATCCTTGAGGCGGCGGGGCGAAGACGGCTTTCCCAACGGGCATCCAGGCCATAATGGTCGACCACGAGCCAATCTGGTTTTTTTCCAGCCAAGGCCGCCAGGGTTTGTTGCGCGTCCAACTCCCAGTCCGGATCGGCCCGGTCCGCGGAAGGCCGAGGAAAGAGCATGACCGGAAAGCCGTTTTGTTCGATACGCGGGGCCAGATGTCCCTCCAGATCCCGGCAAACAAAGAGACAGCGGCCCCCGCGCTGCTGGAGGGCCCGCGCCAGGGCAAGGCAACGCATGACATGGCCTGCGCCCCGAGCCCAAGAGGCATCCGCCCGGAAGACGATCGTTGGATTTTTAATTGAGCCGTTGAAAGCTGCTTTGGCAGATCGGCCCCGTCAGCAGAGAAGCCGGGTCTCGTCCGTTTTGACACTTCTGAATCACCTTAAAAACAGCCTCCAGATTTTCAAAATATTTTTGAAGAATAACGCCTTGATGCTGAAGACAGACATAGGTGCTCATGGCGGCAAAAAATCCACGCTTCAGCATCTCCTGCGTAATCAAGGTTTTGTAGATGCTGTTGTGCTGCCCTTCAAAATGAAAAGCCGCAAGTGCGGCCAAGCCTTTCGTCTGGATCTTGAGACCGTTCCGACGGGCCAGTTTCTGCCAATTTACTTTTATCTCTCCGCCGGTTTGGGTGATTTTCTCCCAAGACCTCTCCTTCGACATGACCTCCAGGGTTTTAAGTGCTGCGACAGGTCCAATTCGTTCCCCCCAAAATGTGCTGCTCATGAAGGTGGATTGGGCGGCCTCCATGATGTTTCTTCTCCCGATTACCGCCGTGATGGCGTAGCCGTTCCCCAACGCCTTGCCGAACATCGCCATGTCCGGTTCAACCCCATACTTCTTGTGCAAGCCGCCGAATGTCTCCCGGAAACCGGAGGTGCATTCATCGAAAATCAGGACGATGTTCCGATCCGAGCATAGTTTGCGGATTTTTTGGAGATAGCCGGGCTGCGGGGGCTCATTCCGCTCCACTTCCATCTTCACGATTCCAATACCCTCCCTTTTTACAAGGTTTTCCAGCTCCTGATACTGGTTGTAGCGAAAGGGGAAAACGGTCCCTTTAAGATTCCGAGGAACTCCTTTGGGCTCAAGACCCGGAAGCAGATGGCCATCTAGATTATGATCATCCGCCAGATTGGCACTGAGATACCAGTCGTGCCAACCATGATACCCGCAAATCGCCACTTTTTCCTTCCCAGTGGCCGCCCGTGCTATCCGAATTGCGATGGTGTTTGCCTCCCCTCCGGTGCGTGCCAGACGCACCATTTCCGCCCACGGATGAAGCTCAACCAGCTTTTCGGCAAGATAAACCTCCTCCGGGCAGTTGAGCGTGGACATATTTCCTTTTCGAACAACCTGTCGCACCGCCTCATCCACAGCGGGATGCCCGTATCCAAGGATGTTGGTACCGATGCCCATGATGGACATATCGACATATTTTTTACCGTCCAGATCCCAGACATTACATCCCTTGGCCCGACAGAAGTAGGCCGGCCACTGGTCGGGTAAAAACATCTCCGCCCTTTTGGAAAGGAGCATATTTCCTCCAGGAATTACCTGCTTGGCGCGTTTCCAAAGCTTTTGTCCGGCTCCCAAACTGGCGCCTTCATTCCGGCTGATTTTGCTGTTTGCCTCAAAGATGTCTGGCTGCCGTTGCTTGAGTTTGATTACCTCCTTCCAGGAGAAGTCGGTACGGGGGGAGAAGGACTGGAAGATTTTTCTTACCACGGCGAGGTCTTCAGGTTCATCTACGGTCCATCGCTCACCGGACAGATCTACTGGATTGACAATATTTCTTTTTTTGAAAGAACCCTTCTTTCGCAAATACGGGGTGACATGTTCGCGTTCTTCGGTGTTCTTAGCCTTTCGGTCTGCTTCTAGAAGGGCCTGACGTGAGAACACTTCAACATCCAAACCGTCAGGAAAGCTGGGTGGGTCAATATTGGAAACATAGTCAGCCCCGCCTTTTTGGAAGTCTTCCACCACAGCATCGACGAGTGTGCGGTCCACCAAAGGACAATCCCCGGTGATCCGAACCACAACATCAGCGCGGGCTTTGCGGGCGGCTTGGGCATACCTGGCCAGCACATCCTCCTGGCTACCACGAAAGACAGGAATATTTCGGGCCCGCAACAGGGCGACCAACTTGTCATCTTCTGGCGAGGTAGTGGTGGCCACAAGGAATCCCGCGAGGGATTTGGCCCCTCGAAGTCTTTTTATGAGAACCTCCAACAGGGTTAATCGGCCCACGCGCGCCATAACCTTTCCGGGAAAGCGGGTCGACCCTACTCGGGCCTGCACAATTGCAACTACCTTGACCTTTATTTTTCTTATTTTATAGGTTTGATTTATATATTTTAATTTTACCGCTGGGGAGGTATTGAACTCTTGTTCTTAAAGCTTTCTCAATAAGTTTAGTTGGGGTCATTAATCTATCACCGACTTTGGGACATGGGTATTTTGATTTAATTAAATATTCGGAAACCACAAGCTCTCCACTAGGATGGGAAATATACAAGTCTCCACTTTTTGACTTTTTAAAAATTAGCCCTGTCTGAAATGGGTGATACTTATTTTTTACTTTGATTGCTTTAATCTTTTTAAGATAAATAATATTCCCGTTGATAAGGGTTTTGGCCCCTGTGTATGGATTTCCAAAGGCGTGACAAAATTTTGAGATATCAGAAATATCCCAATTCCAATTTATCCAGGCGTGAATATCGGTATTTAATCGAGGCCAGTAGCTTGCGTTGTTTGAGTCTTGTGATTTTCTTTTAATTTTGTTGCTCAAAATTTTTGGTAAATGCCGCACGATGAAATTAGTGCATTTTTTTCCATCATATTGGTTAAATTCAAAGGGGTATTTAAGTTTTTTGGGGTACCTATATTTTTCGCTTTTAAGGATTGGGCCATTATCTAGTCCTGGGCTTATTTCGTGAATTGTGGATGCCCCATTTTTTTCATTCATTAAAATTATCCAAGAGGCTCCCCCTGCCCCTCTGTGTTTTGGTAAAGGCCGATTGTGAAAGTTAAATAAGTTTTTTTTCCAGGCTTTTATCCATTGTGAAGAAAATATCCAAGGCGCCCCAAATGATATTCCACAATCTCCTTGCCTGAATTTAAGCCCCTCTTGCATTGCTTTTGAAAGATTATTATTAACGAATAAAGGTACATTTAATTTTTTTAAGTTTTTTACCCATTTACTTTTCTTTTTAAATAAGCGATGGCTTGTTCTTACTATCACCCTAAAATTTTTTTTTAGTCCGACCTTTGCAGCGGTTACAAGAAGGTCGCCCGCTCCAAATAAATGTAAAGTTTTACTTGCATTAGCATTTAAAATTTTATTTTTGTTTTTTGCGAGTTTCATTTTTTAAATACTTTTTACCGGAAATTTATGATTTTTTAAAAGGATCTTGGTCCGGAACGAGTTATTGTCGCTAAAAGTAAAGAGGCTCCCACATGCCACACCCCCAGCCCCGGGGCAGATGTGGTAGCAGCCGAAAGAGTCGAGCCCGATCGTTTCGTACGTTTCCGGCAATCCGCATCGCGACCAACGCTTCATTGGCCGAGGGGTATTCCCCAAGTGCGAGGATCGAAAGAGGGAGACCACGCAGGCAACCAATCCGGTTCAACCAGTGATCGATCAGGCCGGCAGTCTGTAATTTGAGTCAATTCATCCACCGAAGTTGGACCAATGACGACGCTGGCAGTCGGGCTGGCCTCCCAAACAAAGGAAAGGCACGCTTGAAGAGGCGAGATTCCTGCCTTTTTGCATTTTTCCCTAAACCGCCGGGTTTCAGCCAAAGGTAAAGAGGGGGTGGTGCGGGCAGAAACCGGCAGTTCTTGCAGCAGCAGACCCTGCAAAAAAACACTGCGGAGGTGCACTTAGAGCCCTTCTTCCGTTGACCGTTGTAAGGCGCCTGATTCAACCACACGTCTGTCCATAGGGTTGCACGGAAGCTGCAAAATATGAAGTCCGTGCCTTTGGACAAGATGCCTCTGCCTGAGAGGCATCATAACCAGAAATTCCGATTTTTCCACCAGGCCTTTTTGAATTAGTCCATGCAGGTCTGCAGCAATTTTTCCACCTCAAGGTTCTGCGAGGGCCTCGTCATTGTGAAGCAGAAGTCCGTAACACCGGGGTATCTGGAGCCGCCGCAGGGATTGCACCAGCCTGTGCTCCAGATCCTCGTCCGCCCGGTTCTTTTCATAACGAATCTTGGTTATCCCAGATAGGTTTTTTATCCCGAAATCTCCAAGGATATGTTCAGCCTCGCCGTACACCGCTGCTTCCGTTCACCTATCAAAAATCCAATTTCAGCTACCGTATGAGTTTTGTTAATCGGCCCAAGCTTTATATTCCCAATGTGTTGGGAAATCGCTTTCTTAAAAATACCAAATAAATAATTATTTCCACTTCGATTATGTTTAGCGACGTATGCCTTAAGCTGTTTTAGGCTAGTTGGTGGTCGGTAGCGAATTTCTAAATAATTCATCACTTCTAAATCTTGAAACCACCTTGAATAAGAAATTTTTAATCTTTTAAGATTAAACTTTAGAAAAATGATTTACGGCCTGCAATTTTTTTTTTATTCAGTTTTTTAGAAATTTTTTAAATATTTTTGAGTTTTACCTTCTTACAGGAAAAGTTATATCTTTTATTATATTTGCGGCGATATGCCCGGCACTTTGGCTTGATTTTTCTGTTATATATAAGTTTTCGAATTTTTTTCTTTGCTCTTTATTTTTTTTTACTTTTTGAAGTATCTTTTTAAGGGGTTTGTGGAGAAGGCTTTTTAAATCGAAAATCCAATTTTTTTTGCTACAATCAATGTAGAGACAGGCAGTTTTTATTCTTTCTTTTGACTCTTTTGACAGACCTTGTTGATTGTTTATATCAAGATAAATAATCGGCATATTAGTTGAAAAACAATCACCTAGGGTACTTGTAGCCCTTGACGTAATTAAGATTTCAGACTTGGAATAAAGGTCCTGAAATACTTTTGAACCTTGATAGACGTAAATATTTGAATACTTAGCTGCCTCTTGGAGGACAGGATCGAAACCGCCATATCGTTCTGCCGGGTATGGTTTATAAAAAAATGAATGGGGAGAATAACCAAATACCTCGCGAATAAGTTGTATTTCGAATTTTGCCTTATCCAAATCGTCTGCATTTCCAAGCGTAATATTTGATCCTTCATGATACAACATTGTTGAAACATACATAAATGGATATTTTTTCGAAAAAGGATTTAAAGCTTTCCTGATTTTCGGAGCCCCGCTGACAAAACACTTTGATGAAATCAGTCTAAATTTTTCAGAAACTAATTTTGATTTTTTATTATACAAAAAAACTATGTCTGCCGCATTATTTTCATAAAAAAAACTTAAGGAATGATGATCGGTGCATATTTCTCTCCCAACCCCGTGTTGAAAACCGTAGATTGGAATACCTTTTGTTTTACAGATTTCTCGTAAAGCGTACATCTCGGTTCCATGTGGATAATTCGCCAAGATTCCAAGTACGGGGAGGTTCTTATAGCTGGAAATGACATCATGCCACTTACTTTCGAAAGCATCTTGTTTAGCTACCTCAATCTTTGCTTGATGCTGAAAATATTTAGTTAAAGCTTTGGAGGTTTTTTTATTTTTCGTTGTCAGAAAATAGGTCTTTTTTGCCCAATCGATAATTTTATCTGAAATAAATGCGCGGCGCTTTTTATCAAAATTTATTGTAGGAACTTTTATTTCTACTATTTTGTATCTGTTCTTAAAAAGTTTGACAGCTGTTTCTTTAACTAAATCACTTTCTCTCATGACTAAAAACTGTCCTTTCCATATCCATTGTGGCAAAAGGACTGAAAACCATTTTACAAAAAAGTACTCCCAGTTTCTAAGACAAAGTAAATTTATTTTTGGATTTTTATGTTTTTTTTGTTGGCAATTATTGGGTTTCCAGTTTATTAATTCGATGTTTTTTTTTGGCAGTCCTATTTCCAAAAATTTTATCCAGGAAGTTTCTTTATTTTCTTTTACAAAAAAGGTTTTTTGGGAAATACTTTTTTGGAATGTCGAATTTACTACTGCCGGCTTTTGGCTCAAAAAAAACGTTTTTGCTACGGTGGATGCATATTTTTGCATCCTTTGGTCTTGAGAAGCTTGTTTAAATATTTTTCTCGTGCTGCTGTGAAATAGCCGCGCAGTTTTTCTGAATATTTTCCGACCATAGAAGATATTTTCTTCCGGTCTTTTCCGCAGCAACAATATGGCGGGATTTGTGGTTTTTAACATGCACCGCTTCACAAATGCCCTGTTTTCCCTCGCGATTATGAAAGGGAGAGAATTACAAAATAAGACAGATTTCTTCAATTCCCCGGTTTCTCCACGGCTTTTCGGACTCTGGCGAGTGTAATCATGGACTCCAGATGGCTTTGAGGCGGTGTGGAATCAAGATGCAACAATTGTCGCTCGATCGGGTTTAGACGTTTTGTCTGTTTTTCATTCAACATTTCCGGGAACCGGTGGTACGGTTTTAAAAACCAGGGGCCATAGGTGTTGAAAACCCTTCATCGACTTTTCTGGGACGGCGGGCCCACGCGATGCCATAATGCGGTGTCAAAGATTGCCATGGATCCTTTGCTTCCGGTCATTCGCTCAAAGGACAAGGGCTCAAAATCTCGATCCTTGGGTTTCTGGTAATGGTGATGCGAACCGGGAATCACATGCGTAGCCCCATTCTCCGCTTCAAAGGAATCCACCATGAGCACGGTCATATAACATAAGGAGGGTACTTTTATATTTTTTCAATACAAACAATCATTTCACTTGCAGTTTTCGTCGAACCCGAAGTTGTAGGGGATAAATCCGTAGAGCCCGACGACTACCGCCAGGGCCGCCAACGCCTCCAGCCACCGTCCCGCCCCACCTATACCCAGGAGGGACAGGCCTTCCACCGGGAGTTTGTTGCTGGCCCTTGCGCTCCTTTGAATCTTCCCATGGAAGACGGTGGCATGCGCAATCATTCTGTGCTCCGGGGGACTTTGCCATGCCGATATCCGAAGGTGAGCTTTGCGACCGGCTTCCTCAAGAATTCTGCGGATTCTCACGATCGAGGAGGCGGGCGGAAAAAGGGTTTTTTTACCCCGGCTATTCCCTGTCTGAAACAAAAGTCTTTCGGATCGTGCTCTGATTCGTCTAACCGCTCCACCGCGTACTGCCGCCAGTTTCCCCTGTTATCTGCTTGCTCCACGTCATAAATCGCCCCCGCATGATGAAGAACATTAAGTTCGATGTACAAATCCGCTTGTGGAAGACTATGAATATTTCGCAGCCCGATCTTTTTTTTGAAAAAGACACACCGATTGGAAACGTTCAGGATTCTTGCCATGAGATTGGCCGCTTCCGAAAATTCACCGCTCGGTTCATATCCAAAAGCTTCACTTTTTTTTGTTGCGCGATCTGTAGACAAAAGTATCCAAGGTTACTGCCAATTTCTACGGCCCGAACCGACTCAAGTCGCATTTGATTCCGCAGAAATTCCCAGCGGGGCAAATCAAGGGAAAGTTGGTTTTTTTTATACTCAAGATCCGGGCAGATACGGCGAACCGCAGAGGGTAGCTCTTGATAATTCCCGAAAAGGGGCTGGCTTTTTTGAAGCGTGGTTTCAAGGTTCCTGCACAGCAAATATAGATCGCAGTCCCCCCTTCCGTTGGAAGATTCCGTTTTTCCAAAAAGTACCCTCCTTTTCACGCCTCCTATCGCCAATTCCTCGGATCGAAATTGTCATTCCAGGGAGTGGGGGGGATCTTTATATCTTGATATTTAGTTGGGTTTATTTTCTTTATGCTTTGAAGTTCTTGCCGGCTTGCCACCCCAAAAACCAGAAAGGATTTGTTGGAGGTGTTGAAGCTGAACGAGGCACAAAGGTCCAACGCCCGAACTCTTTTTTGCTTTAGCTGGTTTCTTATTTTTCCAATGGCATCTATTGGAAATTTCCCGTTCCGCCGCTTGTCCGGTTCTCTAAGAAGGAGTCCTTGCATAAAAATGCTGCGAACAAATACTTCGACCCCATTGTCGGCAGCCCATTGAAACAAACCGCACGTTGAGGCCCTCCGGTCCAAGATATTGTAGGGAACTTGTACTAGAGAAAGGCCGAGCTGTTTCGAAATCGACATGGCTTTCTCTGGAGAGTAGCAGGAGATTCCGATTTTCCGGATGCGAGTGCTTAATTTATAAGAATTGAGTCTGCTGATTATCTTTTCAAGATCTTGTCGGGCCCAATTTTCTATCCCCTGCAAAAAACAACCGTAGACGGAATCAATTCTCAAGTCGCCGATGGACTTAAGGAAGACGGCTTCACCATCTTTTTTTAAAAGATCAAGGCCATCGATTTTTGTGTAGATCTGAAATCGTTTGGCGCCAAATTCGCCGATTATTCTCTGGGCGCATCCGTAATACGGGGAGGTGTCGAGTTTTATAATACCCAATTGGCTGGAAGCATCTAGGATATGGAAACATTCTCTTTTATCTACTTTTAAAAGTGGTCTCGTAGCACCGTAAGGCAAGCCGAACGCCGCCGTTCCGATGGCCAGTCGATCGGAACGCAATTTCTACTTTTTCCCTTCTCCTGCTTTTCGGAATTCCTTGCGTAGAATATTTACAATTTTTACAAGATGCTGCTTTTTCAAGGAGGGGTGAATCGGCAGGCTGATGGCCCGTTCGGTATAACGATTCGCGTTTGGGCATGTGTGGTTTTTCCCAAAAAATTTTTTTCTATAATATGCAAGAGAGGGAACTGCAAGGTAATGAAGATTGGCGAGCACTCCCTTTTGGCGGAAGCTTTGCATAAGATTGTCGCGGCCGTTTTGTTTTTTTAAACTGATGGGGAACAGATGCCATGAGGACTTGGCGCCAGGGGTTTCCCGGGGAAGATCCAATGGCATTTCTACGAGCTGTTTTCCGTAATATTCCGATATTTTTTTCCGCGCCGCGCGGAATTTCCAGATTTTCTTCAACTGACTTCGGCCAAGGGCTGCCTGAAAATCAGTCATTCTGTAGTGGTTTCCCAGCTCGGTTTTCTCGTAGTACCAGGGCGGTTGATTCGAAGATGGTCGTAAACGGGGGACACGGTTGATCCCGTGAGTTCGTAGAATTCTCAGCCGTTGGTTCAAATGAAACTTATTTGTTGTCACCATCCCGCCTTCCCCGGTGGTGATGATTTTGACGGCATGAAAGCTGAAAACGCACATGTCAGACCAGCGGCAAGAACCGACCGGTTCGCCCTGAAAACTGGCTCCGGTGGCATGCGCAGCATCTTCGACCACCTTGAAGCCGTATTTTTTCTTTAGGCGGCCCAAAACATTCATGTCCACCGGGTTGCCGGCAAAATGAACCGGTGCGACCACTTGGGGAAGGCGGTTTTTCCGTGAAGCGGCTTTGAGTCGATCCTCCAAAAGCTCAAGGTCCATGTTGTAGGTGCCCCACTCAATATCGATGAAATCCACCTCGGCCCCGCACCGTCTGGCCGCATCGGCGGTGGCACAAAAAGTGTTCGGGGAGGTCCACCAACGGTCACCTGGGCTAAGATTGAGGGCCATGGCCGCCATATGCAAACCAGCCGTGGCGGAGCTGCAGGCCACGGCGAATTTCGCGCCGCAGAAAACAGAAAACTCTGTCTCGAATTTTTCAATTTCCGGGCCTTGGGTCAGAAAATCGCTTTTTAGCGCCCTGACCACTGCCCGGATGTCTTCTCTATCGATCAGTTGCCGGGCGTAGGGGATGTTTCTCACGAGGAGGAAAACACCCGGGGCTCGTCAGCTTGGGGCATGTCTGGGGGTAAATGCTTTTCCACTTGGGCGACCAAGAATTTAATCTCTCTCTCATCCAACCACTGTTCGTTCGTGTCACTTGCATAGCAAAATCCATCCTTGCAGGGCCGGCAATCTGGCAGGCTTTGGGCGTACTCTTTATGGGTCCAGTAATCATGGCTGGGCTGGATGACGAACATTCCGAGAGTTTCCAGGGTCATGCGCGCATCATCTTGAGAGACCATCATCTCGTGAAGTTTTTCTCCAGGACGAATTCCAATAATTTCATGTCGGCACCCTGGCCCGATAACTTTCGCCAGATCAAGAATTTTAACACTAGGAATTTTGGGGACGAAAATTTCGCCTCCCAGCATGACATCCAAACACTTCAAAACGAACTCCACACCTTGGTCCAGCGTAATAAGAAAACGTGTCATGCGTGGGTCGGTGACATGCAACACCCCGGTGGGACGCTGCGCCAGAAAGTAGGGGATCACACTCCCCCTTGAACCCACGACATTCCCGTAACGAACCACCGAAAAGCGTGTCCGATGGGTTCCGGAGTAGGAATTGGCCGCCACAAACAACTTGTCGGAACACAGCTTGGTGGCCCCATATAAATTGACGGGATTGGCCGCCTTGTCGGTGCTCAGGGCCACCACCTTTTTCACATTTCGATCGATGGCGGCGTCGATAATGTTGGCGGCGCCTAGAATATTCGTTTTGATCGCCTCCAAGGGATTGTACTCGGCCGCCGGGACCTGTTTTAGCGCCGCCGCATGTACGACGACATCCACCCCATCCAGAGCACGGTATAACCTTTCGCGATCCCTGACATCGCCGATAAAAAATCGCAGGTTGGGGTATTTGCTTAAAGGAAACTCTTGGCGCATTTGAAACTGCTTTAATTCGTCACGACTATAGATAACCAAGCGCGAGGGCTTGAGCGAGCCAAGGACCCTGCGGGTAAACTCCCTTCCGAAAGACCCGGTTCCACCAGTTATTAATATTTTCATTTTTATCTCGTTTTTTTAACTTTATGCCCTGTTTTATGCGGGCTATTTTTCCGTGACATAAAATATTTTTTAAGAATCTTTAAGTACTCCCCAGACGGCAAGACAAAAAATGTTTCAGCATATTTTTTTTTATTTGTTTTTAAGTAGCGACTATTAATTGCATTAAGACCCTGTATGTAGTGAACCCAATCCCGACGTCCTAATTGGCTTTTATAACATCGTATTAGCGAAAGTTTCTTTTTTATCACTTTAGAAATGTCTACAAGGACATTAGGAATACAAGTTGAGTACACCTGATATGCCCAAATCTCTACGCTGGATGGATGATCTTTTAAAGCACTCAAAAAAGCCAGGTTCACTGCGCGATGGTCAGGATGGTCGTCTGCAAAGAAAGGAATCAAAACGGTATCTGGATTAAATTCTTTTATAATGCTTTTGATTTTTTGTATTACTACGCTGTTTGAAATGATCTCCTTTTGAGCTAATCCCAAAAACTCAATTCTTGCACCAATTATGTTTGCGGCTTTGAGAGACTCGCGCTCACGCCTTCCTTTGTTCCGGTCCGTATTTACATTGCTTGTTTCTCCGGAAGAAAAGATAATAATTTTAATATTTTTGTTTTTTCCGGCCATTTTAAGCAGAGTTCCTCCTGGCCCAAGTGCTTCATCATCCGGATGAGGAGCTAAAACTAAAATATTTTTTCCGTCTGGACCGCTCATGACTAACGGCTCCAAGGTTTCCGTAAACCGTCTTGTTTCCAGTGCGCGAGAAAGATCTTTGATATCCGAAATGTTAAACCAATTCTTTGTGGCAAACTTATAGCGCATTTTTGAAAACAGAAGCATCTTTATTTTTTTTAATATTTTTTTCAATTGAGGATGGTTTTTTTGTTAAAAAAACCTTTTTTTAAAGCGTCTCTTGCAGGTAAGATTTTTCCGTTTTTAAGAAACGACTTAATTTTTATTACACCGTCCCCACACTGCACAGAAATGCCCTCGGTTGGATGGCATTGAATAATTCTCCCAGGTTTTTTATACACTTTTCTTTTAAAAAAATCAATTTCCCAAATACATATTCTTTTGTTTTTGTAGAAACAGATGCCACCAGATTTTGGCTTCATTGCCGAAACAAGTCGTTTAATCCTTTCTCCGGAATTTTCCCAATTGATGTTTTGATAGATTCCGTGAAGCGGTGGGTCATATGGAGATTTTAACTTGGGCTGTTTTCTTTGATTTTTTATGATTACTTTTATATTCTTTTCAATACAAACAATCATTTCACTTGCAGCTTTCGCCATTTTAATTTCAATGTCTTCATTTGTTTCTGCGGGAGATATACTAATTCTTTTTTGCATTAGGATGTTACCATTATCGACTTTTTCCGTAACAAGGTGCGCGGTAACGCCTGATATCTTTTCACCTTGAACTTTAGCCCATCGAATCGGCGTTCCTCCTCGATATTTCGGAAGGAGTGAAGGATGCAAGTTGATTATCGCTTTTGAGGGGATTCCAATTATGGAATTTGGTATTATCCTGTGAAATCCGGCGACAAAGATTATATCGGGCTGAAACTTCTCTAGTTTTTTTTGGAGATACTTTTCTCGAACATGGTCGCCATTTAAGGTGGGAATTTTGTGCGCGATGGCAAATTGCAGTGCACTACGCCACGGATTGAATGTTTCTCGATAAATAAAATCTCTTGAGGGACCGCGTATGTATTTGTATAGAGTAACAAATACTTGTTTCAAATAACCAAAAAAGAAATAGTCCTGTTTTTTGCAGACAACTGCAACAAGATTTAAGTTTCGCGAAACTATTTTTTCGCAAATCTTTGCTGCAAATCCAGCGTTCCCGAAGACTATTATATTTTGGTTGTGGTTTTTTTTCAGATTACTTTGCCTGCAACCTTCGCCAGCGAAGTTAGGGGGCGCTGAAGAATTGCCGGAAAGCGAATGTATGTAGACCTTGCTAATCCTTGAGCAGGAAGAGATCCTTTTTTATATTGATAAATGTCTTTTGATAAACCTCCGAAATTTATTTTGGATTTAAAAACGGGACTGTTGATTGATGATTCCCCCATGGAGAGTGATTCAATTTCCCGATTAAGGCACGATTTAACAGCTTCCCAGATTAAAAGCTGAGTGCATGAAGCCTTTTTTGCTTTTAGTGTCGCCGCCTGAAATGGGTAAATAGCTTTCTTTGCTCCGAAAATTACTAGAATTCCTCCAACAATTACATTGTTAGAACTTGCAGTTATTAATTCAGCGGAGTTTTGAAAAGTCTCAAGAAGAGTTTTAAAAAACCTTAAAGAGTGAGGAATATTCTTTTTTGAACGAATAAATCTAAAATATATGTTATAAAAATCTGCAAGATTTTTTTTATTTTTCTCAATTCTGAAGCCTTCTTTTTTAGCTTTTCGAATTAGATTTCTTGATTTGTCTCGTAAAGAATTCCAGGTTTCTTCTTTTGTTTTTTTTATTTGAAAAAAGACTTCTGACTTTTTGTTTTGCTCCATTCCGGCAAAGCAATATTGCTCATAAGCGGACAACAGTAATGAGTCTATCTTCTTTTTAGCGCAAAAGTTTTTTATATCGGTAATTAGGAATTCCGCCTGTTCCAGATTTTTGGCAACAATTCCGCCTGCTAGCGAATATAGGGTAGGATAAATCTGAAATTTGGATAAGTACGTCGGGCATACTGCTTGAATATTTTTCTTTTCGTCTTCGTTATAAAAGAAATAAGTCTTGAGGTCGTAGCTTTTCTGTAGGATTCCTTGCCATTCCTGGTAAGCCATCGGATTGTCGTCTCCAACGCTTTGGATGAATGTGTTCCAATTTCTTGAATTTTCATTTTTTTCCCAAAGCTTCATGTAAAAAAAAATAACTTTATGGAATTTTTTTTTGCGATGTTTCTGCTCGAATGGGCTTATGGTTACAGTTCAATTCTTTTTGTAGGCTTCGTTCTTGCGCTTAAAGTCTCAAGACGAATCATCCGCTGACATTGATCCAAAGTAGTTATGCGATGGGCGATGATTAATACGGTAATTCTTTGGGCTATACTGTTTATGCTATTCATTACATTTTTTTCTGTTTCCTGATCCAGGGCACTGGTGGCTTCATCCAAAATAAGCACTGGCGCCTCTTTATAAAGCGCCCGGGCGATTCCGATGCGCTGTCTTTGCCCCCCCGAAAGTCGGATGCCTCTCTCCCCCACCAAGGCTTGGTAGCCATGGGGGGAAGACTCAATGAAATCCGAGATTTGAGCCTGCCGAGCCACCTCACGAACACGCCTCATGTCAATTTGCTGCGACGGAACGCCAAAAGCGATGTTTTCGGCCAAGGTGGTGTCGGCTAGGTAAATCGTTTGGGGAACGTGGGCAATATTTTTTTGCCAAATGCGCAAGTTGCCGGCATCGATAGGCTCTTCATCCACTAAGATCCTTCCCTCGGTCGGTTCCAGCAGGCCCATCAGAAGATCCAAGCAGGTGCTTTTGCCGGAGCCGGTTTTTCCCACAAAACCCACCCGGCTTCCTTTCGGAATCTCAAACGAAACTCCATCGAGGACCCAGGGGCCGTGGGATGAGTAGCGAAATTTCACGCTATCAAAACGGATCATGGACCGGAAAGGCATGGTTCGAGTTGAAGACCCTGGCTTTTCTGCATGGCGCGGCAAGGGCTGGTCTAAAAGATCCACGACCTCCCGCGTGGATACGTGATAGTACAGGATGGCACTCCAACCCGTATAAGCCTGTTGTAAGGCCGGAAGAAGACGCTGGGCGCCCAAGGCTAACGCACCCAGGACGGGAAGCACCGCCAAAAGACCTTCCTCCCGGCGGGACAGCACCACAGCAAGTGCGGCAAAAAGGATCATGCCAACCGTCTCCATAAGGTAGCGGGGGCTTTGGCTGATGACCGAATTTATGGCGCCCGCCCGTTTTAACCGCATATCCGCTTTTTTATAAATGGCGCAATAAAGTTCCTGCGTTCCATCCAAAAGAATATCCCTGATTCCGCCCAGGCCCTCCTGCAGGGCCTTGATGATGTGATTATGCTCCCGCGCGATGATCTGGCTATTTTTGCGAAGCCGGTGGTTCCCAGCCAGAACCATGCTCGCATAGCTCAATCCCAGGACCATCCCGGCCGCCACCGTGGTCCAAGGACTCACGGAAAGCAGGGCGGCCATGATGGAGACCATCACGACGACAGAAGTAAGTAATGTCAGACAGGTTGAAAACGTGGCCACAGCCATGCCGACCTTGGTGGTAAGGTTGCTGATCACCGCGCTACTGTTCCGAGTGGTATGAACCGCGTACGGCTGATAAAGCGTGCGCCGGTAAACTTCGAAACCGAGGTCAGTACCGACACCGTTGGACAAGCGGATACTGGCCCAAAGCAACAAGAGGCGGACGATCCCCGCTCCCAGAACTCCGGCAATAAAAAGGAGCGCAAGGGCCAGCAACAAACTCCCGGTGGACAGCAGAAACCCGCGCGCTTCCCAGCCAAAAAAACGACAAAGTTCCTCAACCTTGTTGGCCCAAGCATGAAAACGGGGATGCCCCAACAGCCGCTCCGGAGCTGCCATGGCGGCGAGAAACGGAACCACCAAGCCCAGGCTTACCGCCTCGGCAAAGCCCGCTATCAACATTAGAATGGCCAGCAAGACGAATTGTTTTTTTCTGTTGCGGGAAAGGTGAGCCCACAGACGAAAAATGACTGATGCCACCCCGGACGAGGAATCGTGTTTTTTCATTTCAAGACAAGCCGACTTGGAAATTCGGCGGTTGGGACAGATTTCCGATTTTTTCTGAATCGGCCAACCACAGGAATTCCATCCATGACAAGGCTGATGCCCGGCCCGGGCGGCCGGAAGGGCTACTTTTAAGCCTGATAATAAAGCTTCGGGCGATGGCAATGCGACACACAGTTCCGCGTGTCCACCAAAGGACCTGCCGATTCCGAAAAGTCATGGCTTTTGAACTTGCTATGAGCGGTAGAGATCAGCACCAAATCACAAGCTGCGTCAATGGGAACGGATTTTCGGCCGGCCAAATGGGAATGCTCGCGACTGGGTCGGATGACCGGAACGTAAGGATCATGATAATCCACTTTGGCGCCCTTCGCCTCCAGCTTTTCGATCAGGACATAGCTCGGGCTTTCCCGGTCGTCATCCACATCGGCCTTGTAGGCCAGGCCCAGTAACAGGATTTTGGAT
>Ga0169931_10004820_pt1 | contig 20822 bp, 16 predicted proteins | sample Kivu_15m_20L_FD_129675 | JGI IMG/M metagenome (GOLD analysis project Ga0169931, IMG submission 129675) | Freshwater microbial communities from Lake Kivu, Western Province, Rwanda to study Microbial Dark Matter (Phase II) - Kivu_15m_20L... | ecosystem: Environmental > Aquatic > Freshwater > Lake... | reverse complement strand
GCAGGAACGACCAGGCTTGGCGGCAGGAACGACCAGGCTTGGCGGGAGGAACGACCAGGCTCGGCGGGAAGAACGACCAGGCTCGGCGGGAAGAACGACCAAGCCGCGGCCGGCAGACGACCGAGCAAGCGGCAGACCGACGGCAGACGGAACCGTCGCGGTTCCTCCGCGGCGGGCGGGGACTGGGTTGGTCCCGCCCTGACCCGGCAATATAATGGGCGGCAGCCGATTCCACCACCCAGGGAACGTCGCGATGGGAATGTTTGAAGGCTCCGGAGGAGGCGACTCCGACCGCGCCGGCGATTTGCCCCCGGAGGGGTCCGGCGAGGGCGTGCTCGTAGCGGCTCCGCGCAAGCAGCGGACGCCCCGCGGGCAGGAGCGTCGCCAGCCCCGGTATCACGTGTTGCTCTGGGACAGCGACAAGCACACGTTCGATTACGTCGAAAAGATGCTCCGCGAGCTATTCGGCCACGATCGCGAGCAGTGCAAAGTGCTGGCCAAGCAGGTCGACGACGAGGGTCGTGCCGTCGTGCTCACGACCACGCTCGAGCACGCCGAGCTGAAACGCGACCAGATCCATGCCTACGGCCGCGACAACCTCGAAGGGAGCAAGGGCTCCATGTGGAGCACCATCGAGCCCGACCGCTGAGTTGCCCGCCTCTGTTCCGTCGCCTGTCCGCTCGAACGCCGCGCCGCCCGACCCCCTCCGCCGCCCATGAAACTCCGCACGGTCACTCTCGGCTGCAAAGTCAACCAGTATGAAACCGAGTACGTGCGGCAGGGGCTGGCCACGGTCGGATTCGACGATGCGGCAGACGGCGACCAGGCCGACCTGTGCATCGTCAACACGTGCACGGTGACCGCCGAAGGGGACTCCAAGAGCCGGCAGGTCATCCGCCGGCTCGCCCGCGAGAATCCCGGCGCCAACATCGTCGTCATGGGGTGCTATGCGACGCGCGCTCCCGAGGAGGTGGCCGCCCTTCCCAACGTGTCGCAGGTCGTCACCGACAAGCGCGAATTGCCCGATCTGCTCGGACGGTTCGGGGTCACCGACGCGCCGACCGGCATCTCGGGTTTCGGCTCCCGGCAGCGCGCTTACGTCAAAGTGCAGGACGGCTGCATGCTCCGCTGCAGCTTCTGCATCATTCCCCACGTGCGGCCGCAACTCTCCAGCCGGCCTCTCGCCCACGTCGTCGACGAAGCCCGTCGTCTGGTCGATCGCGGCTACCGCGAAATCGTGCTGACCGGAATCCACCTGGGGCATTACGGGGTCGACGGCAATCGCCGACTTCCCAAGGCACAGTGGACCCGGCTGTCGCACCTGCTGGCGGAGCTTGCCGCGCTGCCGGGCGATTTTCGCCTCCGGCTGTCAAGCATCGAAGCCACCGAAGTGACCCGCGAGCTGATCGACGTCATGGCCGCCCATCCGGACCGGATCTGTCCGCACCTGCACATCTCCATGCAGAGCGGCAGCGACTCCGTGCTCCGGCGGATGCGTCGACGGTGGGGCAGCCGCCGGTTCGTCGATCGCTGCCGTTTGGTGCAGGAGCGGTTGCGAAACCCCGCGCTGACCACCGACGTCATCGTCGGTTTTCCGGGGGAATCCGAGCAGGATTTTCAGGAAACGCTCGCCGTCTGTCGCCAGGTCGGCTTTTCCAAGATTCACGTGTTTCCCTTCAGCCCCCGCCGCGGCACTCCCGCCGCCTCCCTGAGCGGACAGATCCCCAAGCCGGTGCAGCGCGACAGGAGCCGCCGTCTGACCGACGTCGAGGCCGTCCTCCGCGACGCCTACTTCCGCACGCTGATCGGCAGCCGTCTGCGGGTGCTGGTCGAGGAATCGTCGCCGGCCGGTTCCGTCGGCACCGCCTGCCGCTACGCTCCGGTGCGCCTGGCCGCCGCGCAGGTGCCTCCGGGAGAGTTCGCCGCGGTCTTGCCGCAGGCGGTGCACGACGGCGTGATCGAGGCGACGGCCGTCTGAACGCCTCGCAGGCGCGTCGCACTCCGCGGCGGCTACGCGCGGAGCAACGCTTCGGCCGCTGCACAGAGGTCCGCGGCGCGGCGGGGGTCGGCCGCTTCGGCCACCGCCCGGACGAGCGGTTCGGTGTTGCTCGCCCGCACCAGCAGCCACGTGCCGTCGGGCCAATCGAGCCGCAACCCGTCGAGCCGGCTGGCCTGGGCGTCGGGGAAGCCCGCCGCCAGCCGGTTCCAGTCGACCGCCCCCCGGTCGGGCGGCAGGGCGATCCGTGCTTTGCAGATGGCGTACTGCGGCAATTCGTCCGCCAAGGCGGCGGCCGTCATACGCCGCGCGGCCATCGCATCGAGCACCAGCGCCATGCCTGCGAAGCTGTCGCGGACGAGGCCCACGCGCGGGTCGATGACGCCGCCATTGCCCTCGCCGCCCAAGACGGCGTCGTGCCGCAGCATCGCCTCGACCACGTTCGCCTCGCCGACTGCCGCCTGGTAGAAGGGAACTCCGTAGCGCTCCGCAAGATCGGCGGTCATGCGGCTTGTCGAACAGTTCGTGACGACCGGCCCCGGAGTCTTTCGAAGAACGTGATCGACGCACAGCGCGAGCGTGGCCTCCTCGCCCAGATAGCGGCCTTGGCCGTCAATCACGGCGAGGCGGTCGGCGTCCGGATCCTGGCAAAAGCCGACGTCGAAGCGGTCCCGCGCGATGTGGCCCAGCACGCTCTGCAGGTTTTCGGCAGTCGGTTCCGGCGGATGGGCGAAGCGTCCGTCCGGGTCGCCGCCGAGCATCGCGACCTGGCAGCCGAGGCTCTCCAGCAGCGGTTTGCCGAGCAGACTGCCGGAGCCGTGGTTCGCGTCGAGCAGCACGCGAAACCGCTGGTCGCGGATCCGCGCCACATCCACCGTGCTGAGCACGCGGCGGAGGTGCTCGCCCGTCGCGTCCGACAGGATGCGCACCGCGCCCAGCGCTTCATGCCGCACCCACGGGGGCGCGGTCGCGGCGAAGGCCGCGAAACGATCGGCCACGCGCTGCCCCGCGCTCGCGGAGACGACGCGGCCCTCCGCGTGGAATAGCTTGATGCCGTTGTACTCCGGCGGATTGTGGCTGGCCGAGATCTGCAACCCGCCTGCCGCGTGCTGGGCGACTACCAGAATTCCGGTCGTCGGCGTCGCCGCGATGCCGCCATCGAGCACCAGACGGCCGCAGGCCGCCAGGGCGGATCGCACCGCGTCGGCGATCATCGCCCCGGTGGTCCGCCCGTCCCGGGTGACGACGATCGGTCCCGGCGGGAGCTCCGCCGCGAATGCGGCGGCGTACTGGAGGGCGACTTCCGGCGTCAGCGACTGGCCGACGACGCCGCGAAGCCCCGAGACGCTGATGATCAGGGGAGACGAAGGATCGCTGCCGGCGTTCATGCAGGTCGCCATTGGTCGGGAGTGAGATTGAAGACGTGGACGTCGATCGGGGCGGTTCCCGCCCCCGGGCACGCCATGACCGCTCCGTAGTCGCGATGTGCGGCGCAAAATTCGGCCACGGCGCCCGGCCCCATCACGGCGAACGCCGTCGCCAGCGCATCGGCTTCGGCGGCCGTCGGCGCGATCGCCGTCGCTGCCAGCACGCCTTCAGCCGGCCAACCGGTCCGCGGATCCAGCACGTGTCCGTAGCGTCGGCCCGCGACTTCGAAGAACTGCGTTCCTCCGCCGGCCGTCCCCAAGCCCCGATCGACGATGCGCACCTCGCCCAGCAACGAATCGTCGTCGAAAGGATGGGGAATCCCGACCAGCCAGCCTTCCGTCAACGCGTCGCGCTGGACGCCCCGCACGAGGACGCTGCTGCTCCCTCCTTGAAGCAGAAAGTCCGCGATCCCCGCCGATTCCAGTTCCGCCGCGGCGTGGTCGAGCGCATGGCCTTTGCCGATCGCGTTGAAATTGATCTCCGTCCGCGGATCAAGCAGCCGCACCGACTGCGCAGCCGGATCGAGCTGCACGCGGCGATAGTCCACGCTGGCCAGGGCTTCGGCCAGCTCCTCGGCGGACGGAAGACGAGGCTGCCGCTGGAAAAAACCCCACAGGCGCGAGAGGGGCCCCGACGTGATGTCGAAGGCGCCGTCGGTCGCTCCGGCCAGTCGCAACGACTGCTCCAGCAGTCCGTACAGACCCGGTTCGCAGCGATAGGCCGCCGCATGCGCCGTGGCGTTGATGTCCAGCACCTCGCTCGCGTCGCGGTACACCGTCAGTTGGCTCTCAATCGCGTCGATGCGGTCGAGTCCCGCCAAGGCCGCTGACGTCGCCCCCTTCCCATCGACCGCATGGAACTCCACCGAAAACTCGCACGCCATCGCCCGACGACTGACGCTGACGCGGGCATGCGCCGCCGCGGAACCCCGCCGACTCGGCGCAGTCCACGTCCGTTCCGACGGCTCGGGCGTCGGGTCGGCGGTCCAGGCGCGGGCCTGGTCGAGCAGCGCACGCGCCGCCGCTTTGCCCTGGAGGAAATCGCGGCGCGACGAAGATTCCGAGGAAGACATGGGCCGAGGGCCGCCAAGGAGGGGGCGCAAGCAACGGAACGACGGCGCGGGCGACGCCGCGAGAAAACCGCGGAACCAGGCCCGCGCCCCCCGGTCGCAGGCCGTGCCCGCCGTGACGGCGACGCCGCGGCCCTGCCGCGACGGCAACTCCGCGGGCCCGCCGCGACGGCGTCGCGCCTCCTGCCGCCCGTCAGGCGGGGCCCGGATCCGGCCGCCGACGGCGAACGCACAACTCCAGGTTAGCGACGGCGAGCGGAACATTGAACCCCTCGCGGCAGGTTCGCGGCGCCCTGCTCCGACCGACCGTCACTCGTTCGGGGCAGCCTCCCCCGGCGCCGCGGCATCCCACCACCAGGAGTCGGTCGCCGCCGGCCGAAGAGCGGGCGGCGCCGCGGCGCGCGAAACGGCGGGGCGGGCGGCGCGCAGCTCGAGGCGGCGCTGCCCCTCGACCCACGCCCCTCCGCTGACTCCGGCGACCAGATGCCGGCGGCCGATGACCCGATGGTTGATCACCGACTCCACCGTCTGCGGCACTGCGACCCGAGGAAGTCGCAGCCGCGCGTCGGAGAGCAGGGTCGACGCATCCCAGCCGACCCTTTCGGCCAGCCCCTCCCGCTCGATCAGCGCCGTCACGGCCGCCAATTCGAACAGGCGGGTCAGTTCGCCGTACACCGCGTAGGCCGCGCACAATTCGGGCAGATGCTCGGTGAACGAGGCGGCGAAAGCGCGATTGGGTTCTTCCGAGACGCCCGTCGGTACGCGTTGTCCGCGCGCCGCCAGCAACTCGTTCTCGCTGAGGACCTGCAGGCAACGGTCCGGGAGGGCGTAGGTCCCCGACGCCGCGTCGGCGGCGACGGGCGTCGTCGGCATGGCAAACCACCACCGCAACACGCTCAACGGGGGAGGGGCGCCTCCGTCCGCGACGCGGATCGCGGCCAAATAGCTCCGCACGCCCGGCACGCCGGGCACGAGCCCCATGCCGATCAGCTTCATGTGGTAGTCGGCCGCGAGCAGGATCGCGGCCACGCGGGAGCGGGCATCGACCTGGTAGAACTCGACGTCCTGCGGGCCAAGTCGGGCTCGCAGCGCGTCGAGCCAGCGACGGCGATGGGCCGGCTCGAGGGGCTGCGCGGCAGACGCGGCAAGAAACTCCTGGACCTGTGCGAGCCCCGCCGGGCGGGGCACGATCGAGCAGCCGAAAGCGGCTCCCCGGGTGCGACGCTCGCGCCTCCAGAGAGCCAGCAGGTCGTCGAGGCGGACGAGCGGGAGTCCCGTCTCGACGGCCACGAACGTTCCTCCCGGGGCGGCGCGCCAGTCTCCGGCCGGACCGGCGAGCAGAAGGTCGCCCGTCGGCGGATCGATCGCCACGAACGCGACGCGCTGCAAGCCCGCCAGCACGAGCATCGTCTCGTCGAGCGGCGCCTCGATCTCTTGCCGCCGCACGATCTCCTGCTCGAGGCGCCGGAGAGCGACCACGCGCAGTGCACTGGTCCGCCTGACGGCCTGGCCCGCGGCACGCGGCGTCGCCGCCGAGGCAGGCAGCGACGGAGGCGGGGCCAGCAGACGCTCGATCTGCAAGCTGCCTTGCGCGTCGAGGTAGACGCCGTTGACCGCGAACGGCATGATGTCGCCCTGGCCCGTGCCGTTTTCTTGCCAGGAGTCGCGCTCGACGGTGCTGGTGATCAAATCGATCAGCGTGTCGAAGTCGGCCTGAGCGCTCCCCCCCGCCCCCGGTCCGGACCCGGACGCGTCGCGCCCCGCGACGGCGGTCGCGGCGGAGTCCGGAGACTGGGCGGCCGCCGGGGCCGCCGCGAGGAGGGGCGCCGCGAGGAGGGCCGCCGCGAGGAGGGGCGCCGCGAGGAGGGGCGACAAGGCCGCCAGGCTCGTTCGTGCGGCCCGACCGGCCGCCGTGATCCTTCGGCGATTCGCCGCCATGATCTGGGTTCCGCAGCAATTTTCGGGAGCCATGCCAAAGGCGCTGGGCGGCGCCGCGTCCCGCGGGCCCGCCCGCCTATCGTCGATTCTCAAGGATTGCCCGATGCGCGTCCAGCAGCCGGCGTCTCCCGAGCGCCGCGGCGGCATCGTGGATCCGTACGCCGTTGCTGGGCCGCCGTGCGCCGGCGGCTGGTGTTCTTCCCGAGAAGCGGCGGCGCGGGGTCCGTCGCCGCGCAGGGATCAACCAAGCGGGGTCTGCCGCGACGAACGGTTGGCGAGGTTGCGTGGTCGCTACGGGGAGGCGGCGGCGGAGGGGGCGGCGCCGGGACGCCGCCGGGTCGTCGATCGGCGCAAAAAAAAACGGCCCCCCGTTCCGTAGAACTGGGAGCCGTTTCTCGTCGCCAAGGGCGGCGGAAGGCTCGGCAGCCTTCCGTGCCGCAACTCAGTTGCAGCCGCAGCTCGGAGCAACCTCAGCAGCGCATCCGCAGCTGGGCTCGCAGACGTCGGCGCAACCGCAGCTGACCTCGCAGCAAGCGCGAGCAGCCTTGCGGGCGGCATGACGAGCGCGGATCCGCTCGAGCAGTCCGGGCTTGCAGCTCGGCTCGCAGGCCGCGGCGCTGCCGCAGCTCGGCTCGCAGGCCGCGGCGCTGCCGCAGCTCGGCTCGCAGGCGTCGGCGCAACCGCAGCTCGCTTCGCAGGCGTCGGCGCAACCGCAGCTGGCCTCGCAGCCGCCGCAGGCCTTGTGGGCGTGGAGACGCGAGCACAGGCGGGCCAGCAGCCCGGGCTTGCCGCACGGATCGCAGCAGGCGTCGGCAGCGTAGCCGCAGCTCGGCGCGCAGGCGTCAACGCATCCGCAGCTCGCTTCGCAGGGGGCGGCGCAGCCGCAGCTGGCTTCGCAGCCGCCGCAGCGGCCAAACAGCAGGCCGAACGCGCTCGCGTTGCTGGCGCTGCCCAACGCGATGGCGGCGCTCAAGCTCAGCGTCGACAGCAGGATTTGACGGTTCATCGGGAAGGCTCCTTGAAAAAAAGGGGAAACACACTCGTCGCTGCGAGCGGGGGAGCGTCTCGTCCGCGCAGGGTAGGGGTTAATGCGCCGAAACGATGAAGGGAACGCTCGAACCTGCCGGGCAACGAACACCTTTCGGTTCACCAGAGCCTATCGACGACCTAGACGCCGCATCTTCACTTGACATCGCGTATTTCCCAGTCGATACATCTTTCCGTTGTCGAACCGAGCGGTTGCGCCGCCAGGCGCTGTCGGAGGGATCGGCTCGGTCGTACCGAAGGCGACGGAATTGCGCGTGGCGCGATTGTCGGGCGCACGAGAGTGGGGCCCGACCGCGCGCCGCAGCAGGCATGAAATGCCACTCAAGAGGGGCGGGCTTGGCTGCGGCAGAGGCAGTTCGCGGCATGGCGCGCCTGCCGAGTCGCGGTGCGCGAAACGCCACGGGGCGGGCAGGGCGGAGGTCGGCGCCGCGTTGGCGGCCGTCGCGGCGGCCGCTCTCAGGCTCGGCGGCGCTCGGCGGCGCGGAGGGCGACAAGGTAGGGAACGGGTTCGCTGCCCAGGGCGTTGAGCACGGTGCCGCCGGCGGTGAATACGTGCGTCACCCAATTCTCCTGGCCGTATTTTTCGAGGGCGACGCCCCCTTCGCCGCCGCCGACGTACACCTCGACGCCCGCATCCGCGAGTCGTTTGAGTTGGGGCATGAAGCGTTTGGTGCCGTTCTCGAATCGCGGATCCTCGAACATGCCGAAGACGCCGTTGTGGAATGCGACTGATCCGCGCGGGGCGTGCCGGAGGAACTCGCCGATTTTCTCTTCAAACAGGCGACTTGTTTGCGGCCCGATGTCGAGTTGCTGGTCCGTCGGACCCAGGCGTTCGGCCACGGTCCCGTCGGCGAGAACCGAGTCGATCGGCAGCACGAAATCGATGCCTTTCGCGCGGCCCTCGCGCAGCATCGTGCGGGCCTGATCGACGCGTTCGCGGGGGATGAAATAGGGCTGGCCGGCATGGTCCGGATGTTCGGCGACGCCGATGCAGCATTCCTGGCCGTCCAGTTCGGCGGCCGCCTTGCGAAGGGCCATGGCCAGCGAACCTGCGGCGAAGACGACGCGGATGGTTCCCCGGCTGATCATCGCCTGCAGGTCGTCCAGCTTGTCGATCTTCAGTCCGCTGAAGACGACCAGTTGGGTTTGCAGGCAGCGGAGCATGGGGCCGTCGAATTCGGCGGCGACGTATTTGCCGAGGGCCACGCGGTCCATGGCGATCGGCGCCACGGTGCTGGAGGCGTCGAGGCTGCCCGCCGACAGCGCCTCGTTGACGTAGACGCGGGCGATGCGGTCCGCCAGTTGGTTGGCCAGCGCCGCCAGTTGGGGGGCGAGGCGAGGGAGATCGGCCGGCTTGGCCTTCCAGAGCACGCGCTCGACGTCGTACTGCCGCGTGTTTTCGAGCATCAATACGGCGCCGTGGGGAGCCTGTTCGATCTGTCGCACGGCGGCGTCGCGAATTGTCATGGCCGGCTCGTCGAGCCACTGTTCGAGCAGCGGAACCTCGCACGCGAGCAACTCGCCCAGCCGCGCCGCCACTTTCTGCAGCGAGCCCTCCGGTTTGCGGCCGATGTGTCCGAAGACGACCTGTTTCCAGCCCCGCTGCCGTCCGTACGCGAGCGTTTCGGTCATCGAGCGGAGCCGAATGTCGCCCTCGCCCACGGCCTTGCCGGGCTTCGCGTCCACGTCGCCCCGCACGAGCACGGGCGTTCCCGCCGGCAAATCGGCGAGCGACTCAAGTCGGGGGATGTCGGCAAGATAACCCTCGAGCGTCAGTTCGGGAGCGGCGGCGCGGCCGGCAAGCAGCGCTTCGCACCAGGCTTGCATCGCGGCGGGAGTGACGGACATGGGACGTGTCCTCCGGATTTCCAGGGTGACGGCCAGTCGGACGCAGGGCGGCGAGCGGCCCGGCCCGTCGGGGCGCGGCGGGACCGGCAGGGCGGACCGCGCCCCCGGCGTCGACCGCTCCGGCAGCCGCCACTATGACGGTTTGCCGCACGTTTTCCAGCCGGCGCGGGGGCGAGCTCACAGGGCGTCGGCGGGGACCGTCAGGTCTTTTTCGGCGGCGTCGAGCGCGTTGTAGAACTCGTCCAGCGCGCGCTGCCGGGCCTCCTCGGCGGGCGGCTCGGCGCCGCCGTCGGTCTGCTGGGCGAGCAGCGCGCGGTTCGCCGCTTCGTCTGCACGGCGGGGGCTCATCGCCGGCCGCGGAGGCTTCACCAGGCGGGCCAGGCGGCGGGCGTCGGGCGGCGCCTCCAGAGCGAAGGTCTCGGCGGCGAGGTCGACGTCCAGCGCCGCGTCCAGGAAGTCGATGCGAATCGACAACTGCAGGTACTCGTTGTTCGGATCGAGCGCTTGGCGCTCGCTTTCGATCGGCAGTTCCATCCGCCGCAGCAGGTAGTTTTCCGCGTCGATCCAGAAGATCCGCTCGCCGGCGGCGCTGCGGGTCGCCAGCCGGCGGCAGCGACGCCCCCGCAGTTCGGCATCGGGGCGGAGGCGGGGATCTTCGTCCTGTGGGAAGACCAGTTGACGGTCGTCGACGTTCAGCAGCATGGCCAACTGGGGAAAGACGTTTTCCAGCGCGCGGTGCAGCACCGATTGGCGGATCAGCGGATCGGACAAGAAGTTCGCCGTGGTCAGGCGGTCGGGCGCAACGCTGCACTGCACCTGCAAGGGCAAGCCGGCGGCCGTTGCCAGCATTTGTCGGCCGTCGCAGGCCACGTTGTAGGCCACCGGTCCCTCGGTCCCCGCGACGGCTTCCTCAAAACGCAGACGCAGTTTGTTCGGCCGTTGGAACGCCAACGACATCTGAAAGAACGGCAATTCCCGATCGACGCCCTCCCCTTTGAGCACGTAGTACTGCACGTAGACCGCGTTGTCGGCGTAGCTCTGCGCCCCGCGATAAACGGCCAGCATCTTCTCGGCGAGCGCTGCGGCCGCCGGATCCTCCGCCGGCGCGGCCTCGGCGTCGTCGGCAGCCGGTTCCGCGGCCGCAGGCCCTGCGGCCGCGACCAACGCCGGGCCGTCGCCTCCGGGCGATTCCGCCGCCGGCGGCGCGTCGCAACCGGACGCCAGCAAAGCCCCGAGCAGCGCGGCCTTCAGGAAGCCTCCGGCACGCGGCCCCCGGCTGCCCGTCGGCGATGGCACGCCGCTCGGCGGAGGCGTCGCGGAAAGTCGCTCGCCGACGGCGACAGGGGCGAGAGCGGCCGCCGGAGGTCGCGAGAAGTCGACGACCGACGCGAGGAGAGACGACGACGGCATGGCACTCCATTCCTCGCGGCGAAGCCGGGTCGAAGCCCGTCGCGTCCCCTTTTCCGCCCGGGCGGCGGACGCGGGGGTAGGCTCGCGGACATTCCCGGCAATAATGAACGGGATCCTTGCGACTCCGGCAGGTTACCAGAAGCGTCGATCCGCACAAGTGCGGCGAACTGCCCGGGGGCGTCGTGCGGGTTCCCGCACGCAGGCATTCACGGGAGGCAGGCGAGATTCGATGACTGAGATGCGTTACGGACTGCGGAGCACCTGCCAGCTCGACGCGTCGGCCTTGCGGGTGGCGAGTCCGAGTCGTCCGATTGCCAACGTCGATCCGCTCGCGGCCATGCGGCGCGCCCTGGCCGAGCCCGTCGATTTTCCCCCGCTCGCGCAGGCCACGGTACCGGGCGATCGCGCCGTGGTTGCCGTCGCCGACGGCGTGCCGCAGCGGGCCGCCATCGCGTTGGGAGCGCTGACGGGGCTGGTCGACGCGGGCGTCGACGTGCGGCACACGACCGTGCTGCTGCAGTCCGAGTTGGAGGATCCGGCGGCCTTTCGCCGCGAACTCGCGGCGCGCAAGCTGGCCGACGTGCAGCTGGCGGTCCACGATCCGGCCGACGCCCAGCAACTTGCGATGGTGGGCGTCACCGAGGCGGGACGCCCGCTCCGCATGAATCGCCTGCTCGCCGAGGCCGACCTGACGCTCCCCATCGCGGGACGCGGCTCCGAACTGCTCGCCCCCGAGGCTGCTGCGCGGTACGCCGGACTCTACCCGCAGTTCGCCGACCTGGCCGACCAGCGTCGATTCCACGCCCCCGACTCCGATCGCCCCAAGTCGCTGCCGCAGCGTTCGGCGGACATCGAGGAGGCGGGCTGGTTGATGGGGGTCGTCGTCTGTGCGCAGGCGGTGCCGGGGGCCGCGGGGGGCGTCGCGGCCGTGTTCGCGGGGGCTCCCGCCAGCGTGGCCGCGGCCGCGGGCCGCTGTCGGGATGCGACCTGGGCATGTCGCCTCCCGCATCGGGGCGACCTGGCCCTGGCCGCCATCGCCGGCGACGCCGAGACGCAGTCTTGGAACAATCTGGCGTGTGCCGTCGAGACGGCCCGCAGCGCCGTCGTCTCCGGCGGCGCCGTGGCGGTGTGCTGCGATCTCGAGGAGCCTCCCGGTCCTGCCGTGCATCAGTTGCGCGACGCGCTGGACTGGGAAACGGCGTCCCGACGCATCCTCCGCGAGCGGTCTGCCGATTCCCGGGCCGCCCTGCTGCTGGTCCGCGCTTTGGCCCGCGGTCCGGTGTATCTTCTCAGCCGATTGGCAGCCTCCACCGTGGAGGCCTTGGGCATGACTCCGATTGCGGGCCACGAAGAGCTGAACCGGCTGATCCGCTCCTACCAGCGCCCCCTGCTGCTGGAGGATGCGCCGTTTCTTCAGCCCCGCGGAGAGGGAGTTCTGGCATCGCCATGAACCGGATCGATGCGCCTGCCGCCGACTGGCGGCACGCCTACGAAGAGTTTCTTGCCCAGCGCACGGCGCTCCCCTTGCTGGGATGGCAGACGCTCGTCGTCCGCGGCAGCGACGCGCGTCAGGTGCTGCACAACTTGTGCACCAACCAGGTGCGATCGCTTGCCCCGGGCGAGGGTTGCGAAGCGTTTTTCACGGACGTCAAAGGAAGAACCCGGGCCCATGGCTTCCTGCTGGTTCGTGCGGACGACGTGCTGGCGCTGGTCGAACCCGGCTCGGCGGAGGATCTGGTTTCTCACCTGATGCGCTACGTGATTCGGGAAGATGCGGCGGCGGAGGAGGCGACTCCGTCGTCCACGTGGTTCGTCGCCGCCGGCCTTGCCGCGGTGCGGCAGGCGTTCGCCGCGGAAGTCGACCTTGCGTCTGCGGCGCGGTGGCAGCACCTGCCCCTTGGCGACGACCAGGCCGCAGGGGTCGTGGTGCGCAGCGATCTGCCGTTCTCGGGGTGCTGCTTCGCGGGACTCCCGAGCGAGTCGCCCGCAGCGCTCTCGGCCGCGCGGCGGTGGGAGAAGGCGGCTGCCGAGCGGGCCCTCGACGCGGTGCGCCTCGAAGGCCGTTGGCCGTGGTGGGGCGTCGATTACGGTCCGGGTAATTTGCCCCAGGAGGTCGGGCGCGACGCCGAGGCGATCAGTTTTCGCAAGGGTTGCTATCTGGGCCAGGAGACTGTGGCCCGCCTCGATGCGCTGGGGCATGTCAATCGTCGCCTTGCGCTGCTGCGGATGGAGGCGCAGGCCGCGCCGCCTTCCGCGGGTTCCCCGGTCACGTTGCAGGAATCGCCGCCGAGCGGGCCTGACGGCCCGGGGGCTGGCGCCCGCGCCGTCGGCGAGATCACCTCCGCGGCCTGGTCTCCCCGCGAGAACGCGCCTCTCGGCTGGGCCATGCTGCAGGCTGCAGTCGTCGCGTCGGGAGCCAAATTGCGGTGCGGCGGTGCGGTCGCCGTCGTGTTGCCCGCGGACGCTGCGGCGCGCTGAGCCGGTGCGGTGCGCGCCACGCCTCGGCCGCCGCACGGCGGACGGCCGGCGTCGCCTCCGCGGCCGATTCGCTGCGTATAATCAGGGCAGGCGCGACGCCGAAGCCCTCCGCCGTTGCCGCGGGAGACGCCTCCCGCGAGTTTCCCGGCCGCCGGTCGCGGCACGGGAGCGGTGCGGCCACGGGTCTTCGGCACACGCGTCGTGAGGCGGCAGCGCCGGCCTCGACTCGGCAGGGAGAGGGGGTCGGCTTTCAAGGATCCCCGTCGAGAGGCAGACTCCATGCTCAAGGCCAAGCAAGCGAAAGAGATCGTGGTGCGTCTTGAGAACGGCAGCGACCCGCTGGCGAAATTCTCGCGAATCGTCGCCGAGCGGGGGATCAACGCCTTGGCGCTCTGCACCTGGGTCGAGGACGGCCGCTGCGTCGTTCGGTTGCTTACGGACGACACGCTGCGGACGGCCGACCTGCTGCGCGAGCACGCCTACGATTTCAAAACGCTCGACGTCGTCACAGTCAACGCCCCGCACAAGCCCGGCATCCTGCAGCGGATCGCCCAAACGCTGGCTGCGGAGAACGTGGGGGTGTCGCACCTGTTCGCCACGGCCGGCCTCGACCAGGCCGAGTGCCTGGTCGTCCTGAACACGTCGGACAACGCCCGTGCGATCGTCCTGCTGAATCGTTGAGCCGGCCGCTCCGCGAGCCGTTGCCGCGCGCGAACGGGCGGCGGTGCGAAGAGACGCAAAGGCTGCCCGGCCGGGCTGCGCCGAGACGATTGCTCCTTGCGCCGTCCAGAATTCGCCGCTCGCCCTCGGCTTGTGCTCCGTGAGGAGCGGCGCCGCGGGTTCCTTCGCGGCCCAAGGATCCCTCGGGCGACCGTCGGGCAGCGGGGCGGAGCCGCCGCCGGAGGCGGACAGGCGCCGCCTCGCGCGGCAAGTGCGCCCGTCGTCGACCATGACGGGCGAGCCCGCGGTCGTCCCGCCAGGCGCCGCGCAGCGTGCGCTCGCCGGCCCGCCAGGGCCCGGCGAGCGCTCATTCGACGCGGGCATGGCGTGCGGCGCGGATCTCGGGACGGCATGCAAGCCAGCTTTCGAGACGCTCGACCGCGCCGCTCTGCGGAGGAAACTCGCCGACGAGCAGCGATCGGCCTGTCTGTAGGGCCGCCCGCAACGCGTCGCAGTGCAGCGCGATTTGGCGGAGCATCGCGTCGGCTGCCGACGCAGCCAGCGTGGCGGCCAGCAACTCCACTCCGGCGGACGAGCGGCGCCGTTGGAGCACGACGAGTTGTTCGCGTTCGGCTTTGACCAGGCTTCCGCCGATGAAACCGCGTCGCAACCGCCCCTCGGAGTTGAAGTGGTAAGCCGGATCTTCCCCGAAGAAAAGGCTCAGTGCGTCTCCGCGCCAGCCGGCGACGACGACTTCGTCCGGGAGCGGCGGGGAAGGAACCCGCAGTTGGAGGCGCGGCACAAGGGCTTTGGCGTCGCGCAGCAGGTCTTCGCGGGCTTGTTCGCGACGAGCCATGTCAGGGCCCCGCGACGCCGTGCGTCGCCCTACGACGCATGGTCGGACTTGTTGAGCCGCTGCCGGTACCGGCGGCTTGCCCGTTTGAGCACGGCCCGCTCCTCTTCGGAGAGGCCGGCGTAGCTCACCTGGTGCAGTCGCTCGAGAATGTGGTCGACCTCGGCGTCTTCCAGGTCCTCGCGCTCGCGCCGTTTCCGGTCGATCGTCTCCTGCTGTTTTTCGTGCAGGGGCTCGATCACCACGACCGCGGCTTCGTCGTCGTCGTGCCAATCGGCTTCAAGCCACTGGCTGTCGTCGGAATCGAGTTCTTCGATTTCCCGAGCAGCGTCTTCCGGCGGTTCGCTCCGCAATTGCTCGCTGCCGTACAGCAGAATCAGCGACAGCAGCCCCAATGCGAACCAGGCCGGCAACGCCGGGCCGAATGTCATGTCCTTCAGCCACAATGCCAGGACGCCCGTCGCCAGGGAAGCCCCCAAGGCCAGGTGGCCCAACGCCGTCGACGCCGATTTGCGATCGACCAGCGGCCAGATGATCGACTTCAACAGCGCGGCCCCGTCGCTGTGGCCCACGGGCACGAGGTTCGCCAGCAATAGCGTGCTGTTGATCCACACGGCGAGTTCCGCCGCCATCTTCCACGAAGACGCTTCGAGGTCGAACTGGGGCGCCAAGGGCGACAGCAGTTGGACCAGCTGGCCGCCTCCCAGCGTCGTCAGCACGCATCCCCCGAGCACGCACAGCGTCAGGTAGACGAGAGGTCCGGCCAATGCGGCGAGCAGGTGCGCAGGGGGATCCGCAGGCAGCACGGGTTGCGACCAACCGCCGGTCGGAGCCAGCACCACCGATTCCATTCGGCCGCCAAGACGCCGGGCGACGATCGTCCGCACCGCCTCGTGGATCGCCACGCTGGCAAGCAGCGTCACGTTGCCCAGCAGGGCGAGTCGTTCCGGAAAGTCGCCTCGGTGGGCCGCCAGAAGCGAGGCCAAAAACAGCAGGGGCAGCAGCAAGTGGACGCGAATCTCGCTGTCGGACCAGCGTCCCAGCCGCAAGCTCCAACTGCCGTTGATGTTTCCGTTCATCTGAGACAGATCCGCAGCCAGGGATCGAGTTCTTGCCGTTCGCAACGCCTGGGCCCTTTCCTCCCGCACGCAGTCCGTCGCCGGTCGCTTCCAGAAGTCGCGTCAATCCCACGATCGGCCCGGCACCCGCGCGACGCCCCTCGCTCCCAGGAACCGTCGTTCGGACGAACCGTCGTTCCGAGGAACAGGCCCCGCCTGCGTTGGCCCAGCAGAGATCGAGGCTCTCGCCAAGCCCCGAGACAACGGCGCTGCGGCGGCCTCGAACGATCGCGCCCAACCCCAAGAGTTCCGTCCCTCGCCCCTGATCGACAGGCTCGCCCGCTCCTCATATCTTAACGAGTCGCGGTCCCCGACGCAAACCGCCGGCAGGGCACGCACTCCGCTTCCGCAAACGCTTCGCCCGCCCGTCTCTCTCGTCCTCGCCGGTCGCCCGCCATGGTCCCCGCCCCCCTCCCCCCCGACGAGGAACTGCTCACGGCTGCCCGGTTCCGGGTGGTCCGCCGGCATTACGCCGACGCCGACGGGAAACAGCACGCCAAGGAGGTGATTCTCCACCCCGGGGCGGTGGTCGTGATGCCGTTGCTGGACGACGGTCGTCTCTGCTTGATTCGCAACTTCCGCCCTGCTGTGGGCAGAGTGCTCGTGGAGTTGCCGGCTGGGACGCGAGATCCCGCCGAGTTGCCGGAGGCGACCGCAGCTCGGGAGCTTCGGGAGGAAACCGGCATGACGGCCGCCAGCTGGGAGCGTCTGCCCGGTTTCTGCCTGTCGCCGGGCATTCTGAACGAGCAGATGGAGGTTTTCATCGCGCGGGGGCTGACCGCAGGCCGTGCCGATCGCGAGCCGGGCGAGATCATCGACAACTACCTCGTCTCCTGGGACGAGGCCTTGGCCATGTGCCGCGACGGCCGCATCGAAGACGCAAAAACCCTGGCCGCCATCCTGCGGTTTCAGCTGACGCGGCCGTGAGGGGGGCCCCCTGTCGGCGGCAACTGCCCCTGCTGCGTGCCATAGAGGGTCGCCGCGAGCAGCTCAAAGCTCCCCGGCGTCCCGGCGCGGTCGAAGTGCCAATCGGGGCGGTTGGGAAGCCAGGCGGGATCGGCCGGCCAGGGGAGAAACGGCTCGGTTCCGAGCGCTTCCGCGAGACGCCGCGAGTTCATCGCCACGTTGCCGGCGCGGGGGGGAATCGGGCCGGCCTCCGACCGCGGGCAGCCGCGCAGCAACCGCGGATCATAGCCCCCGACGCGACTGACGATCTGGGCGATCTCGAAGAGCGACAGGGCGCGCGGCCCGCCGGCGTGGAAGATGCCGTGGAACGACCCGGCCAAGGCCGCTTGAAAGACCCGGTTCAGGCAGCCGACATAGGTGGGGGTCCGCACCTCGTCGACGTACAGGGTCGCCGGGCGCCCCTTGGCGAACCGCGACTGGATCCAGTCGATCGCGCCGGCGTGTCCGTTGAAGCTGACGCCCATGGGCAGCGAGATCCGCAGAATGCAGCTGGCCGGCAGCCAATCGGTCAGCATGGTCTCGGCGGCGACCATCGTTTTCCCGTAGACGGTAACGGGATCGGTCGGATCCTCCTCGCGGTAATCGCCGGCCGGCCTGCCCGCATAGACCAGGTCGACCGACGTGTGGACGAGTCGCACGTCCCGGCAGGCGACGACCGAACCGAGCGCGATGAGTCCCTCGACGTTCGTCCGCCACGCCAACCGCGTATCGAGTTCGCACGCGCGGAGCGCGCAGTTGCCGGCGCAATTCAGCACCGAGCGGAATCCCCAGGCGTCGAACAGGCGTTCCAGGCCCGTGCGGTCCTCGACGTCGCACGCGACGAGTCCCTCGCCCGTCAAACGCTCGTTGTCGCGCTGGCGAATCCCCGCCACCTGACCCGGGTACCGCCGGCGGAAGTAGTGCCACGTGTTGAAGCCGGCCACTCCCGCCACCCCGGTCACCAGCAGGGGCAGCGGCGGGTCGGCCGCCGGGAAGACGGATTCGCGCGGGGAGCCGATCATGGTCGGAATTATAGCCGGCAGTCGGCGGTTGCCGAGCATGCCCGGCCGCGTTTCCGCTGTCGGGGGTCCCGCAGGGTCGGCGCGGCGCCGGCTCGCGGTCGGCGGAGGCCGGGCGGATCGGCGTGGCGACCCGAGCGGGGAGAGGAGGGCGGAGAGCGGGGCGCCAGGGCCGGGCGCGTCTCGGGGCTCTCCCGGGGCGCCCGTCGCTACGGAGGGCCTGCCCGCGGTCGGCGGGAAGTCGGCCTTAGCACGCCGTCCGAAATGGGGTACGCTTCGCCGCCGCGGGGAGCCTGCGGGGGACGCGTCGACGGCGGGCGCCGTCGTCGGCATTGCCCGCCGCGGGCGGAACCCGTGCGGTCCGACGGAGCCTCAGGCGCCTCTTCTGGGAGGGTTCGATGACAACGGTCTTGCACCCGACGGCGCGGCGCGTGGTGGTCATTCCGGCGCGGCGTCATTCCACACGTCTGCCCGACAAGATGCTGCTGTCGGCGACCGGGCAACCGATGCTCCAGCACACGTACGAGGCGGCGTGCGGCGCGCTGCGGGCCGATGCGGTGGTGATCGCCACGGACGACGCGGAGATCGCGGCGGTCGCTCGACGGTTTGGCGCGCCGGTAGCGATGACCAGTCCCGCGTGTCCCAGCGGCACCGACCGGGTGGCGGAGACGGTGCGTCGCTTGCCGGCGGCCGACCTGATCGTGAACGTGCAGGGGGACGAGCCGGAAATCGACCCTGCGCACATCGACGCATTGATCGCCTTGCTGGAGAGCGATGCCGCCGCGGGGATGGCGACGCTCGCCACCCCGATTCGGACGCGGGCGATGCTCGACGACCCGGCCTGCGTGAAGGTGACGTTCGACGAGCGGGGGCGCGCGCTGTACTTCAGCCGCAGTCCGATTCCTTACCCGCGGGAGTGGAGCGACGGACTGCTTTCTGCGGAGCCGCCGTCGTTCCACCAGCACCTCGGGATCTACGCGTACCGCCGCGAATTGCTCCTGCGGATGACGGCGCTTCCGCCGAGCCGTCTGGAGAAGATCGAACGGTTGGAGCAGTTGCGCGTGCTGGAAGCGGGCGAACCGCTGCTGGTGGGCGTCGTTGCGGCGGCCGCGCGGGGGGTCGACACGCCGGCGGATTACGCGGCTTTTGTCGCTCGACGGCTTGCCGCCTCGAGTTGAGGGACGCGGGCCGCGGAACGGGCGGGGATTTTCTTGGAGCGATCCCGAGCAGGCGGCCATAATGGAGAAGCAGCGCGCCGCACGCGAAGGCGTCGCCTCGTTTCGAGCCAGCGATCCTGTGGGGGTGGACCGTGTGCGGAATTGTGGGCTACGTGGGGAACCGTCCGGCGATCGATTTTCTCCTCGACGGTCTGCGCCGGCTGGAGTATCGCGGTTACGACAGCGCCGGCGTGGCGACGCTGGAGCAGAACGCGCTGCACGTGGTCAAGTCAGCCGGCCGCGTCGAGCGCCTGGCGGCATTGGCGGCCGAGGCGCGTTTGTCGGGAACCATCGGCGTCGGGCACACGCGGTGGGCGACCCACGGCCCGGCGACCGACGAGAACGCCCATCCGCATCTCGGGGGCGACCGCGTGCTGGCCGTGGTGCACAACGGCGTCATTGAAAACTTCCAGTCGATCAAGCAGCGCCTGATCCGTCTCGGGTTCGTCTTCCAATCGGCGACCGACAGCGAGGCGGTGGCGCATCTGGTCGCCCACGAGCTGGAACAGCTCGAGGAAGCCGAGGCCGACGACTCGGCCGACCGCTTCGCGCCGCTGGTGACGGCGGTGCAGAAGGCGCTGGCCCAGTTGCGGGGGACGTACGGCCTGGCAATCCTCGTGCGCGACTGGCCGGATGCGATCATCGCGGCCCGGCTGGGGAGCCCGCTGGTGGTCGGGGTCGGCGACGACGAGCATTTCCTGGCCAGCGACGGCTCTCCGCTGGCGGGCCGCACCGACCGCATCGTCTATCTGGCGGACAACGAGCTGGCGGTCGTCACCGCCAAGTCGCTGCGGGTGATCCACCGCGATCAGGGCGACGTGCGGCACGACGTCAAGCTGCTCGAGCTCGACGCCTCCGACGTCGAGCTGGGCGAGTTTCCCCACTACATGCTCAAGGAGATCTTCGAGCAGCCCGAGACGGTTCGCAACGCGCTCCGCGGGCGGCTCGACCTCGACGAGGCGACAGCGGTGCTGGGCGGCCTGAATCTGTCGACGCCCAAGCTGCGGAGCATCGATCGATTCGTGATGACGGCCTGCGGCACGAGCTGGCACGCCGCGCTCGTCGGCGAGTACCAGATCGAGGCCCTGGCGCGCATTCCGGTCGAGGTCGAGTACGCCAGCGAGCTGCGCTACCGCAATCCGCCGCTCTCGAACAACACCCTGCTGTTCGCGCTCACGCAGAGCGGGGAGACGATTGACACGCTGGCCGCCCTCCGCGAGATGAAGCGGAAAGGCCATCGCACCCTGGCGATCTGCAACGTCGTCGGCAGCACCATCGCGCGCGAATCCGACGGCGGCGTTTATCTGCGCGCCGGAGCGGAAATCGGCGTGGCGTCGACCAAAGCCTACACCTCGCAGTGCGTGGTGACGGCCCTGCTAGCGCTGTATTTCGGCCGCTTGCACCATTTGAGCTACGAGGCCGGGCTGCGGATCATCGACGATCTGCAGCATCTCCCCGAACGCGTCGAACGGGCCCTGCTGACCCATGGCGAATGCCGGCGGATCGCCGCCAAATACGCCGGCTACGACAACTTTCTCTATCTGGGGCGGCAATACAATTTCCCCACGGCTTTGGAAGGCGCTCTGAAGCTCAAGGAGATCAGCTACGCCCACGCCGAAGGCTACCCGGCCGCGGAGATGAAGCACGGTCCGATCGCCCTGGTGGACGAATCGACGCCGAGCGTCTTCATCGTGCCGCGGGGCGGCGTCTACGAGAAGATCGTGGCCAACGTGGAGGAGATCAAGGCCCGCGGCGGTCCGGTGATCGCCGTCGTCGAACATGGCGACGATCGCGTC
>Ga0169931_10004819_pt1 | contig 20823 bp, 13 predicted proteins | sample Kivu_15m_20L_FD_129675 | JGI IMG/M metagenome (GOLD analysis project Ga0169931, IMG submission 129675) | Freshwater microbial communities from Lake Kivu, Western Province, Rwanda to study Microbial Dark Matter (Phase II) - Kivu_15m_20L... | ecosystem: Environmental > Aquatic > Freshwater > Lake... | reverse complement strand
GTTGGTATCGCCGGTGGGTCCTGTGGGGGTGAAGTCATCGGCGAGGTTGAGCGGTGTCCCATTGTCGTCTCGAATAACGACGCTCGCGAGCGGTGTATTCCCGGTATTGGTGACGACGAAGGTGAAGGTCGCGTTGCTTCCTACCGCCAGTAGTGGCCCGGTCCCTGTGTCGGCATCCTGACCATTGGTCGACTTCTCGATTTGAATCCCGGGATTGGCCCCCAAGTGATGGCTCGCATCATTGTCGGTGACCGGAGTCAACGAAATCACATCGGTTGCCGTAACAACAGCGATATTCACATACTGGCCTGCGGTGACGGTTCGGACTGCCTCGTAGGTCCACGTTTCCCCTGGATCAAGAATGCTGTTGGAATTAGTGTCACCTCCAGTAAATGTGGGGGCAAAATCGTCGGTCAGATCGGCGGGGGTTCCATCGTCATCGGTGATGGCAATCCCTTGGAGGCTGGTCCCACCGGTGCTGGTCACCACGTAGGTGAAGGTTGCGGTTTGACCGACGCCGACCAGCGGACCGGTCGGGACATCGGCATCCTGACCATTGGTCGCCTTCTCGATTTGGATGCGCGGCTGGAGGTTGGCGAGGTTGAACGACTGCACCGAAGGGGCAACGCTGCGGACGACATTCACCGTTGCATCGAGGTCCGAAACTCCTTGAATGGTGATTTCGATCGCACCGATATTTTCAAAATCCGCGCCCCCTCCGGAAGGGACGAAGACAGCGGGGGTGAAGGGGAAGAAGAATTCGTCGAGCGCGGGAATGTCGGGAATCGCAATCGAAGCGGTGGAAAACGCTGTCGCACTGCTGTAGAGCCGCACCTGGGCGGTACCGCCAACTTCGTCCCCACGATTGGCGATGACAATCCCGGCAAGCGGATTCCCATCGGACAAGTCGACGTTACCAAGCCCTGTCGGATTCAGGACGAGGCCTGCCGTCGCATCGTACTGAATCAGCGACTGCCCTACGACATTATTGTCGGCAACGAATGCCAGCAGATTTGAATTGAAGCGGTCGATACGGACGCTGACCTCACCGGCTCCCGAAATATGATTAATAACGACATCTCGCCTACCCCCAATCGCTTCGGGTGCGACCACCGATTCGCTCGCGGAAGTCGTGATCGGATCGGCCGTCAGATCCTGTTCGGTCAGGTCGAAATTGTCGATCGTTTGCAGGGTCTCACCATCGCGATCCGCTTGCGTGATGATCACCTGCTGGACGGCTGGAGGAACGAGTCCCGGGGCGGGCAGCTGGCGAAGGAAATAGATTCCATTTGTCAACGAATTGGTGGGCAGAGTCCCCCCTGCTTCAGGACTGGCGAACAAAAATTCGCCGGTCACGGGGTCTGAGGTGACCGAAGCGATCTGAACATCAGTCACGGCGCTGAAGAGACCGTTCCCGGTATCGCGATAGAGCTCGATGGTTGCTCCGAGCACAGGAGTGTCCCCTGGATCGAAACCATTCGCATCGGAATCCAGGAAAGTCCGGCCTGAAATCACCGCCAGGTCCAAAGCCAGCAGCCGTCGATTCTCCAGCCGTTCGATCGAGAGCCTTCGCGCCGCGGTTCGCTTGGCTCGTACCTTGGTCGCAATCCGCTTGAAAATCCCCATCGCCGTTCCCAGTCCATGAGAGTATTTAGAGAAATCGTTCGTGATCGCAAAACCGTACCGTTTGCCTTATCGGCACTTTCGCAACCCCATGATTACCATCTTCGCTCGAGGCCCAAGCTGATTCCGTGCACCCAGAGGTCCGTTTCCACGAAAGAAAACTCGGGTCGCCGCGGTCCCACGAGGGGGTCGGACGCAGGGGGAAAGAGGTTTGGGTTGACCTGGCGATCGATCTGATCCCCAGGCCGCACGACGTTTGTAAAAACGAGAAAGTTGTAGCCAGCCGTCGCCCGCAGATGCGTCGTCAACTGGTACGAGAGGGTCCAGCCCAGTTCCGGGACCATCGAAAATCGATCGCGTGAATAGTCCCCAATGTTCGTGCTTTGGGCCAGCAATCCCCCCACGCCGTCGGTGAAGTTATTGACCGGAAAGCTCGAGTCGCTGACGGTCGTCGTCCCTCGAATCCCCACACGCTGATGGTTGCTCCCAAGAGCCAAACGCAGCAGCAGGTCGCCACCCCACCTCCCTCGCTGCCGCCGCATCACCATGCCGACGTCGGCTCCATGAAATCGATTCTCGGTGACAAAGGAATCAGAGACCTGAAAACGACCATCATCGGGGGCCGGCAGGAGACTCGTCAGGTCTTCCCGAATACCGAGACTCTCGTCGAAATCGAGATGCCGCCAACCGACGAAAGAGTGGATCTGCCGCTGGTCGCACACCGGTTCGCAGGGATCGATCCCATCCACACAGTGCAGCCACTGGACCCCGACCCCAAACAATTGGCTCGTGGCTTCGACCGTCACGGTCCCTCGCACCTCTCCCGGGAAAGAGACAAATTGAGCATCCTCCTCGTCAGGGTTTTCGAGCACATTCAAAAACGGCCGACCGATGACAGCGGTCCCTGCGCCCCCTGTACCGCTGAATGCGTATCGATCCGTCTGCTCGCCGATTCCGAAAACCTCAACCTGCCAGCCGCGATCTCCGCATGGTTCATTCCAAAAACCAGCTCTCAGGCGACCACCGGTAAACATCTCATCAAGCACTTGGCCCCCGAGGAGTATTTCAGTTCCGGGAGCTCCAAGCTGGGCGTTCGAGCCGCCGGTCCCCCGTGTGACCAAGGGGGGAATGTCCATCGGCCGCGGCCACCACAGCAGCGCTTCCCCTTGGACCCACCAGGTGCGCGGTAGCATGCTCGCACGATACCCACCACGTTGTCCAAAAAGCCATCGCTCCTCGATGCTGTCGCACGCGTCGAGGCTATCGCACACCTCGAACGGTTCCCCGATGGAATAGATTTCCTCATCGCACGGAGCCACGATGGCCACCGATTCGCTGGAGTGCGCGACCGGGGTGATCGCGGGGTCGACAATGTTCCAATGCACATAATTCCCTTGTGCCGTGGTCCCAAGCGGCGCGTTCCGAGGTAGCGCCTCGAGCTCCGAAGCGGATTCCGCGTGGGGCACGAAACCCTCCTGGGCCACCAGCGGCAGCAGCGGGAGGAGCATTCCGATCGCGCTGGTCAAAGCCGCACAGCGGAATCGTCGTTGTGAATTTGATTCCATGATCAAACCAGGGTTCCCATGGTTTTCGAGTGAACGGGTCGGTGAACCGTGCCTCGCCCCCCCCCGCGGTACACACACCCTGCTGTTCTATCGACAGAGTTGCCCGCAAAATTTATTTTTTCGGAAAACTCAGCGCATCTTCGTTATTTTCACGCGATCCTAGGGAGTTTCCTGAAGCATCCGGCATGTGGTTGATCGCCGACCCCTCCGGGGTGTTTGGGGGCGTATTGGTGCGTGGATCCCCACGCTGCCGCGTGGGGCTAGGCACGTCGACCCCTACCGGGGTGAAAGCAACCCCAACCCCTCCGGAGTTGAAATTCCCTCTGCCCTGTGCCCTGTGCCCTCTGCCCTCTGCTCTCTGCTCTCTGCTCTCTGCTCTCTGCTCTCTGCTCTCTGCTCTCTGCTCTCTGCTCTCTGCTCTGTGCCCTCTGCTCTCTGCCCTCGCATCCCTCCTTTGCCCCTCGATTTGCTGTCGGGTAGGCTTACGGGTGATGTCTGAGAAATTTCTCAATCCACTGCAGCAGGGACTCACTTCGGGGGGCTTGTATGGGCCGAGCGTTTGAAGTTCGAAAACTTTCGATGGCGAAAACGGCGGGGCAGAAGTCGAAGCTGTACGCCAAGTATGGCAAGCAGATTTATGTTGCTGCCAAGAATGGGGTCGCGGACCCGGAGGCCAATGCGGCGCTGCGCAGCGCGATTGAAAAGGCGAAACGCGAGCAGGTCCCGAGCCATGTGATTGAAAAGGCGATCGAGCGAGCGGCGGGTGCGGGGGGGGAGGATTTCACGCTCGTCCGTTACGAAGGATTTGCCCCGGGGGGATGTTCGGTGATTATCGATTGCCTCACGGATAACAATAACCGCACGATCACCGACGTTCGCAATTGTTTCACGAAGACCGGTGCGAAGATGGGAGCACCGGGTTCGGCGATGCATCTGTTTGACCAATTGGCCGTTCTTTCTTTCAAGGGGAACAACGGCGATGCGGTTCTCGAGGCGCTCCTCGGGGCTGATGTCGATGTCACGGATGTGGAGAGCGAAGGGGGACAGGTCACGGTCTTTGCACCGCCGAGCGAGTTTTTTAAAGCGAAACAAGCGCTGCTCGAAGCCTTTCCCGAGACGCAACTGGAACTTCAGGAGATCACGTTCATTCCGCATGCACACATTTCGATCCGCAGTGAAGACCAGTCGATGTTTGACAAATTCATGAACATGCTCAATGACTGCGACGATGTGCAGGAGATCTATCACAACGGGATCACCCCGAATGCTTCCTAGTCGCATCGTGGCGGGGGGGCTGAGAGCGGAGTGATTCTGTCATTGTTTTTTGCGTCGCGGCGCTGGGTGAATTCGGGAGGGGACTCATGGCAACCGTTGGACGACGTTCGTTTCTCGGCGCGGCGAGTGTCCTCGGGGCGCTGGGGCCTTTCCGGAGCGAGCTCTTTGGATGCGAGGCACTGGCGGATGGACCGCAAACCGACAGCCCCGCGAGTTTGTCTCTGGCCCCTTTTCGGTTTGATGTCACACCGCCGCTGGGCCATTCCTTGTGCGGTGGCTGGATCGCTCCGGTGCAAGGGATCGATGACCCCTTGGAGGCGATCGGGCTGGTGATCCTGGGAATGGAAAAACCACTCGTCTTTTGCACGGTCGATTGGACGGGGCTGCTCAACGAAGCGCATTTCCAATGGCGAGCCGCGCTTGCCGCCGCCGCGGGAACAACTCCCGACCGGGTTATCGTCCACTGTGTGCATCAGCACAACGCCCCCTTTGCCTGTCTCGAAGCCCAGCAAATTGTCGCCGCCCAAGGAGATCTTCCGGCGATTATCGATCTTGAATTCTTTCGGGATTGCTTGCAGCGCGGGGGACAGGCCGTGGCTCGCGCGCTGACGCAACCACGACCTGTGACGCATGTGGCCCGTGGGGAAGCGGTGGTCTCGCAGGTCGCTTCGAACCGGCGCCTGCTGGGTCCCGATGGTCGCGTCAGCTCCCAGCGCGGAAGCAGCTCGCGCGATCCGCATCACAAGGAGGCTCCCGAAGGACTCATCGATCCACTCCTGAAAACAATCGCCTTTTACGATCACGACGAAAAAATTGCCGCCTGCCATTACTACGCCTGCCATCCGATGAGCTATTACGGCGATGGTCGCGTGAGTGCCGATTTTTGTGGCCTCGCGCGGAAGCGGCGGCAGGCAGACGAACCTGGCTGCTGGCATCTCTATTTCAGTGGCTGTGGGGGGAATATCGGGGCGGGAAAATACAACGATGGCTCCCCCGCCATGCGACCAATCTTAACGACGCGGATCTACGATGCGATCTGCCAATCGGAGCGCGAACTCCGTCCGCAAAAAATCGATTCGATCCAGTGGGTCACGGCCGACTTCCATCCGACCGTCGATCCCAAGAGATGGGATGAAGAGAAACTGCTGCGATCGATTGGTAATCGCCAGCTGGGGGTCGTCGAGCGGAATCGCCCCTCGTATACCGTCGCCTTTCTTCGCCGCTGTGCCCAGAAGCAGCCGATCCTCTTGAGCGCCCTGCATCTGAATGAAATTTCGATGATCCATCTCCCCGCCGAGTGTTTTGTGGAATATCAATTGGAAGCCCAGCAGTATGCTCTGGATCGGTTCGTCGCCTGTGCGGCCTATGGCGATGGAGGCCCTTGGTATCTCCCCACGGAAGAGGCATTTCCGCAAGGTGGTTACGAGGTCAGCGTGGCCTGGTGCGGACCCGAAATCGACCCACAGCTGACGCAAGGTATTCAAAGCCTGCTCGACCAGTCGCGACGAACCTGAACCCCGCAGGACAGCTTGATGACCTTGCCACGCAACTCGTCGGGAAGCGAATCGCTGCACCACTGGGATCCCGCTTGGGATGCAATCTGCGATCAATTCGCCGCCGCTTGGGAGGCCAGTCCGGATGCTCCGCCGCAGTGGAGCTCGTTGTTTGAGGATCAACTCAAGGGGCTCTCGGTCGCCGAAGCCAAACCGCTCGTCCGCGAGCTGCTGCTGCTCGATCGGGAGTACCGCACGCGCGCCGGTCAGCCCCAAACCGCCGACGCTTATCGTGCCGTACTCGGTGCGCATGCGGCGAGCTGCGAAGACCTTTTGTCTGTCCCCCCAGTCACCCATCCCTCAGGGACCGATCATCGTGGAAGTGGCGACGCGACCAGGTTCGCGGACGCACCTGGGGAAGGACGAGTGTTTGGCGATTATGAGCTCTGTGGCGAAATCGCGCGGGGGGGAATGGGAGTTGTTTATCGCGCGCGGCAGCGGAGCTTGAACCGAATGGTGGCGCTGAAGATGGTTCTCGGCGCGGCGCTGGCGGACGACGAGACGATTCGCCGTTTTCGGATCGAAGCCGAATCGGCTGCGAAGCTCGATCATCCCGGGATCGTCCCGATCTACGAGATCGGTGATCATGAAGGTCAGCATTTCTTTGCGATGAAGCTGATCGATGGCGATTCGCTCGCAAAGTGGGCCGAAGAGCAATCGCGGACCGAGCGCGAGATTTTGGAGATTGTACGCGAGATCGCTGCCGCCATTACCCATGCGCATCAGCGGGGGATTCTTCATCGCGATCTCAAACCGGCCAATGTGCTCGTCGATCGGGAAGGAAGACCGATCGTGACTGATTTTGGACTCGCGCGCAGCATCGCGGCCGATCGCCAGGTGACGCAAACGGGGGCCGTCGTCGGGACCCCTGGCTTCATGTCTCCCGAACAGGCATCGGGTCAAGGGGTGACGACCGCGACGGATGTCTATTCGCTCGGCGCGATCCTCTATTTCCTCCTCTGCGGACGCGCGCCGCACGCGGAGGAAACGGTCCTCGGGACGCTTCTGAGCGTGATCGAAAAACCTCCGCTACCGCCTCGCAAGATCGTTCCTCAGATCCATCCGGACCTGGAACTGATTTGTCTCCATGCGCTCGCCAAAAACCCTGACCAGCGGTATGCCAGTGCGGCGGAATTTGCCGCTGACTTGAAAGCCTACCAGCGCGGTGAACCGCTCCGCGTCCGCCCTCCGTCGCTGGTCGAGATCATGCGGACCTGGGTCCACAGCAATTTCGGGAACATCGTTTGGATCCCGGTCATCGCGCTGGTGGTGGGGATGCTCAGCGGGGGACTCCTCTGGATCGGTCTGATCGGCGGAGCGACGCTGCAGCAGAATCTGGTGACGTACGAAGGATTTTTTCCGAACGACCGCCCCTGGCTGCTCCGCGATTATTCCTGGGTCCAGCCACTGGGGATTCCGCTGGTCTTGCTCGTCACGACGATGCTCGGGTGGTGCACAGCATGGCTCGTGGGGACGAAAAACCGGACTGCGGACCTCGGTTCGGGGCTTGCCGTCGGGACCCTCGCAGGCCTGATTGCCTGCGCTTCCGGACTGGGGCCGATGATGATCCGCAGCGTGATGATGTCGATCGATCAAGACCAGGCGCTGCTCGTGGCCCTGGCGACTGGCGAGAGACACGCGGAAACGATGGAAATGATCGCCAGCCGCTATCCGGCTTTGGAAGGTCAACCGCCATCGCGCACGGCGCTCCTCCTGGGGGAGAAGATCGAGAGCGACACCTTCAGCGGAACGATGGTCGGGAACGCCGTGGGGACCGTGCTCACGTTGTTCCTCTTTGGATTCCTCGGCGTCTGCGAAACGTTCGTCGCCGGTCCGCTAATTCGCCAGGAAAAACGCTTTCACGCGGTGGTCAGTTACATCTGCTTTACGATCACCCTGGTTTGTCTCTGGTTCTTGATCGGTTCGGATGTCGCGATGCGAGTCCTGATCGGTTCTGGGCATTTGACGCGGTGGCTGATTCCCCTGTTCTTCCTCGCCTCAGCGACCCTGGCGATCCTGTTTGTGATTCAGCGTCGCCCGCTCCCTGCTCAATTTGCACTGACGGTCATCGCCGTCGCTTTTTTTGCGGGTTATATCTATCAAAACTGGTTCACCGAATCCCCGCCGGTGGTCGCCAATCACTTGACGGCGATTCGCGCTGCACAGGCGAAACTCTCGGCAAGCAAAAACCCGGAAGGAGACTGGCTGGCGGTCGCCAAAGCCCAGCGCGAATATGGGCGCTATCAGGCGGGTCTTGGGAATCCCGACCGAGCCCTCGCTCCGCTCCTCGATTCGCTCGCTTCGCTCCAGGAAGCGCTGGAGGCTGCCGCAGGCGCTGGGTCTGCCGCAGGCGCTGGGTCTGCCGCAGGCGCTGGGTCTGCCAAAAACGCTCCTTCGTCCGCGACGCTCCCATCGCTCCGCGCTGCGCTCAACGAAGGAATCATCGATGTCCTCGTGGTGGCCAATGCGAGCGGCGAATTTCAGCGAGCCGCCAAGGCGGTTGAAAAATATCTTCCCACCCAGTCGCTCTCGAGCCTCGACAATTTTCACTATGCATACACGCTTGGCGCGCTCGACGAGCAAGCAAAATTGCTCGACGTGGCCCAGGCCGTCGGAAACAATTCATACCTGCAGCGAAACGCGGCGGCGATCCTCATCCGCCAAGCAGCGAAGGGTTATGCCGCCGCGGGTCGTCGCGACCCCACAGGGTGGCTTCGCGAAACGAGCCAGCGCTGGACGCGTTCGATCCCCGCAATTACCGACCCGCAGCGGCAGAGTCTTGTCGATTGGATTGCGGGTGACCAGCATTTTCGCCTGGCTGGTCCCGCGGAAGCAGCGACCGCTTCATCGCAGCCCTCGCCGCTCGATCAACCAACAACGGCCGAAGCGGCACTGCTGGCCGCCAAGACGATCGTCCCCGAAACCCTGCCGCAGCGGTCCTCGACACCCATCGGCACGTACCTGAATGTCCATGCCTCGCTGGCCAACCAAACCCCTGTCATCGCCTACGCTCAAACGATGCTCAAGCTCGGCCGCCAAGGGAGTATTCACTTCCAGTTTGCCAGCGATTGCCCCGCGCGGGTCTGGATCGATGGCACGCTGGTCCTCGATCGACCGCAGGGTGGAACGCTTGTCGAGAATCGAACGAGTTTTGCGATGGACATGGCGCGTGGCGAGCATTCGCTGGTGATCAAAATGGTCGCGCCCAGCAGCGATTGCGGGTTCATGCTCGATGCCATCGACGCCGACGGTTTTCCGCTGCTGAGCTGGGAATCGCTCGATCAGACCGCCGATCGCTAGCAATGAGAGCCTCGCGGAAAAGGGGTCTGACCCTTTGCCGGAGAGGGTCAGAGCCCTTTTCGGATCGGATCGAATCGGCTCGGATCGGATCGAATCGGCTCGGCTCGGATCCGGCCCTGATCGGAGATCGGAATCCCGGGTCGCGATTACCAGCAAGGGGCAGGAGTTTCCAGTGGCGAGTGCGCTACGGCTTCACTCAGGGAATCCTCGAATTTCACATCGCCACCAACGATTGTTGTCCGCACCTTGCCGTAGAGATCGACACCGGCCAAAGGAGTGCTGCGACAGTGCGAGGCGAACAGCGTGGGGTCGACCGTCCAGCGTTTCGCGGGATCGATGATGACGACATCCCCGGCTGCTCCGTTTTTCAAGCTTCCTGCCGGAATACCGGCAATCTCCGCGGGGGCGGTGGACATTCGCCGCACGAGCGTCAGCCAATCGATCAGGCCGGTATGGACCAGTTCGGTAATCGCGACCGCTAGACTCGTCTCCAGCGAAGATTGGCCAAAGGGTGACGAATCGAGATCGTCCATTTTCTTTTCGTCGGCCCGCGGCATGTGTCCACTCTGCAGGGCATCGATCGTTCCGTCGACAATCGAATCGCGGAGGGTCTCAATATGTCGCTGGCTCCGTAGCGGCGGATGCACCTTATAGCGGGCATCGAACCAGCGGAGCGATTCATCGGTCAGCCCCAGATGCAAGGCGAGGTTATGGGGACAAGCCGATGCCGTCACTGCCACCCCTCGCGATTTGACTCGCCGCAGCATATCGATCGCTCCCATCGTGCTCACGGGACCGACATGCAAACGTCCCCCGGTCGCTTCGGCCAAGCGAACGTCGCGGGCGACCGCCAAATCCTCCGCCTCGGTCGGCAGCCCGCTCAGCCCCAGCACCAGCGAGACTCGCCCCTCATGCATCACGCCACCGTGCGACAATTCCGGAACGCCGGGGCGGTCGAAGATCGGGCGGTTGAACATCCGGCAGTAATCGAGCGCGCGGCGAAGGAGAGCACTGTTGGGCAGCGGGCGTGGGGAATCGCTGAAGGCGACCGCGCCGGCTTCGCTCAGAAGCCCCAGCTCGGCCATCGTCTCCCCATTGCGTCCCTTGCTGACACAGCCAATCACGTAGACCCGCGCTCGATTCGCCGCCGCCGCTTTTTGCCGCACCAGTTCCACCGTCCCTGGGGAATCGATCGGTGGATCGGTATTGGCCGCGCAGAGGATCGAGGTGTAACCTCCGGCGACCGCGGCCGCGACCCCCGTTTCGATCATCTCGTCCTCTTCACGCCCTGGCTCGCGGAGCTCCGTCGCCAAATCGACCAGCCCCGGGGCGACGATGCAGCCGCGGGCATCGATCCGCTGTAAATCCCCCGGCAAACTCTCCGCCGGCGGATCGATCGCAGCAACCACGCCATCGACAATCAGCAGCCCTGCCGTCCGATCGATCGATTGCGAGGGATCGACCAGCCTTCCCCCTTCAATGAGCAAGCCTTTCATCTCCCCCTCCCCTGCTCTGCTCCCTGAGCCAGGAGCCACAGCGCGGCCATGCGAACCGCAATTCCGTTGGTGACCTGATCGAGAATCACACTCTGCGGTCCATCTGCGACCTCGGGAGTGATCTCGACACCGCGATTAATGGGTCCGGGCGCCATGATGAGGATGTCTTTTCTGGCCACGCGCATCCGCCGCCCATTCATCGCATACCGCAAGGCATACTCGTGGATGCTCGGGAATGGAGGGGTCGATTGGCGTTCGAACTGGATCCGCAGCAGATTCAGCACATCGCATTCGGGTAGAATCGCATCGAGGTCATGGGCAACCTCCACTCCCAATTCCGTCCACCGCCGACTGACCAAGGTGGCAGGACCGCAGACGATGACTCGCGCCCCGAGCTTGCGGAGCCCCCAAAGGTTGCTCCGCGCGGTCCGGCTGTGCTCGATATCCCCCACCAGCGCGACGGTCAGTCCCTCGATCTGACCACGGTGTTCCAGAATCGTCAGCATGTCCAGCAGACCCTGCGTCGGATGCTCGTGCGGGCCATCGCCGGCATTCAGGACCGAGCATCCCAGCTCGCGCGCCAGCAGATGCGGGGTCCCCGGGGTGCGATGGCGGGTCACAACCCAGTCGACTCCCATCGCTTCGATCGTCTTGGCGGTATCGACGAATGTCTCTCCCTTGGCGACGCTGCTGCCGGAGCTGCTGAATTCGACGGTATCGGCACCCAGACGTTTGGCGGCCAGCGAAAAACTGTTCCGCGTCCGGGTGCTGTTTTCAAAAAACAAATTCGCACAGGTCTTGCCGACCAGGAGCGGCATTTTTTTTCGGCATCCGTCGGTCGCACGCTTCATCCACAGGGACAGATCAAGGAGCGTGCGAATCTCCTCGGCACTGAGGCTTTCCAGTTCCAGCAGATGACGTCGCTCCCACGCAACTGCCGGCGGCGCTGCGGTAACCGCAGGAGACGATGGAGTGGCGGAAACAATCGCGTCGTTGTTCACGGAGGTTCTTACTTGAGCGAGAATCGAAAAGCCTGACACGATGAAGGGGTCGAACATCCGGGGTGGGAAAAACGATCGCGTTGTTAGAGATCGAGAACATCCCCCACAGCCGGAACGAGCGGTTTGGATTTTGTTTCCGCGGCCACTCGCGCGGCCCACTGCCGCGCGTCTTGAGCGATCGGCGGCCAGGTGCCGTAATGCGAGGGCAGCACCACTTGTGGCGTCAGCCATTTGATCGCCTGCAGCGAATCCTCGGGTCCCATCGTAAACAAATCTCCAATCGGCAGGATCGCGACATCGACGTGGCCACCTCCGATCAATCGCATGTCGGAAAACAGCGCGGTATCGCAGGCGAAATAGACTCCCTGCCCTTCGACCTGTAAATAGAAGCCGCCAGGGTTTCCTCCATAGGAGCCATCGGGGAGGCTGCTGCTGTGCACGGCGGTGGTCATCTGCACTCGTCCGCTTGGGAGCATCACTCCGCCTCCAAGGTTCATCCCCAGCGTCTTCTTCACATGATGATGCTTGGCAAACCAGTGCGCAATTTCGAAATTGGCGATCACCATCGAATGGCAGCGGTTGGCGATCTGGGCGACATCGGCGGTGTGATCCGAATGGCCATGGGAGACCAAGATCGTATCGATACCATCAAGCTCATCGGCGGTGATTGTCGCCGAGGGATTGTCGGTCAGAAATGGATCGATCAGGATCCGCTGACGGTCGGTTTCCAGCAACCAGCTTGCATGTCCTAACCAGGTCAGCTTCATCGCGCGGTCTCCGGCAACGTGTCGCGACAGACGCGGGCCACATCTCCCATGACATTCATCCCCGTCACGGCAGCCGCAGCATCGAGGTACTTTTTTGCTTCGTCCTTATTTCCTAAGGCATGCGCATAGAGTCCTAAATACAGATCGGCATAGAACCGCGCCGTACGCCGCGCGGCGCTCCCCTCGGGAAGTTTGGCGACTGCCCGCTCAATCCCTTCCCGATCGCCAGTTCCTTGGTAGAGGGCGTAGATCTCGGCTTGCGGGACACGCGAATCTTGCGGCGCAGGTAAAAAGGCCTTCCGCGCGGCATCGACCCCTTCCTCGGCGGCGACGCAGAGAAAATGCCAAGTCGCGTTTTCCACATCGCTGGGGTTCACCACGCGGTGCTGTTCGAATTGCAAGCGACCCGCCTTATATTCCCCTGCCAAATACTGGGCGATCCCGCGCTGCCAGAGATGGGGAACCGAGGCGGGCGATTTTTCGGCAACGCGGTCGAGCCGCTGCAGCGCCTCCTGGATCTTCCCCTTGCGAAGCGCCTCGACGCCGCGATCAAAATCCTCTTGGATGCTGGCCGAGTCCTTGTCGCCGCTCGATTCTTGGGGACTCGCATCCTGCGCGTGAACCCGCAGGGCCAGTGCCATGACCAGTCCACCACAGAGGATTGCGGAAGCAAGGAAACGCTGCGGCTCTGACGCGAACTGCGATCTGCGAATCATCGGCTTGTACCTCGACCTAAGTTGCGGTTCATATTCTGTTTGTACTGCTCGACCCCGGGCTGGCCATAGGGGTTGATCCCGAGCAACCGCCCCTCCACAACCGTCGCCAGCATGAGCATTTGCAGCAGCTGGCCAACGACATGTGCATCGATCTCAGGGAGGAGAATATTGGTTGTCGGTCGTCCATCGGCATGAAGGGCATCATTCGTCCCGCGAATCGCCGCAGTCATGATGTCGGGAAGAGTTTTTTCGGCCAGATCATTCAGACCATCATGATCCAGCGCGCTGTGGCCCACTGGCAAGGGATCCTGCCGCGGTGTCTGGACGATGAGGTTATTGAACACCTTGTCTCCCCGTCCTTGCTGGTGCTGCTGGTGCCGGGAATGGAGATCGCGCGTGTTGACCGTCGTCAGCGGTGTCGCGCCAATTCCCTCTTTACCAAGGGATTCGGCGAGCAACTGGTCATACCACAACCCGATCGATTCAAGCGACTTGCTCCATGCGCTCAGGACACGAATCGTCGCCCCGCGGTGTTTCTCCAGCAGATGATTCACCGCCACGTACTGGAGCACGACATTTTGGCTCGGGGCAGCCGCGGCAAAGTGCTCATTCATCGCAATCGCCCCTTCGAGCAACTGGACACAGTCGATCCCGAGCATCGCTGCCGGGAGCAAGCCGACAGCCGAAAGGACGCTGAATCGTCCCCCGACCCCCTCGGGGACACTGAAAATTTCGCCGCATCCGAGGGCTGTCGCCAAATCATGCAGCTTGCCACTTTCTCCGGTCACCGGAATCACCAGCTGGGACAGCCACTGCGGGGCTTGATCGCCCAGACTGCGACGGAGGGCGGCGAGAAATTGCCGGAAGGCGACCGCCGTTTCCATCGTCCCTCCGCTCTTGCTGATCACGCACAGCGCCCACCGCGACTCGGCTGGATCATCGCCGTAACCCCCGTGCGCCAGTCGCTCGAGCAGCCCCTGCGAAGCATCGTTGTCGACATTGTTGCCTTCAAAATACATCCGTGGCTTGCTTCCCCGCGGACCCCGCTTGAGTTCGTTGTGATAGGGATGGCAGAGCGACTCCATCAGCGCCCGCGCACCCATATACGAGCCCCCAATCCCCAGCACGACCACAGCATCGACCTGATCATGGAGTCGATTCGCGACTTCGAAGATTCGCCCCAGCTCGCTCGTCTCTGGCGACGTGCGATAATCTCCTAGGATCTCGCTCGGGAGCCAGCTGAAGCGAGCATCGAGCGGACGTTTTTCGAGCGGGATCTCGCCCGAGAGATACTGCTGCGGATCGAGTTCGACGATGTCATCGCGGATCGCCTCCAGCTGCCGCAAGCATTCATCGAGCTGAGAGGTGGTGATTCCAGTGCGTGGATCGAGCGCGCCACGGGGGTCCAATGCCAGCAACTTCATCCTCTGCCTCTCCTGCCCGGAAAATCGTCCAGCTCTCGAGCAAGATACCCGACACACGACCGCCTGAACACAGCGGGCCAGAAAAGAGTGAAGTTCAGAAAAGGTTCCTGACACGTTCCTGACACCTTTTTCGCCTCACGGGCTTGCCCCGGTGGGAGCATGACTGAGCAGCTACGATCGTGATTGCGAAGGATGACAGGCAGGATGCCTATCCCACGGCCAGGGAGTGGCCTTCGGCCGGGAAGACAGGAAAAGAAGTTTAGCGCTGCTTTCCTGTAGCTACTCAGTCATGGCTCCACTGGCACAAGGCCGGTGGTGGCCAAGCCGCTTGCTAACCGGGCCTGCCCGCGCTCACTCACCATCCTGATCCCTTTGATTCTCGTGCGCCCAGGTCCGGGCCAGGTCCCTTTTGAGATTCGCGGGAATCTGTTACACCATTTCTGTTTGAACGTCTGCAATGTTCCCGCTCGCATTGGCTTTTGCGCAGGACGATATGCCATGGATATGCATCTCTTGACCCGTGAACTGATTGCGAAAAATTCATCGAAAATCGTGATGCTCGTCGCCGATGGACTGGGGGGGCTTCCGATGCGTCCCGGAGGCAAGACGGAGCTCGAGACCGCCTTGACCCCCAACCTCGATGCGCTCGCCATGCGTGGCGTCCAAGGGGCGAGTATTCCGGTCAAGCCAGGCATCGCTCCGGGGAGCGGACCGGGGCACTTGGCGCTCTTCGGTTATGACCCGCTGGTCTACAGGATCGGCCGCGGCGCCCTGGAGGCAACCGGGATCGGCTTTGAGCTGCAGGATGGAGATGTCGCCATTCGCTGTAACTTTTGTACGCTCGACGCCGAGGGAAAAATCTCCGATCGTCGCGCCGGGCGGATTGGTTCCGAGGAAAGTGCTCCGATCGCAATCGGTCTTCGCGCGATCCGCATCCCCGGGGTCGAAATCTTTGTCGAACCGGTCAAGGAACATCGCTTCGTAGTCGTCTTCCGCGGCGAAGGACTTGGCGGAGATGTCGACGATACCGATCCCCAGGCAACAGGCGTTTTTCCGCTGGAACCCCAAGCGAAAAACGCGAGCAGCGAAAAGACCGCAAAGATCGCCGCCGAATTCTTACGCGCCGCGCGGCTGCTGCTGCAGGGTGAAAAGAAAGCGAATTTTCTCACCATGCGTGGCTTTGCTGCCAAGCCCGCCCTGCCCTCGTACGACGAAGTTTACGGCCTCCGCGCCGCGGCGATCGCCGTCTATCCCATGTACAAGGGGCTGGCGCGACTGGTCGGGATGGAAATCGTCGGCAACGCCCAGAGCCTGAGCGAACAGGTCGATCTCCTCCAGCGCGTCTGGAATGACTACGACTTCTTCTTCCTCCATTACAAATACACTGACAGCACCGGCGAGGATGGCAACTTTGATGAAAAGGTCCAGCGGATTGAACAGCTGGACGCCGTCATTGCTCGCATCGAGCAGCTCGCGCCGCAGTGCCTGATCATCACCGGGGACCATAGCACTCCCAGCTATCTGAAGAGCCATTCCTGGCATCCTGTTCCGACGCTGCTGGTCAGCGACTGCTGTCGACCTGATGGACATCGATCGTTCAGCGAATCGACCTGCATCACCGGCGGCCTCGGGCATTTCGAGGCGAAGTACTTGATGCTGATGGCCCTGGCGAACGTCGGTCGGCTGAACAAGTTTGGGGCGTAAGCAGCGAAGGTTCCACAAACGCGCTGTTGGCCACAATCATGATCACGCCGAAGGTGATCATCCCCAGGAAGATCGCGATCCCCGCATGGACCAGCACCGCCATCCCCAGGACCAGTGGTCGCGTCAGACGCGGCCACACGAGGGCCGGATAGAAAATCTCCCAAAAAAGCGTCGCATGCGCGAGCGTCGCGAAGACGAGCGGATAATCGGCCAGCCATGTTAAATCGAGCGATCGATATTCATGGTTGGCCGCGGCAAACCACATCGCCGTCCCGTCCCACCACATCTCGCCACGCCCTTTCCAGAGACCACCGAAAAGGTAAATCACGCAAAGGTGGATTTGAATCAGCCGCGTCGCAACCGTTGTCGCCGTCGACGGCTCGGCAGCGGGAAGGAAAAAGCTTACGAGCCACCGGCGCCGTGGTCCCTGTCGCGGTTCCTGCAGCAATTGCCCAGCCGGCGTTTCGTGCTGCTGGTCCAAGCGACGACGAAGCCACGCGTCGATCGACCAGCGGCTGCCGCAAGGGGCGAGCATCAAGTAAGTCACCAGCAGCGTCGTCACCTGATCGAGTCCAAAGAGCGCACCGGTCAGGCGATGCATGAACATCAGCTGCATCCACCACGCCAGCGGGACCACCACCCGTGTCCCCAGACCGATCGTCATCAACAAGGTCACAAGCAGAGCGAAGGCTTGATGCCACCAAAGGAAAGCGGGGGAAGACAAGAACCAGAGATAGCTCCAGGCCCCCGACGCCATCCCATAGGTTCCATCGTGCAGCTCCCGGGCAAGCGCGGGGGTAATCCACGCATCGCTCCCGAGAAAACTGGCGAGATCCAAAGCAATCACGCAGTGGGTGTAAAAAAGCATCGCTCCGGTCGCGATCCGAATCCCCGCCAAGACATGGCTATGCCGCGGGGCAAACCAAAACTGGTTCCATCCTTCGGACCAGCGGCCAAGCCACGCTTTCGCCCCCTGGCTCACGATCCCCCGTGGCCCTGCCCCTTCCTGAAAGCTCCCCACCCGGCTCATCGCTCCCCTCCCGGCGGGACTGCCACAGCAGGCCACTGGACGCGCGGAATTTCCAGGCCACCCAGCGGCTCCGCCGCGAATTGCTCGGCAGCCGTCAAATCGATCCACAGTCGCGGATCGTCCAGGCTCCGCCGCTGGGCAAGAAACTCAGGAAGCCCCATCAATCCATGCTCCCACCGCCGCAGGCGAACCTTGTCGACCGCAACCCCTTCGGCCGCCGCCACATGGGAACGCATCGACTGGAAAATCGCCTCGTGCCGTTTCCGGTCGACCTCCCATCTGGACCGCAGCAGCGGATCACGCTGGGCCTCCGGAGGAAGGCTTGGAGGCTGGTATGTGTTGTGGAGAAATTCCGCGAGCATGAAATGCCGGTGGTACAGCAGGCGTGGCTGGTGAATCCGCAAGTCGGGGTATCGCTGCTCGATCCCCTCGGCCGCCGCGTCCGCAATCTGCGCCCCAATCAGATGGCTCGGTCCTGGGTTGGGGGCAAAGAAAGCATAGCCATGGTTCAGGTAAGCGAATTCGCTGTACTTGCGGATCGGTCCATAAAAAACCGCCGCCGCGGGGCTCGGTCCTGTCGGCCCTTGGGTCGCAAATTCGAGCGGCCGTCCAAGGATTCCCCACAACTGGACGACGATCAGGAGGCTCGCAAACCCCCTGCCCCATTTCCCGAGCGTCAATCCATTGGCACCGTCCATCGGCAAAATCCCCTCGATTCGAACCGCTTCTTTTCTAGCATCGACCGAAGCATCGACCCTGAAAAAGAAAACGGCGGGCGAACCTCTGAAAAAGTTCGCTCGCCGCCTGCGGATTTCAATCCACGGGATGACCCGGGGAAGTCCCTCGAGAGCTTAACGACTGGCGATCGTCATCTCGCTAAAGTCGAAGCTCAGCTTTTCCTCATTTCCCCCGACCAAACGAATCGTTTGTTCCTTGGTCACTTCGCGTCCGTCTCGAACCACCGACACGCGGACCTGATAGTTTTCCCAAACCTCACCAGCCGACAATTGCGAGGTGCGGAACGTCCGCACTTCCCCTTGCAGTTCGGTCTTGTTTCCTGCGAGCGTCACGATCGCATCGGCGGGAACCTCAAGCGTCAGCGCGGTTTCCTCGGCCGATGGACGAGCCACAACCTGCACTTCGGGGGTCGCTGGAGCATCGAACACAAACCGTTCCGCCACTCCACCGCGAAGCTGGGCCGTTCGCGTCTGTACCGATTCCTGACCATCGACCATCGTCACGACGCGGACCACATAGGTGTAGGTGTACCCAGGGAGCAAGCCACGCGAGACGTACTGCCGAACCGCTCCGGTGCTGGTCGTCAGGTAATCATTGACATAAACCTTGGCATCATCGGGTACGGCGAGCGTTAAAATCGCAGCGTCTTGTTCAATCCGCGCTTCCCCACCTTCGACGGTAGGAACATCGGTCGCAGGTGTCGGAATTTCGACGGCGGGCCGTTCCGAGGTCGCCGGCGGAATGACTGGCGTGGCAGATGCGGGGGACGATGGGGCTGATTGATAGACGGGGGCTGATTGATAGACCGGAGCTGGGCTGCCGTACGCCTCTGCGCCGTGATGATTCGAGATGATTCCGGTCGAGCCACCGACGCTTCCGTAGGAGCTGTAGCTGCTGGAGGTGTAGCCGCTGGAGCCATAACCGCCCGAGCCGTGCCCACTGGAGCCGTGCCCACTGGAGCCGTGCCCACTGGAGCCATAGGAGACGCTGTAACCGCTGCTGCCGTACCCCGACGACCCGCCGCTGCTCGCGTAATAAGACCTGTAGCCGGAGCTGCCGTAGCCCGAGCTGCCGTAGCCCGAGCTGCCGTAGTACGACCGACGAGCATAATGGTGATGGGCATGGAAATGGTGATGGATTTTGCCGAGCAGGTGTCGGATTGGTCCGACGTGGGAATAACCCGAGCTGCCGTGGCCGCTGCTGCCCCACGAGCCGCCCCAATGCCCCGAGCCTCCGCTCGACCCAGAAGAACCGTGAGAGCCGTAAGACCCATACGATCCGTGACTTCCCCATGATCCCCAGCCAGCCTGAGCACTCCCTCCGCACGCTGCGATGACAAGCGTCGCCACGGCTGTGACCCATTGATGCCGAACTCTTACCCTAACCATTCAAAGTCCTCTTCTCGTGCTAGTCAAACTCTCGGTGTGCGAACTCCATTTCTAAGATAGCGAACCAAAGGCGGTGTTCAATAAGATTGCGTAGAATTTGCATTCTGGGGACTTTGGGGCGACTCGATTTTTCCGGTGATCGCTATTAAGCCGCGGCAGTGACGGCGTGAGCCCCTGATTTCCATGGAGATTTTGGGTTCCAAGGGAGGAGGATCGCCTGGCAGACACGGGGTTTAGAGCGCTTCGATGGCAATATCGTCAAAGTCGGCCTGCCCGGTAGCGCCGAAGAGACCGATGCGGACGATCACTTCGCGTGTTTGGGGGGGAACGCGAAAAACGCGCTGGTCCGACTTCCAGTCGCGGGTGCCGCGGAAGAGCGTCAGCCACTGCGTTCCGAGGTCGCGTCGCTGGGCATCGTAGAAGCTGATCGCGACGGTGGGGACTTGATCGGGTCGAGAGCCTCCTTGGACATCGCGCGTGCGGACTTTACCGGTCAGGCGGATGCGGGGGATCACCGCTCCATCGAGGGCCAGACCTTGGAGGAGGTGGGAATCGCGTCCGGGGATATCATTTTCGAAGCGGACGAAACCCCCGTCCTGGGGGTCTTTGGCAATCAGCTGGCACTGGCGTCCGTAGTACCAACCGGGGATGAAGTTGGGGTCCTGGGTGTTTTCTGGGGGAACCGGAGCTTGGAAATCGCCGTTGACGACCGTGGGCTTGAGGGGATCGGGCTGCACCTGACGCTGGGTTTCGGCCGATCCGGTCATGGGGACAAAGAGGGTTGGCTGGAGCGCTTTTTCGACCAATTTTCCGTCGACTTTGGTGAGCAGATAGAGGGTCTGCTGGTAGCGCTGGCCGACGGGAATCACCATTTTCCCCCCTTCCCGCAGTTGGTCGATGAGCGGTTGCGGGACTGCTTCGGGGCTGCAGGTGACGAGGATTGCATCAAAGGGTGCTTTTTCGGGCCAGCCGAGAAAGCCATCGCCGACGCGGACATGGACATTCTCGTATCCCAATCGCTCGAGCGTGCGCTCCGCCTGTTTACCGAGTGGCTCGACGATTTCGATCGTGTAGACCTCCTTGACCAGGGGGCTCAGGACAGCCGCCTGGTAGCCGCTGCCGGTACCGATTTCGAGCACTTTATCGGTGCTCTGGGGGTCGATCGTTTCGGTCATCGCGGCGACGATAAAGGGGCTGCTGATGGTTTGCGCGTCGCCGATCGGGAGGGACATGTCGTAATAGG
>Ga0169931_10004818_pt1 | contig 20832 bp, 18 predicted proteins | sample Kivu_15m_20L_FD_129675 | JGI IMG/M metagenome (GOLD analysis project Ga0169931, IMG submission 129675) | Freshwater microbial communities from Lake Kivu, Western Province, Rwanda to study Microbial Dark Matter (Phase II) - Kivu_15m_20L... | ecosystem: Environmental > Aquatic > Freshwater > Lake... | reverse complement strand
CGAACCCGCTGGACTATCCGCTCACTTCGCGGCGGGCGTGCCCTTCATCGCCTTCTTCAAATCGCGGCGCAGTTCATCGGCCGCGACCACCACGTTGTCCTCCTTGTCCCCCTGCACTGGAAAGACAACCACCTCGACCTCGTCGCTCGCCATTCCCGGCAGCCAACGTTCCATCCATGCGGAAAGCTCGATGGATGCAGGCCGCGAAAGTGCAAACTCGCCGCTCGTGAAGGCCGCAGCGTGGCGCTCACTTGGCCAGACGGGCATCAACTGCTCGCCGTCGTCGCCTTCCATGCTCACCCACCCGCCGAGGGTTTTGAGGCTCCAGACCTCCTTGAACTCAACCGCCTGTCGTACGAATTGATCGTATCGGTCGTCCCCGGAGAGGGCGACATCACGCTGGAACTCTTCGTCTGAAACTTCTTTGGGCATGGGATGGGGAGGGCAGGTTAGTCGATGCGCGGGTTATTTGGCATCGCGCATTTGCATGGCATCTGCGTGGCGGGTTCGCGAGAGCTCCGCCAGCTCCGTGTCGGGGAATTTTTCGTAGATCGTTCGGTATATCTGGGCCGCCGCGTCGTGGTGCCGGCATTCCATCAGCAGGCTCGCCTTTCGGTAGAGCATCGTCGAAACAAGGTCCGACTTCGGAAAGAAGGAAACGTAATCGTCTATCGCGCGCAAGATACCGCTCATGTCAGACGGAATCGGGACCGGTTCGCCGTGCTCGGACTCGAAGGTACACCCGCCGTCGAAATAACTCGATTGATCGACGATTGAGAGATAGGCGTGGTTTTCAGCCTCGGGTGCTCGCGGCCGCATATGCAGCGATCGAGAAAATAGTGGTCCAGCGTGACGAGGCACTCCCGCGGCACGCAGAAAATGGGCGAGAGAAACGGTGGCCCGGTAGCGCAAGTCCGTAGCCGTTTCGCCACTACCGCCCAAGCGCCTTGGCACTGCGCTCGATGGACGTAAGCGGAATATCGACGAACGTGCGGCCCCCCGCGTAGTCGATACCGATGGTCAGCGTCTCCGGCGTCGCGTTGTAGCGATCGGCCGAGGCCCACTCTTGACCTTGTTTGAGTCTCTTCGCGATGTCGACGGCGCGCGGTGCTTTGCCCGGCGACAGCAACACGATTCGATCACCCCAGTGCAACCAGAAGCCGCCATTGCTGCGCTCGCCGAAGCCGTGGACGTTCTCGTCCTCACCCGCGTCGATGTCGCGCATGGCATCGCGTGGCAGCGACCAGGATTGAACGTCCCGTCCCCGCCGAAGAATGTCCATCTGCAGCACCTTTTTCTCTTCCAGGTTGATGAACTCGATGTAGTCGCCCGACCGGGTGAGGTGGTTGCGCTTGACCGCCTCAAGCGTCCATTCCGGCAATCGCATGCGCTCGATCTTCGTGTCGTCATAGGCAAAACGCAGCAGTTCGCGAATTTTGATCGGGTTACGTGCGTTGACCGGATCGCTGTACCGTACGACAACGCCCAGTTGCTCCGGTGTGCTGCCCGGCACAAGCCGCGCGTGATCGGCATAACTCGGCGAAGCGAAGACCTCCCGCGTGGACCAACGATCACCGCGCGCTTCGACCACGTCCACGCCATCGAGCACACATTGCGCAACATTGCAGTGCCCCTGGTTTTTCATGGGCCGAATGAAGGTCGCGCCGCGCTCGGAGACATGCAGCCGGTGCCCGTATTGCTGGTAAAGCCGCGTGGGGGCGCTGCCATCGAAGGGGACGCGGTAGAACTCGTTCAGGTTGCGACTGCTGTCTCCTCGAACTGCGCCGCTCATGAGCACGAGCGCGCCGTTGCTGTCGGGGTCGAAGAACAGATGCTGCAAGCCGCCGCTGTATCCCTCGATGCCGTTTTGTGGCCACGGGGCCGTCCTGTGTGTACCGATCGCGGGTTCAAACATGCGAACCTCGCGCTCGGATGACCAGTGCGCCACGATCCGGCCGCCGGGCTCGTCCACCTGCATTCGGTAGATCGTGCGGCCCGGCAGCGCATGCAAAAGCCGCCACTTCTCCTTCGGATTCTCCCGGTAATACAGATCGCTCTCGCCGATCGACACGAAGCCAATACCCAGCTTGCGCTCGGTCCGACGGCCCGCGGGACGCGCGGTCTCCGCGGGTGGCATCGGGTATTGCTCGGCTGCGCTGGCGACGACGGGCGTCCAGGGACGGGCCTTGCGATCGAGCTCCGCGAAGTCCGCGCGAACATAGTCGCGGCCGCCACCCATCTCGATGCCAAACCACAGCGTCTCGGGCTCGGGGATATAGCGATAGGCGCCGGCCCATTCGGTGCCCCGCCCAAGGTACGCCCCCACATCGACCCGCCGTGGGCCTCTGCCATCCAGAATGACAAGGCTGTCGCCCCAGGTCATCCAGAGATCACCGTTTTTCCGCTCGCGGATGGCGGTGAGCCAGGCAGCGGCGGGACGTCCCCGGTTGTCGGTCCACGAAGGAATCGTGTGACGCGACTCCTTGCCATCGGGTGAGACGCGAAAGAGCGTCACCCCCTTGTCGCCACCCTGTTCCGCATCCACGTAGTCGTTCGAAGCCGTGAGCAGCGAGAGATCGTAGGTCGCGGTGCGAAATTCAGAGAGTCTGTGCAACAGGGGCGGGGCGCCGTAGCTGTAGCGGAGCAGATCGCGTGTGGGACGTTTTGCCTTTGCGTCCCATCCCGCGATCTGAACCGCGATCCCGTATTTTCGATTCGACGGGACGATCTGCGCGGCGCCGTATCGTTCGCCTTTACTGTCAAAGAGCAAACGTCGGGTGGCGCGCTCACCGTTGATCTCGAAGGCGACGAGCTGCTGCACCGGGCACCCGGTATAGGTGCAGCCATTGGCCCAGCTGCGCGGGATGATGAGCGCCGTGCCCCGCGTGGCGCGATCGAGGAGAAAGCCTTGTTGTCGGTACAATTGAACAGTTGAGCTCGGCTCATCCAGCGAGATCCGATACACGGCGTATTCGTTGTACGAACCGGTTCTTGCAGTATAGGCGATGGCGACCATGTGGACGATCGCGTGGTGGCTGTCTTCCGCGAAGTCGAGCCAGTCGAGGCGCCAGTCTTGAAAGCCATCGACGTCGGTCAATCGAGGCGGCTTGGGGACGGTCGTGTGACGGTTCGAACGCAGATCGAGGACATGGAAGAAGGGCTCGTTCTCGAAGGCTGCCAGGACTTCACCGTTTTTTTCGGCGACCCGGTAGATATGGTCGCCCTTCACCTCGACCACGGTCTGCCATTGCCGCGCACCCGGTGCGAGACGGCGCAGACTTGCCCCGCCCACGGCGAAAAGCCCACTCGGAGAATCCAGCAACCGGGCAGCGCCGCGGACGCGCGCCGTCGTGGCGGGCAGGGCAGCCCGCTTGCTCACGTCCTCGGCCCGCACCACCGGGTGGTGCAGCAGCGCGAGTCCGAGCAGCAGGCTCGCGAATCCGCTTCCAAACCGGGGTTGAGGTGGCCGACGCGTCATTGCTTACGTGTGGGATTGAGTGGTACCGGTGCGGCTTGGGTCTATTGGCCCATTTCGGCGGTTTCAGGACGTGCCTAAATCAAGGACATGCGACCTGGAAGTTTCTCGCGAGTTAACCCGACCCTCTGCGCCTTGGCGCTTGCCGGTATCGGGGGATGGGCCGGATGTACTGGTACAGTGGTTTCCGGTCGTGCCGACGGCCCTGATGAACGGTTCGCGTGTCGTCAGAGGAATTATCTGTCGAGGTGTGCGGTCAATCGCCGGTAGAGCTCGACCGAGGCCTCGATCTCGGCCTTTCGAATCGAGACGCTCTCGATGTTGATGCCGAGGGGCAGGCGTTTTTCGCGTGCATAGTCCTGCACGTCCAGGAACACCTTCTCGCACAGGTCGATGGAGCGCTGGAGCGGGTCGGGTGAATGGCGAAGCTCGTTCTCCAGCCAGCGCGGAAACGAGATGCCGAGCCACTTCATGAACTCAAGCGTGCGCACCGAGCCACAGGGCGAAAATGTGAGCACAACCGGGGCAGCGGTGCGTCCCTGCGCCTGCAAGTTGAGCGCGTAGTCCGACAATAACGACTTCGTGGATGCGGAATCGTAGACGGCCTGTGTGATGAAGAAGCGACAGCCCTTGTCTTGTTTGTCGAGCATCCGTTGGTGCTCGTCGCCCTTCGCGACGTGCCGCTCGGCGATGGCGATGCCGCCAAGGAGCAGGTTGGGGCAGTGGCGCGCAAGTTCATAGGCATCGGCGAGCGTGATACCGTTGCCGGTGGCGCCGCCGCGTGGGGCCCCAACAAAGACACCCAGTTGACGTTCTGGCTTGTTGGCGACGGCGTTCAGCCATTCGGTGAAGGCTTCGCGTGTGTGGGCGCCCACGCTGCGGTACACGATCTTCGGAAGCTGAAGTTCGGCGAGCGCGTCGTACGCATAGGTGCCGGGATCGACGGTGGGCAAAAAGGGAAAAGGTCGCGCCTGGCCGTTGCGTCCTGCCTCGTCCTGAATGTCGTAGACGACCAGTCCATCGGGCGACAGCTCTCGCAGACGCGCCACCTGTTGCGCGGCGATCTCCCGCACCTGTTCGGCCTCGGACGCGAGCTTCGGGGGCGCAATGCCGTAAAGGCTTATTCCGGTCTGTGCCCGGTCGAGCTTTTCGAAGAGTGAAGTCAAGACCAGGGTCGTAGCATTGGAATGGAATTGAGTCACGCGTCCCGGGATGGGGCGTGCCGTTTGCGGGTTACGAGAAAGAGGGCCCATGTCGCGGTCAAGACCAGCGCCGTGATTGGCGCCACGAAGATCCCGACGAAGCCGACCGCGCCACTCGGTAAAACGAGCAGTGTGCCCAAAAACATGACGGTTGGTATCGCGATGGGTATCGCAAACATCGTCGGGCGTTTGGTTCGCCAGGCGCGCCCGGCGCGACCGATGCAATAAACAAGCAGTAGAACAAGAACGACCAAAGTCGTCCACTCGGCGATGTTGAGGATTATGGCGTTCCGGTGCTGACGGGAAACGTGAGATGCACATTCTTCTCGAATAGAAGTCGCCGTTCCTTCGCGTCGCGTGATGGTCAAACTGAACACGCGACGCCCAGGATCAAGGACGTCCTGTAGTTCCAGTGGTCGCTTTTCGCCGTACCAGCGAACAATGCGAACTCTGTAGATGCCTGATGCCGAGTTTGAGGCAAGGATGCGTTCGGCAAGTGGCGTCACGGCAAACGACGGGAAGTTTTCGATGGATGGTAATCGGCCGCAAGGGTCTGAGGGCTGTTCGCGCATTCTGAACAGCGGAACGCAGGTCTCGCCGCGGCACTCCATGAACAAGTCGTCATGCAGTGGCATGCAGGTCCTGGCGGACGCATTCGAGGCGTCGAGTACGCCAGCGAAAAGTACGGCGATTGCTGCGGCTGTCTTCATCCGAGCTGCACCGTCAGGAGTGTATCACGGTACGGCGCGACTTCATGAGGGCAATCAGGTGAACCACAAGTGGCGGGAAGAACATCACCATACCGGTGAGTGCCGTTGGGCACGATTCATACTCTATCGATATGTTGACGCACGACGGTTGGTCAACCTTAAAACCGTAGGCCGACATGCTTGCGACGATATCCGCGACGATCAGGTAAATCAGTGTTGCAGATTCGCGGGACGGCTTACGAACCTGCAACGCGAAGAACGTTCCCGTCGCGTAAAGGAGGGTTGCCTTTCCGATCCAGGAAGCGACGATCAGGTCGGGGGAAACGAGAAATTGGTAACTCGCAATGTATGCCCCTGTAGCGTAACTCGCGATGGAGGCCCAAATTGCAGCGACACGCAGTGGTAAAAGCATGCTCGCCCTTTGTGCAAGGCCTGTGCCGAGCTTGTTTATTGATACTTGCGGTCGGAATTGGTCGCACGTTTGCCGAAACGACACCCAAGAAGAAAAAGCAGGCCAATGCGTCAACGGGAGCGGAGTGACAGCGCTGTGGCGTAGGTCGCCGCGTCACGGCGGTGTCGCGGTAAGCTCGCCAATTAGCCGAGCCACCACTGCCTTGTGTTCAACGTCGTCATGCACGACCACCCGTTTGACGGAAACGCCCGCCGCTTCGAGATGCGCGTCGATTTGGTCATGGGCCAACGAGCATTCGGTAGTGCCGAAGATGCGTTGCCGATACTTCATGCGGCCGTGGCGACCCTCCGAATCGACAGTGCGTACTGGTTCGTTGAGCGAAGCGCGTCACCGTCACGAAAGCCCAAGATCTCAACGGTGTCACCGGGCTTGAGCACAACCTCAAGGTATTTGGTTGCGCCCGTCGTGGTTGCCCATGCGATCATGGATGCCCATTCGGGTGCGATGCCTTCAAGCAAACTCGGCAGGTCGACAGACTCAGGCGCATGAGGGGTTTTGTGTTCTTCTTCCGGAATGGCAGCAAAGTATGAATCGTCGACTCGGACCAACGCCTGGTGTCCGTCGTCCGACACCACCAGAAAGTCGACCCCGCAGGTCCTCTCGACAGGCATGGCTTTGAACTCGACGCGGTACTTTGCGAGCACGACTTCCTGACCGCTCAAACCAGATCGAAAAGTGTCAATCGCCTTTACCCGTCCTCCGATCCGCACAAGTTGGTTTTCCTCTGCACCGTGGATCGATCGTGCGGTTGCACGCGTCGTGGTCCGTCGACGTAAGGTCATGATGACGATTGCCACGGCGACTACAACCACGCCCATGTAGACGTGAATGAAGTATTCGAGTCCGCGTTGCATGAGACCCCTTGCGCCAAAGCCCGCTCCGGCAAGCAGGCCGACCAACACAGACAAAGTGACGACGGATCTGACTGCCAATGTGTTTTGAGGCGCATGTTGGGCTTCAATACCGATGGGAAGGCGGTCACCGATCCGAATCGTCCGTGGTTCTACACTGCCGGACCCCATGGACTCCCCGTCCCTCAGTTCGCCCCACCGTCGATCGGCGTACACGCAGACAGGTCAAGGGCATCGACGCCCTTGGGGCAAACAACGAATTGGCAGTTTAGTGAGTACGTTTTTGTCACTGCATCGTATTCGCAAATCTTGTTCGTGCGGGCATCGCTCATCGAAGACGTGGCGTCTGGCATGGCGTCGGTTGAAGCTTTTTCATCCTCCGAACATGCCCAAAGTCCTGCGCATGGCAGAAGTGTTACACATCGAATCGTCTTCATGGAATCTCCCAGGTTTCGTCGTACTGTTTACATGTTGGCTCGCATCCGTCGCCGTTCGGCCGCACCGTTGTGTAATTGGGTTCAAAACTCTTCTGTGTCGTGACAGTCCCGTTCTCCAGGATCTTCACCACGATCTTTTTCGGAACGCCATCGACGCCGATGGTTTGCTCGAATCGACCGTTCGGAACACAGGAGAGTTGCAAAGATGAAGGTGATTTCGTTTCCGTACAGTCAGTCAGTTCCCGATGTACGACGTGAACCCGGGTGTCATCGCAAACTTGTATCGTTGCTCCATTCGGCATCGGCGCCGAGCACGTCACACGGCGGCCATCGATCTCAAGTTCCGTCGCCAGTGCCGGCGTCATACCGTCCGTTCGCCGAAGGTGAATGGTCGCGTGGTCGCCACATCCGATCTCAGTGCACGACACACTTTGAGTGCACGCGACACCGCTGCAAACGAAAAGCATGGCCAAGGCAATCTTCACCATCGTAGACCTCCCCAAACGTATGGTCGTCGGTACTATAGCACTGCATATCCCAATCACTCAAATCGGTGGTGTCCGTTAGAACTCGTATCCAACGGATAGTAAAAAAGCTAAGGTCGGCTCCGTGTCGATCTTCAGCTTTCATCTCGCCGAGACCACCGTCGCCGCCGCAGCTGGTGTGCTACTGCGGCCGCCTTCGAGGGAAAGTGTCCGTGGCCTTCACAAGGCAGAGTGCCTGACCGTGATGAAGCTCGGGTCGCCAATCTTCTCTGCGGGCCGAATGCAACTGAAACGTAACGCAGTCTTTGCCGCCTGGGAAAGCGAGGATGCGCTGAACGAATTTCTGCGCGACACGCCGCTTGGACGCACGTTGTCGCTCGGGTGGCATGTTCGCCTGGAGTTGATCCGGCGGTGGGGGCGCTTTTCCGGCTTCGATGAAATTCCGCCGAGCACGGAACCATTGCCGGACGATGCGCCAGTGGTGGCGGTTACGCTGGCTCGACTGAAATTGTCACAGTTGCCCCGCTTCATTCGCTGGGGCAAGCCTGCTGAACAACTCGTGCGCGACCATCCTGGGGCGACCCTGGCGCTGGCGGCGTTGCGGCCTCCGGGGACGTTCAGCACGTTCTCGGTTTGGCGATCTCAGACCGAGATGATCAACATGGTGCGCGGAAAAGACGATACGCCCGGTGCCGATCGACACGCGGCAGCGATGAAGGAGCGCAATCGCAAGGATTTCCATCACGAGTTCACGACTTTGCGTTTTCGAGCACTTTCTGAGCACGGTACCTGGGAAGGGCGCCGCGACATCGTGCCAACATCAGGCGCGCACTGAGCCTCATGTGCGCGGTGTTGCCGACGACTTGCGGTCGATTCGATAATGAAGGTTCAACACGCGCATACCGAGAAAGCAGACGGTGTGATCGCATCGCAGCGCCTGGTGTGCATCGAGGTATACGAAGAATTCCTCGTGCAGCGTACTTACCCGCCAAACCCGCAAGCGATCCTCGTCCAGTCTTTCCACGCGGTAAAATCCGGCATCACCAAACTGTGTGCCCTTGCTGCTCAGCCTCAGGTTACCGTCCTTGTCGAGCGAAGGTCGAAGGATCACGGTGGCATTGCCATTCGGCATCGGAAAGACGACCTTCACGCACGGATTCTCAAACTGCGGCACCTTCTGGGTCATGTAGAAACCGGTGTAGAGCGCTCGCGCTTCCGTGCCGAGTCGGCGATACCATCCGACGTGGCGAATTTGTTCGTTGGCGTCCTTGAGTAGTACGATTTCGCTGTCGATCTCACGGGCTGTGGACAGGGCGTGGAGTGGAAAGTTCAGCTGGTTGACCTTGCGACTCAAGGTGGTGACCAGGAGCCACAGACCGATGTTTCCCGGGAAGAAGCTCGTGCCCGCGATGTCCATGCGGTGGTTGGCAGTGTGTTCGTAGAATCGACGAATCTCGGGTTTCAAACCCGCTGCCTGAAAACTCGGGCCGTCGAGCGCGTGAACGCTCGGCAAGAGACCGCCTTCGCCGGCGTTGCGGTGCAGCGTCAGGTTCTCGCGGCGGGCAAGCTCCTCATAAGGCTGATCGCCGATGTAGTCATTGCCAACGGGTCCCACCAGCCACGGCTCGGCCGAAACGCGAACCACCCGGCCGAACATCCAGATCAGGCCCCGGATGAAGGTGGCGCCGACCAGGGCAATCAGTGTCCGGAAGGGACCGATCTGTTCTGTTGTAGGCGCGCCGGCCATTTATCTCGATCTCCGCAATTCTTCGTTAACGGCGACACTAACACCGCCTCTTCATCCCGCCCAACTCAATCCAGCGGGCAACGTCTTGTCAGAGTAGACGACGTGTAATACGCGTCGCCGATTCGGGTTTTGCGAGGCGTGCGAGCGATGTACCAACAGCGGCCGAAGCGCGATGACATCGGTGCGACTCGCCGGAAGGCGGATGAAGCGGTTCATGTCCAGATCGCGGAGCGCTTCATGTGACAGCAGATGGGAATGGGTGCCTGGCATGACCTGCAGCTCCCCATGTCCGATGGGACAGTCGTCGAGGTGAATTCGTAGCGCAACGAGATTTGAGAGGATCGCCGTGGGCGGCTCAACGTGATCAACGTTCTCCTTCCTCGACCAGTTACGCCAACCCGGCTCGTCCGTTGAACCGACGACGGGAAAATACTGGTCCTGGTGGGCCGGTACCTTCCAGTTGGCGCCAGGCAGCTTGTCGAAGAGAATCGCCGTGACGAGGCTTGGTGGACCATTCAAAAACCGGCTCGCCAACGCGTAGATTTCGCCTTCCCTCAATAGATGGGTGATCACCTCAGCCTTGCGGGCGACGTTGCGTATCGCGAAAGGGACGGCCCCGGATTGGCGAAAACCCCCGACGGGCATGGCATCAAGCGCAGCGGTTAACGCAGCAGCGACTGGATTGCTCACCGCGCCGGAAATCTGGGTGTATCCGTACTCTTCGAACGAACCGCGAATCGCCCCTTGATGGCCAAATTCCCCAGTCATTCCAAGTGCTTAGGTTGTTGTGGGCGCGGCGGGGATCGAACCCACTACCCCCGGCTTCGGAGGCCGGTACTCTATCCAGATGAGCTACGCGCCCTTTTCGATGGCAGACTAGAGCTTTACCTCGTGTGAAACCGCGGCGCAAGGCGGCAGCAGGTTTCTCCCAAAATCGCTTTCCCACTTTTCCTCCCCCGATTGTTCACTCAATGGTCCTGAAGTACTCGCGTTTCATTATGTGCTTTGCGTCAACATTCGCGGCTTCTTCCACAGCGCTGCTAGGCGGTTGCGGGGACGGTGTGTTTACGAAGGTGCGCATGGATGCCGCCGGGACGGGCGAGGATGCTGCCATCACGCGCAAGGATGCTGCTGTCACGCACGACGCCACCATGGCCTTCGATACCCAGCCGCTCAACGACGCCGGGTTGCCCTTTGCGGAAGGCGAGGTGACCTCCCTCGGCGGTTGCGTCTCCTTGCCGCGGATCACGGTTTGTGTTCCCCCGGGGGCAATCGACCCCAAGACGCTCGGGCGGCGCGCGAAGATCTCGCTGCACCAGCTCAGGGGCGAAGAGTTCGACGCTGTGAAGGAGACCAATTCACCCGGGGTCTATGTGTTCAGCGTGGACGTCACGGGCAAGCAATACCGAATGGGGAACGAATATTTCCCCTGTGTCACGTTTGACTACGACCGCGACACCACCAACGTGGTGCCGTCGCAGTATTTTGAACGTCAGGGCTCGAAGGGCTGGGAGCCCATGCTGCAATTTTCGTGCAGGGACTCGAAAAACGGCATCGTCGGCGCCATCGCCGAGCCGAACGAGCGCGTCGCATCCGGTGTCATCATCACCGCTGCCAAAAGCTGTATGTCGGGAACGGACTGCAAAACCAATTACTGCTCGGCAAAAGTATGTCAGTAAAAACGGCAATCGCAGAACCAAGATCCGGATGGCTCGGCACCGTCGCCGTGAATCCCACACCTCGGACACCGGTGCCCGCTGGGGCGCCCGGAACCGTTGCGCGGGATAGCGCTCTCGACGAGGCCGATCTGAGCGATATCTACCGGCGCTATGCGCCAGCCGTCTACGCGCATTGCAAGCGCCTGCTTGGCTCGTCGGCCGCTGGCCGCGATGCCACGCAAGAGGCGTTTGTGCGCGTGCTCACCCGTGGACCCGGGCAGCTCAAGGGTGAAGATGCCCTGCGCTACGTTTATCGCGTCGCGACCAACGTTTGCCTTAACCAGCTGCGTGAGCGCAAGGTTCACGAGCGGGCTGTGCCATCAATGGTATTGCGAGCGTCGATGAAGGGTGGCTCCGAAGGCGCCCACGCGGATCGCAATTTTGCCTCGGCATTGCTCGAACGCTGCGACGACACCGGCAGCGCGATCGCGGTGATGCATTACGTGGACGATATGTCCCAGGTTGAGATCGCACAGACGCTCGGCATCACGCGTCGTACGGTTTTCAACCGATTGAAGAAGATTCAACAGGTCGCCCAGGACCTGATCGGATGGCGTGGGTCCCCCAAGGGGACCGATACCGACGAGCCCCCGGGTGACGACGACACCGGAGGCTCCTTCCTGGCGGAGACCTAGAACATGACAATAAACAACTGCCCCTCCAAATTTGAACTGGCCGAACGCGAATCGAACGGCACCCTCGAGTCCATTTCGCAACACACGGGAACCTGTGCGCGTTGTCAGGGTGTTCTCGCGGAGCTGCAGCTCGCGCGTCATGAGTTGCTCGGCTTTGACCCGATGATGCAAAGCCAGCGGGCTGCGCAGAACATTCTCGCCGAGGTTGCGGTACGGAGGCAGCGGGTTTGGCGCCGCTGGACGTTTTGGCTCCCAGCCGCCTTCGCCCCAGCCGCTGCTGCGATGCTCTTTTTTGCCTCGCCAGCCATTCCGAAAACCGATGTGCTCTCGCAAGACAGTGAAACTGCCGTCGCGGGCGTTCGAGCCAAGAGCTCGTCGCTAGGGATGCGCGTGTTCTGCAAGCGCGGCGAGAATCAGTTCGAGGTCGCCGATGGCGGAGAGTTCGTGCAGGGCGACCGCCTCCGCTTTTCGTACACGAAGGGCGAGCGTGGCCACCTGACCGTGTTCAGCGTGGACGATGAAGCCAACATCTCGCCCTTCTACAAGGATGGCGAGCTTGGCAGCCAGCCGGCCGATCTCGGCACGCAGGTGATGTTGCCTGGCTCGGTTGAGCTCGACGGCCACAAGGGGTGGGAGCGCGTGTTCGCCCTGTGGGCACCGAAGCCCATCGATGCGCTCACGGTTCGCAAGGCGGTTGAGTCCGCACTTGCCCGGGCCGGTGGTGATGTTCGCAAGCTAACGGAGCTTCCGCTCGATAACGATCAGGTGTCGTACCTTCTGCGTCGTCCGTAATTCGGAGGGTCATGAAAAAGCAGTTTGTGATTCGGAGTTTCGCCTTCGTTGCCGCCCTGATGTTCGGGTGGCAGCCGTCGTTTGCGCAGGCGCAGGATCAGGAACGCTTTGCGATGGTCGTTGGCAACAACCTCGGCAACAAGCCCGAGCGTTCGTTGCAATATGCGGAGAGCGAGGTCGCACGGCTCTCCGAGATCTTGAAGGGTTGGGGCTCGTTCACCCGAATTGATATGTTGCAGGGCAACAGCGCCGGTGAAATGCGCGCCGCCCTGGTACGCTTGCGTGATTCGCTTGCCGCTGCGCGGGCCAAGGGCAAGTCGACGATGTTCCTGTTTTACTACTCGGGCCACGGTGACAACGAGGCGCTCGAGATGGGTTCTTCGCGGTTCGCGTTGCGTGATCTGCGCGCCTATCTGGAAGAGCTGCCCGCCGATGTCCGCATGGCGTTTGTCGATGCCTGTCAGTCCGGTGCGCTCACGGGCGTCAAGGGCGGACGGCGCGCGCCCGCCTACAAGGTTCAGGTTGCCGATCCGGGCTCGGTGTCCGGCATGGCGATCATCACCTCGTCCACCGCGAATGAACTGTCGCAGGAATCGGACGAGCTGCGTGGCTCATTCTTCAGCCACAACATCATGTCGGGCCTGCGGGGCGCAGCGGATACCTCGCGCGATGGACAGGTCACCCTGTCGGAGCTTTACCAGTACACCTTCGCACGTACGTTGGCGAACACCGCAGCGAGCCTCGTCGGTGGCCAACACCCGACTTACGAGACGCGCATGGCCGGAACCGGCGAGGTCATCCTGACCCGTACCCGCTCAAGCGACGCACAGATCACCTTCCCGAAAGAGAAGAACGTTTCGTACTCGGTGTTCAGCGGTGGCAACGTGGCTGCCGAGGTCCTTTCGGACGAGGTACACGATCTGTATCTCGCCTTGCCAGCCGGCTCCTATCGCGTGGTACGACGCGCGCTCGGTGGCCTGCGCGAGAAGCGCCTTGATCTGGCGGCCGGCAGCTCGACCGCACTGCAGCCGGAGAGCATGGGCCTCGTGGCCATGGAAACCGGAAGGCAGCGCAAGAAGGGCGGCGGCATCGCCGGGACGCGCGTGCTGGCAGTTCAGGGTGGGGTCGAGTCGGGCGTCGTGACCGGCGCCTCGACAGCGCACGGCAACGCAGGTCTCTCATTCCTCTATGCGAACGAGTGGGCCTCGTTCCGATTCCGCGCAGACTTCGCCCGCTTCTCTGGCGTGGCAACTGACAATCTGGGCAACCCCGTGCAGGAGAACTCACAGTTCCTGCGCATCGTGCCCTCCCTGGACGTGTTGCTGCCGATCTGGGACGCCTCGAGTGTTGCGTTTCTGGGTGGCGTGAGCTTTGGCACGCCATTCATGCGGCAAACCGCCTCGGCGGATCTGCTGCCGAATGGTTCGGTGGCGGGCCTCGGATACGCGATGGGCGCGGTGGGCAGCGGGCTTTATCGGGCCGGCGGAGGCCTCGAAATCTGGTTGAACGTTTTTGCGGGCGGTGAGTCCTTCAAGGAAGAACGCGCACGTGTCTTCCGACCCACCGTTTCTGCAACGATGGGCGCCGGTTTCGCGTTCTAGTTGCAGTCCGCGCTACTTGCGCGAGCGCAGCATCTTCGAGAGCCAACCGCCTTTCTGTCGCGCGACCAGCATGCGCATTTGCAGTTCCGCACGGCCGTGCGAGATGCGCTGATTGACGAGCTCATCCCAGAGCAAGCGTGCGGTCTTACGGCGGAAGATGCTGTCGAGGTAGTCGAGCCAGGCCTCGCAGGCGCCGAGGAAGCGATCCAGTTTGCCTTGCTTGGCGACCCGATCGAGGGCTTCTCGCTTTTGTTGATAGAGGGGATCCACCTTACGCACGATGCGCTCCCGTGCAGCGGTCTCCTCCGGTGAGCCGGGTTGTCCCTGATTGGCGCTCAGCACCGACCGGATTAGGCCAAGATCGTAGACGCCATGATCCTCGAAGGACTCAAGCTCAATCAACGCTGCCATGCGCCGGTCGGGGCGCGGATGGGTGAGTCGGTTGAGCGCATTTCGGATCTTGTCGATGGCAACCCAGCGATACACGAAATCGAGGCCAGTGCCCTTGATGTTCTGACAGCCAACGATGCGAAGGTTGGTGCCGGAGGGGACCGAGCGGGCACAACGGCGGATGATCTTGTCGCCGCTCTCGCTGAAGTTGTCGACCGGCATGACCATCTCCTCGAAGAGCTCGGTATAGGTCGCACGGAAGTGGTTTTCGTACCGCGCGACGCCGCCCGCGTCGCCACCGCGCAACGTCGACTTCAGCCAACCGTTACACGACGCTCGCACCGCGATTCGGGCCAGCTGTCGTTTGACCTGTTCAGCAAACTCCTCGCGGGTGGGCGGATCCAGGGTTTCAAATGCGCCTGTCGGGTTGGGATGGCTGCCCGAGAGCGCCTCCACGAGGGAAGCCTCGATCGCCTTGTCCGCACGGGTCAAATCGAGGGCCTTGCCGAGGTTGAGTCCCCTGTCGGACTCGGCTTGCTCGAACAGCTGGGTGATGGCCTTGCGTAGTTTCTGCACGCCGGTCTCGTGAAAGGGGAAGTGCGAGCCGTCGGCCCAAACACCGATGCGCGCGACGACGGCATCGGGATCGGGGGCTGGTACGCGCAGGCGTGTCATCTGTTCGTCGAGTCGTCGCTGACAGCGAACCTGGGCGAGCTCGCGCGCGGCGAGGTCGTCGGCGTCCATCATTGAGAGCTCCGAGAGGTAGAGCGCAAGCGCTGTCTTGATGAAGCCGCCGAGGCCCTTGAGATTCGAGCCGATGAGGACGAAGCGATCGGCCGACATGTCGCGTACGACGATGCGCGCGAATACCTCGGATCGGCTGATGCGATCCGCGCGGTTGTTCACGACCACCACGATCGCCTCGCGCGGTTCGGCCTCAAGATCCACCTTGTGCAGGTTCATGCGCCGCCAGGATGCGACACATCCGGCGCGCTCGTTTGCGGAACAGGTATTGATAAAGCTCGCCTCGCGACCCAGGACGCGCACCGGTGGGTAGTGCTTGAGGACGCCGAGATCGGGCACAACGTGCTCGGCCATGGTGATCATCGCGAACTCGCGATCGACGCCGAACTCCTCGGCCATCCGTGTCACAAGGGCGATGTTGCGCGGGTGTTCCCGGTAGGGAAAGAGATCCAGCATGTCATCCGCGATGAGCAGCGCCTCGCGTTCTCCGATGACGGTCGTGTCGGTCTCACGGGCGCGTGCCACCTCGGAGAAGAGCGGTGCAAAGTTCAGCTCGCTGTGCAGGAGACGGCCCTTGTAGGGGATGAAGCTGGCAATGACGCTCGCCACGTCCATGCCGGCAGGGCCCTGAATGTCCTCGTGATCGGGATAGGCGTTGGTCAAGGTTGCGAGGTTGTCGCGCATCCACTCGTGCGCGAGGAGTTCAACGTACTTGGGGTTCAGCGCCATGCACTCCCAGAGAAAGACGTTGCACTTGAGGCGGCTGCCGAGGTGGACAAGGTCAGACTGTTCCCAGATGGTGGCCTTGTCGTACGGACGATAGATGAAGATCTCCATGGGCGCCTGACCCGGCACCGAGTGGATGAACATGGCCTCGCAGCCGGTGGTCTTGACGAAGACCTCGTAGCCGAGGCCGTGGAACAGGCCCGCCTTGAGCCGCTCGGTTCCCGACTTGCCACGGGTGCCCCAACCGGCGATGCAAAGCGGAATGCTGTCGCGCGCGGCCTGCAGCTCCGAGCGCTTTCGATAGGCGTTGAACACATAGGCCGACGCGAGGCCCCCCATGAACATCGTCAACGCGGTCTGCGAGTTTTCGCTCGGCGACAGAAAGTAATAGCCGTGGACGTTGAAGAAATCGGTGACCTCGGTCCAGGGCGCAAAGGCCGCAGCCGTCATCGGTGCGGCCTCAGGTTCGCGCGGCATCAGCGACGAGACGGTTCCCGACGGCGGTGGGCGATCGGGCAAATCGCCGTAGCCATGTGCGACGAAGCTGGTCTCGATCCCGTAGTCGTCACGGGCGGTTTGCAAGAATCGCGTTCGGTCGCGTGTTTCGTAGGACGAGATTGAGGCCGAGCGCAGATCGGCGAGCCGTCGGTACCGAAACGAAATGCGCAGTCGATTGGTGATGCGCTTCAGAATCGATGACGGCGGGACGATCTTCGTCATCCCGTGGCTTGAGAAGAGCTTGACCGGCGTGTCTCTCCACAACGGCAGATCCAGCAGATCGTCGACGCGGGGCACGTGGCGACCCCATCCACCCTCGGCGTCGATATGAACGCGCTCGCCTGGAACGGTCGTGGGCGTGACCTCATCGAGGCCTCCGGGATTGGCGCGCAGAAGGCCCTTCGGCTTGCGGCCAACGGTATGACGCCAGGCCTGCCGCTTGTTCGGTGCCCGATGCCAAAACTCGTGCCAGACCCGCCAGGCCCGACGGCCGAAGAAGTCGCCACGAAACAGCGTCAGACCATTTTCATCCGGGTTGACGGCCAGGCCCCAGTCTCGTCGCGACAGATCGGCGATGGTACGGCCGAGCAGATCGGGATCGCGGGCGGCTTCTTGCAGCGATTCGGGAAACGACGCGAAGGGGATATGCCTGTGTTGTTGTGGCCGCACCTCCATCGCATGGCGGTACAGTTCAGCCGCAAGCTGCTGTCGAATGGGATTGCGTTCCCGATCGAGCGCCTCGGCGAGCGCGGCCGCAGACTCGGCGAGCGCTGCCGGCGTCTTGTCAGAGGCAGAGCGCTCAAGCAGCAGCCGAATCCATATCGGCGCGTATTTTTGCAGCGTCTCGTCGTTTCCCAGCTTTCGTGCAACGGTTGACAGCGCCACGAGCTCCTGTCCGGTGATGTCGTGCGCGACCGGATCGGCTTCGTTGGCCAGGAGCTCCGTGAGCAAACCCACGAAATCAGCGTAGATCTCGGATTTGGTTTCGAGCGCGGCCGTGGCGATGCGTCGACATGCGATGGCAGCCGACGCTCGCACGCGCGCACTCGGCTCCGGTTTTGCGCGGCCCGAGAGGATACGAAGACAGGCCAGTGCCCTTGGCGGTTCAATCACGGGTGTCAGTTCGCACAGCTGAATGCGTACATGTTCGCTGGGTTCGTCCCCCGAAACGGTGTCCACCAAGAGGGCGGCGAAGTTTTCGGCGGAGAGATCCGAGGCGGCGACGCGAAGAAAGCGGCTGCGCACGATGAACGCCATCGCGGAGGTGTCCGTCTTGCCATTGCCAGCGGCCGGCGTGCGCAGAACGCGTTTACGCAAGATGTCGCTTGCCTGGTCTCGGTCGATGAGAAACAACGCGCGCAGGGCTGCGGCCTGAACGCAGGGGTGTTCGTCGTGGTTCTGGGCGATGCGAGCGATTCCAGCGATGCCATCGGGGGTGAGCCCGGGTATCGATACCTCGCGGTGCCCGAGCGCTCGCGCTGACTTGCCCGTGATGCGAATCGCGGTTCTAGTCGCTTCGGCGGCGGCCTGGCGTGTCTGCCACCGGTCGCCCGTGTGGATGCGTTCGATCAGAAATCCGAGGGTCGACGTCTCGCGGATGGTGGTGAAGTTTGCCTCGGGATTCGCTTCGATTGCGACGGTCGATGCGGGTTGCCCGCCGGGTCCGGCCGCCCTTGGCGTGCTCGCTTCGCGGGCAAAGCCTGCGGCAGCAGCCAGTCCCTGTTCGATGAAACGAAGCCCAAGCTCGATCTGAATTTCGAGGTGCGAGGCTTGCAGAGCGCTGCGTTCCCGCAGGGCATCGATGTTCATGTGGCGCTTGAGCGCCTGCAGATCGCCGCGCAACTTTCGTTTGTCGCTGACGGTCTCGTTCAGAAAATCCTCCATCAAACGAAGCTGCTCTTCGTGGCGATCGATCTGCGAGTAGAGGTTGTTAAAGTTCGAGAACTGTCTCTCGACCTGCTTTCGATCGGCCTCGATCAACTCGATCGCGAGCTGGGTACGCGTGGCGACGAGAATGATCTGCAGCGCCCGAGGTTCCTCGATGAGGGGAACCGGCGAGGGTTCAATCGTGATGATTCTGGCGGCGAGGGCATCGATGAGGTTGCCGCGAAGACGAACCTCGAGCGGTGGGATGTGGGCCCGCAGCAACTCCTTCACGAGTGGAAAGTGAGGTGCCTTGTAGGGATCCGGATCGGCCTCCTTCCTTGCACGCCAGGCGCCCTTGATGCGGGCGAGAAGTCCGGGTTTCGGAGCACTCATGGCACGTCACCCCAGGGTGCATTCGACATCAACGCGGAGAAATCGTCTTCGGTCGGGAAGAGATCTTGTAAAGAGCGCCCCGCCGTGAAGTCGAATCGAAACGAGAGCAACAAGGTGTTGCGTGCGTTTGCGCCCATGGCGACCGACAGATCGTCCCGAATCTCAAGCAGTCCGCGTCCCATCGTGCCACGCCATCGGCTCACGATGATGCTTGCCCCCAGATCGTGTCTCACGATGGTGTCTGCGCGGTGTGCGTCTGCGAAGCGCAGGCTGGGCCGATAGCGGAGCTGGAAGAACGTTGGCGCCCACCCGCGCTGGCGCAAGGCGGTGGGATTTGGTGCAAGGCCACGCCACACCAGCTGAGCCTGAAGATTGTCCAAGGTCACGAAGTCCGGATTGGCCGTGGCACGCAGACCCGCCATGGCCAGCTGATCTTGGAACGCAAACCAAATGCCCGTCAAGCTTGCTTGCATGGCGAGCGGATGTTGATGGTCATAAGCATTGTAGACCATCGGATCGACGGTGAGCGGTGCCGGGATGTTGCCGAGGACGTCGGGCACGCCAGGGGGCGGAGGTTGATAACCCATGTGGTTGACGACCAGGGCGAGAGACGGCAGGAGGCTCGTCTTGATACCGGTCGCGACGAGTCGGTTGAGGCCGACCTGTCCATATAGCCCGCTCGCGGTGGGACTCTCGCCGGTCGGGAGTTGAACCGTCAATCGGCCAAGCGTTTGAATGCCGACTCCAAGCGGCAGGTTCCGGACGTCACTGCGAATATGGGCACCCGTGGACAGCGCGCCGGGGGCCGCGTTGGCTTGCAGTGGAGGGCCCTGCTCGTTCCAGCGCAGCGTGAGGCCCGCACCCAACCAGGCTCGACGTGGCGCGAATCGTCGCCGCCAGTCGAGGTTGAGGGCGACGAGATTGCTCGGTGTCACGGTTGGCGTGTCGCGTTCGACAAACGATTCATTGCCCACCGCAAGACCGAGGGATAGTGTGGCCCATGGCGGTGTCGCGGTTGGCGAGGCGGCGCTCGCGGTAATATGGGGCTGCGGTGCGAGGGTATGGCCCTCTTCGTCTTCGAGGGGGGCCTCGGACAGTTGCTCGGGCAAGGCCGGTATCGAGGCATGGGCGCGTCCGGCGCGCAGGAACATCCGGAAAGCCACCGAGCCGCCGTCCGGACGCAGCGCGAGCCGATACACCACATTCGCCGGGAGGACGATGTTGCGTTCGGTCAACTGTGTCACAGAGAGCGGATCTTTGCGGTCGGAGCTCGCGGCGGTATCTGCCGTTTCCGAGAGCGCAAGCGTCCATTCCCTTCGCTCGCCGTTGTGCTCGGAAGCGAACTGCAGGGCCTTCGCGCTCAGGTCCTCGTGACGTCGCGCCTCGACGCGGAGGACCGCAGGTCCCAGGATGGACAGCTCTGCAGGCTCGCTGTTTCCGTGCGCCGTGAACCAGCGGCCCGGGAAGGCGATCGGAATGGCGCCACCATCGGAGAATCGAACCACGAGCAGGGCGTCGTCCTTCTCTGCGGTGTGGGTAATTTCAATGCGATGTTGTCCGGGGGCGACCGTTTGTTTGGTCACGTCGATGATCGTGTTCGCCTTCAGGATGGCAGTTTGCGCCGCATCCGAGTCGACCTGGTGACGAACCGGACACACCACGGGTTCCTGAGATCTTGAACGCCAGCGTACACACCAGGCCTGAATGCTCACGTTGGCTGACTTGCGCAGGCGCAGATCGATCGCCGCGCCACGGCCGGGTCGCAACACATGGGCTTCGCTCACTTCCCAGGGCGCGCCAGAGAGCGCCCATCGCATCTGCGCGTTGGGCGACAGATCGCTCAGTTTCCTCGCAGAGAACAGGTGTTCAAAGCCAGCGGCCTGTTCGATTCGCCGCAGCGGTACCCAGCGTGTGAGCCGCGACGTGACCGCCAGAGCCCGCGCGAGTTCCGGGTGTCCGATTCGTGTTTCGAGTGCGGAGGCTGCCGCATAGCCAAGTGTGGCGAGCGTCTCATCCGATGGTTTGTCCGTGAGTGCGCGTACGAGCGGTCCCATCGCCTGAAGCTGCGCCTGCCAGTCGTTTCCGGAGGG
>Ga0169931_10004817_pt1 | contig 20832 bp, 14 predicted proteins | sample Kivu_15m_20L_FD_129675 | JGI IMG/M metagenome (GOLD analysis project Ga0169931, IMG submission 129675) | Freshwater microbial communities from Lake Kivu, Western Province, Rwanda to study Microbial Dark Matter (Phase II) - Kivu_15m_20L... | ecosystem: Environmental > Aquatic > Freshwater > Lake... | reverse complement strand
TGAATGCTTGTTTCGAATAGGAAATGCAAGCGTCGACTGACGCTCCCCGCAGATAATTCCCAACCAGGAGAAGATTCGGAAATTTTCGCAATACATCTTCTTGGAAGCGGGCAAGCCGTTTTGCGTAGCCGACGTTGAATTGCGGAATCGCTTTTTCTGCGCGGTGCGATTTTGCGAAAAGGGGCGCGGCCTCGATCCCGAGATGACGCCGGGCGGCATCGAGAGCTTCCGGGACGCCGCCATGGCGCATCATGGCAGTTACGCGCGTCTCTCCCGAAACGCTTTGCTGCGGAAAGACGGCTGAATCCCAGACCATGCCCATGAGAATTTCTTTTTCGATGGTAGGGATCAAATAACCGAATCCTTTTTTCGGTAATACATCCCCGGCAAAAGCGAGATGGACGATCGAGAGGCTCGCTTCCTCGAAACCTTCCCACAGCCCGGTCAGCTGCCCGATCGCGCCGCCGTTCAACCCGGAAATCATCCGATCCGCCGGAAAAAACTTTCCGCCTGCGACGACGCCGTCAGGCATTATCTCTTCCACGGGAGTATTCAGACGGAGTTCCGCTTTCGAGGCATCGCATAAACCCTGGATGAGGGTTCCCATCCCGCTTTTCAAGGTAAAGAGTCCTTTCGGGCCTTTCTTCCGTTTCGAAAGGAGAGCGCCAAGGACGATCGATCCCCTTTTGTCTTCCCAATCGGCAAGGAACGGAAAACAAGACCGGATGGACAGTTTATGGATATCTCCAGCGTAAATGCCGAGGGCCATCGCATCGATGAGGGTGTTTGCGATCTTTGGGCCGAGCCTGCGCGCGGCAAAATCATAAATCGATTCGTCTTGGGCTTGTCCTCGAGGGATGAACGGCTCGCAAAGAAGCGGCCAAATTATCCGGGGCAAAAAAGAGGAAATTTCCCGCAGCTTCCCATCATGCCAAAGGTAGCGGCGCCGCGCCGCGGGATCGGAGGGGATGATTTCGCCTGCAAGCCCCAGTTCTTCGATTAAGCTCAAGAGATGGGCGCACCGCCCTGCGGCAAAGGTGCGCGGCCCTCCCTCGAAAAAAAAACCATTCTCGCGCGAGGTGCGGATCCACCCTCCGGGACGCTCCGTCTTTTCAAGGAGGGTGATTTGGGCGTCGGGGTATCGCTTCCTCGCGTAGAAAGCCGCGCTGAGGGAAGAAATCCCCCCTCCTAAGATCACGATTCTCATACGGCCCTCGAAAATTGCCCATTCCCCAAATACGCGTCGAACGTCGAAGCGACGATCCGGATGAATAGACGGCCGAGCGCAGTGGCAGCGATCCGGTCCCGCCCCAGTTCGACTAGCCCTTCCCCTTCCAGCCGGGCCAAAGTTTCCAACTCTTTTTGGAAATGGGCATCAAAGGATAAGCCGAACCGGTTAGAAAAATCGGCTTTGTCCAGTTCGAACCGGCACATGAGAGCCTGGATGGCATAGCGGCGCCTCGTGTCTTCCGGGCTCAGAATGAAGCCGCGCAAAGAGGGCAGTTTTCCTTGGCTTGCCTTCGCCTCGTATTCTTCGAGCGTTTTCACGTTTTGGAAAAACCGGTTTTGCAAAAACCCGATCGCGGTGATCCCAAACGAGAGCATATCTTCCGCCATTTGGACTGAATAGCCTTGGAAATTCCGGGTCAGCTTCTTTTCGCGGTAGGCGGAGGCGATCGAATCGCCCTCAAGAGCAAAATGATCCATCCCGATCGGAAGATATCCCCCTTTCATGAACGCTTCCCTCGCTTCCACATAAATGCGGAATTTTTCCTCCGTCGACGGCAAATCCGCATCCGGGATTGCCTTCTGATGGGGTTTCAGCCAGGGGACTTTTGCGTAGGAATAGAATGCGATTCGGTCCGGCTTCAGAGCGATCAGCTTTTCGGCCGTTTTCGCAAAAGAGGCGGCGGTTTGGAGAGGAAGCCCATAGATCAGGTCGATATTGATTCCCTGGAAGCCGAGTTCCCTCGCTTTGAAGTATGTTTGGACCGTCATCTCTTCAGTCTGCCGCCGCTTGACCGCTTCTTGAACGGCAGGGTCCAAGTCCTGAACCCCGAAGCTGACCCGGTTGAAGCCAAGGGAACTGAGATGGGCGAGCTTCTCCCCTTTGTCCGCATAAACGGTGCGGGGATCCACTTCGATTGCGATTTCGGCGTCTTCCGTAAACTCAAAGCGCGCCCGGATATGGGCCATCAGCCGGTCGAATTGCTGAATGGTCAAAGAGGTCGGCGTCCCTCCGCCAAGATGGAGCTGAGAGACCCTTCGCTTGGATGAAAAATGGCTAAAGGCCCGTTCGATCTCCTCCAAAAGACGCCGGAAATACTGCTCCTGTCTCTCCGGCTGCCGGTTGAGCACCACCGAACATCCGCAGAAAAGGCACATCGATTTGCAAAAAGGGATGTGGAAATAGAGGGAGAGCGGTTTATCCGTCCGATCGAAATCGAGGAGCGTCTCGATGTATTGGGCCTCGTCTACCGGGCGGAATTGGGGCGCGGTCGGATAGCTCGTGTAGCGGGGAACCTGCCGGTCGTATTTGGCCAAAAAGAGCGGGTCGACGGAAAGAATTTCAGCATTTATACCGCGCACCATTAGGTTTTGTGAATTTGGACTGGCTGCGCCTTCGCCTAATCGATCCTTCTCCTCGTCCTGCCCGCTTGGGGCAGGGCCTCGTCGTTCTGAACGCGACGCTTCGATTTGGCATCGGCTCGCTGAGTCCAAATTCACAAAACCTAATGGTGCGCGGTATGTCATCGGCCTTGCAGCGCCTCGATTAGCGTTTTGGCCGCATCGAAGGGAGCGTCCGGCTTCATCCCGTGGCCGAGCCCGGCGATAAAAGCCGGATCGCCATCCATCGATGCGAGAAGGTCCCGAGCCGCTCTCCGAATTGTCTCTTTCGGGGCGAAAAGAAGGTCCGGATCCAAATTCCCCTGCAGCGGCTGCTTCGTCTTTCGCCGCGCCAGAGAAAGATTCGATTGCCAATCCAGACTTAAGGCGCAAGGCAGCTTCAAGAGCTCGTCGAGATGAGCCCACGCCCCCCGCATGAAGAGGATGGACGGAGCGTCGATTGGGTCGAGGATTTTGTGGTAATAGGGCAGGCAGAACCGGGAAAAGAGATCTTTCGGCAAGGCGTTCGCCCATGAATCGAATATTTGGACGGCCGATGCGCCCGCCCCGATTTGGGCTTTGAGATAAGCGACGGAGATCTCTGCGATCCGGTCCAAGAGGTTTTGAAAACTATCGGGATCCCGGTAGGCCCACCGTTTCGCAAAATCGACGCCCCCCTCGACAAGGTAGGATGCGACCGTAAACGGCCCTCCGCAAAACCCGATCAAAGGGACGCTAAGCTTCGAGACCGAAAGACGCACGGCTTCGATCACCGGATCGAGCTTGCTCAAATCAGCGGAGAGGAACGGCACTTTATCGGGCGTGACGAACGGCTCCACTTTCGGCCCTTCGGAAAAATCGAGCCTTAGACCTAAAGCCAAGGCAACCACCGAAATATCGGAAAAGAGGATCGCCGCATCGACGTTCAGCTCCTCGACAGGCATCAATGTGACAAGGGAGGCAAGCTCCGGCTCCAAAAATAAGGTCTTGAGCGAATACTCTTCCCGGAGCGCCCGGTAAGACGGCATATAGCGGCCTGCTTGGCGCATCAGCCAAACGGGAGGCCGCCCCCGGTTTTCTCCCCGAAGGGCGTCCAACAAGAGAGAGGATCTTACTTCTTGCCCTTGCACATCAGCCTCTCGACAATTGCATCGACCGTAAATCCGAATTCCTGGGCTAGATCCGCCGCAGGAGCGGAAAGGCCGAACCCTTCCATGCAAATCGCGATTCCGTCCATCCCGATGTATTTATGCCAGCCGAGTTCGCTTCCCGCTTCGATGGCAACCCTGACTCCCAGGTCGCCGCCGGCAACCGAGTGCTTGTACGCCTCGTCTTGCTTTTCGAAAAGGGTCCAGGCAGGCATCGAGACGACGCGGACTCCTTTGTCCATCTGCTCGAGCCGCTCGGCCACATCCAGCGCCAAAGACAGCTCGGATCCTGTCGAAAAGAGGGTGAAATCGGGTCTCTTTTTCTCCTTTTTCACGATGTAGGCTCCGCGCGCCATCCCCTGTTCATAGGGGACGTTCGTGTGGGTCAGTTCCGGCAGCGCTTGGCGGGACAAGACGATCGCGGTCGGCCCCTCATAACGGAGAGCCGCGATCCAGGCGTGGCGCACCTCGTTGGCGTCGGCCGGGCGGATCACATGGAGATGCGGCATCGCCCGGAGGCTCGCGAGATGCTCGATCGACTGGTGAGTAGGGCCGTCTTCTCCGAGGAAGATCGAATCGTGGGTGAATTGATAGATCACGTGGTATGGGGAGAGGGCCGCGAGGCGAATCGAGTTGCGCATGTAGTCCGAGAAAGTGAAGAACGTGCCGCAATAGGGCTGGAACGTTCCGACGAGCGACAAGCCGTTTGCAATCGTTCCCATCGCAAATTCCCTCACCCCGTACTTGATGTTGCGCCCTTCGGGCTGCTCAGCCGAGACGATCGAATAGTCTTTCATCCAGGTGAGGTCCGAACAGGAAAGGTCGGCAGATCCGCCGACGAGCTGGGGCAAAATCTTGCCGAGCGTTTGCAAAATGGCCTGAGACGCGGAGCGCCCTGCGATCGGCGATTTGATTGCCACTTTTTTCAGCTGCTCCTCCAAATCGCGCGGCAGTTTGCGCTCCTTCATGGCCTGGAATTCGGCAGCTAAATCAGGATGGCTGGCAGCCCATTTCCGGAAAAGCTCGTTCCACTCCGCTTCCAAGGCGGCCTCTTTAGGAAGTTTCTGCTCGAAAAAGGAAATGACCGACTGGGGAACGTAGAATTCTTCTTTCGGCAAGCCAAGGGCTTCTTTCGATGCGAGCACTTCCTCGGGGCCGAGCGGGCTGCCGTGCGCCTTCGACGAGCCTGCCTTATGGGGAGAGCCCTTGCCGATCACCGTCCTCAAGACGACAAGGACCGGCTTATCTTGCGTCCGCCGGATCTCGCTGAACGTCGTTTCCATCCCGTTGAAATCATAGCCGTCGATGTCATACACGTCCCAGCCGTAGGCTTTGTAGCGCGCTTTGGTGTCCTCGGTGAAGCATTCGGATGTCGGGCCGTCGAGGCAAATGTGGTTGGAGTCGTAGATCAAAACCAAATTGTCGAGTTTGAGGTGGCCCGCGAAGGACGAAGCTTCCGAGGAAACCCCTTCCATCAGGCAGCCGTCCCCCGCGACGCAATAGACTTTTCCGGTAAAGAGCGGATAATCATCTCGATTAAAACGGGCGGCGAGGAGCTTCATCCCAAGCGCCATCCCCACTGCGTTGCCGACTCCCTGGCCAAGAGGCCCGGTCGTCGCTTCGACCCCGTCTGTCAATCCATGCTCGGGGTGGCCCGGCGTTTTCGAATGGAGCTGCCGGAACCGTTTGATATCCTCAAGCGAGAGCTTGAACCCGGCCAGGTGGAGGCACGAATAGAGCCACATCGAGCCGTGGCCAGCCGAAAGGACGACGCGGTCCCGGTTGAACCATTTCGAGTGTTTCGGGTTGTGCCGCAAGTGGACTCCGAAAAGATAAGCCCCTAGTTCGGCGCATCCCATGGGCATCCCCGGGTGGCCCGAATTGGCCTTCTGAACCGCGTCCATCGACAGGCCGCGGATGGTTCCCGCCACTTTCGCCAACTGTTTTTTCAAATCTTCGTCCATACGACTTCCTTTTTTTGTACCATTTTCAGCCAGAAGCCCTTATCCCCGCAAGAAGTTCTTGGATTTTTGAAACCCGGGCAGCTACAATTGCCGGCCCAAATCCTAATCAGAGGTTATTCCCATGGCTTGTGTTGCGCGCTGCCTAAGCATCTGTTTCTGTAAAACCACCCAAACCGAATCTGACAATTCTTCTAGTTCCGGAGGCTCCGTTTTTTCCCGAGGAACCCCCTCGCCCGTTCTTAGCAACGGAGCGGCAAAGGCAGCCGCCGTTCCGGTTCCAAATCCCCTCTCTGCCCCGGCTCCGCAGAGCTCCATTTTTTCGGCATGGGATCCCACTCATAATACCCAAGCTCGTTTCCCTTCCCCTCTCGCAGAAGCCGCCGGCCCCCCACCTCCCCTCGGCCCCCTCAGGATCCTCGTCCTGCAGGCCAACCACGAACGGGCTACCCGAACCGGGTGATTCCCCCTTCGTCTGGGGATGGAGGGAAGGAAAATAAAAGTGTAAGGAGATATAGACAACAAGCCGACTCTATGCGCGCGGAGCGCTGGGGGATGCGAAGGGGGCTTCCCCCTCAAGCTCTGGCGCGCGGGGGGACCCCGCTGACAGCGGGGCCGACGTGCCGGCCGTTGGCGGCATATCGCAAAGAAAAAGGGAAGCGCAGGCGAGAGCCCGTTTCGGGCGGGGGGATAGTGCTTTGCACGTCCCCTCGCCGAGCACTCCCTTTTTCAAAGCGAGATGCTGCCTGCTGGGCGCGGGGGTGCAGCGCGCGCAGCGGCGCGTAACATGCCCGACGTCTATATTTCCTTAATTCTTTTTTTACTCTTCCCATCCTCCCGACGAAGGAGGAGGTTTTTGATCCGGCTTGCAAAGCCCGCTGCGGTTCGATAAACTAATAGCACCTACATGTGAGTCTGTTATGCTGTCGCAAGAAATTCGCCGATCGTTTCTCGATTATTTCAAAACCCAGGGCCATGCGGTCGTCCCCTCTTCCCCTGTCATCCCGCATGACGACCCGACGCTCCTTTTCATCAACGCAGGGATGAACCAGTTCAAAGATATTTTTTTAGGAAAGTCCAAGAGGGACTACACCCGGGCGGCGACGACCCAAAAATGCATCCGCGTCGGCGGCAAGCATAACGACTTGGAAAACGTCGGCCACACGACCCGCCACCTCACCTTCTTCGAAATGCTCGGCAATTTTTCTTTCGGCGACTATTTCAAAAAAGAAGCGATCGGCTACGCCTGGGACGTTACGACCCATGTGTTCGGATTCGATCCCGAGAAGGTCTGGGTTTCGGTATACAAAGACGACGACGAAGCGTTCGCTCTTTGGGAAAAGCACGTCCCCTCGAAGCGGATCGTCCGGTTCGGCGAAAAGGAAAACTTTTGGAGCATGGGAGACACCGGCCCCTGCGGCCCTTGCTCCGAGCTCTTGTACGACCGGGGGGCCGGATACGGCCCGGCCCCGTCCCCCAAAGAGGACGCGTCAGGCGAACGGTATCTCGAGTTCTGGAACCTCGTCTTCATGCAATACGAGCGATCGGCGGGCGGGAAGATGGAGCCGCTCCCGAAACAATCGATCGACACCGGCTCGGGGCTGGAGCGGGTCGCCTCGCTCAAGATGGGCGTCGACACGGTCTTTCAAACGGATGTCCTTAGGAGCCTTATCGCCGCGGCGGAGACTGTGAGCGGCAAGAAATACGATATCGAAAACAAGGAACTGGCTCCTGCCTTCCACGTGATCGCCGACCACATCCGAAGCCTTTCCTTTGCGATCGCGGACGGCGTGCAGCCGAGCAATACCGACCGGGGCTATGTGCTTCGGAAAATCCTGCGCCGCGCGGTGCGCTACGGGAGAATGCTGGGCCTGCAGCGCCCCTTCCTCGCTGACATCCTGCCGCGCCTTGTCCAAACGATGGGCGACGATTTCCCTGAATTGAAGGCGGCGAAAGAGCGGATCGCCGAGATTTTGACCCTGGAAGAGGAGTCCTTTATCAGGACGCTTGTGCGCGGGGGCAACATTCTTAGCAGCGTCATCGACGTTTCGAAAAAATCGACCGGCAAAATCTCGGGCGACGACGCGTTCAAACTGAAAGACACCTACGGCTTCCCCCTTGAAGAAATCCTTCTGATCGCCAAAGACGAGAACCTCCACGTCGATTTGGGGAGGTTCGAGGCTCTTGAAGAAGAGGCGAAAGAGAAATCGAGAAAAGCCCACAAAACAGCCGCCCAAGCGTTCGAATCGAACTTCTTCGACGACTTCACCAAGGTACACAAAGGCTGCAAATTCGCAGGATACGACCGGACCGTATCGGATGCGCGCCTCATCGGCATCGTTGTCGACGGCAAATTCACCGACGAAATCGCTGACGGGCAAGAGGGCCTGCTTCTCTTGGACACGACCCCATTTTACGCGGAAATGGGCGGGCAAGTCGGAGACACCGGCAAGATCGGCAAAGGAGCCGATTCGTTTCAAGTCTACGACACCATCGCGCCGTATCCGGGCGTGATTGGACACCTCGGCAAAATGGCCTCCGGCAAACTGCGGAAAAACGATGCGGTCCACGCAGCAGTCGACCCCGAGCGGCGCCAAGAGATCCAAAACAACCATACTGCGACCCACCTTCTCCACTGGGCTCTTCAGCAAGTTCTCGGACCCCACATTAAGCAGGCCGGCTCTCTTGTTGAAGCCAAAAGGCTCCGCTTCGACTTCAGCCACCATAAGGCCGTTTCGCAGGGAGAACTGCGCCAGATCGAAGACATGGTCAATGAGAAAATCCGCACGGATGTTCCCGTCCAAACCTACGAGCTCTCTTTCGACGAGGCTCAGAAACGCTCCGACATCAAGCAGTTTTTCGGAGAAAAGTACGGCGCGAAAGTGCGCGTTGTCGACGCCGATTTTTCCAAAGAGCTTTGCGGAGGAACGCACACGGCCCGCACCGGCATGATCGGCTATTTCCGCATCGCGAAAGAAAGCAGCATCGCCGCAGGCGTGCGCCGCATTGAAGCAATCAGCGGCAAATACGCCGAACACTTTGTCCGCACGGAAGAAGACCTCCTTCTCTCTTTGGCCTCGTCCCTCAAAGCGGCCCCCCATGCCATCGGGGAAAAACTCGATGCCCTTCTCGAAGAGAATAAGCAGCTTGGCCTAGAGCTCAAAACGCTCCGGAAAGGACAGCTCAAGCAGCTTTCGGACAAGCTCCTGGCCCACAAAGAGCAGGCAGGCCATATCCCCCTGATCGCCCAGGAAGTTTCGGTCGAAGCCGACGAGCTTGCCGGTTTTGCCGAAGAACTCCTCGGCCATTTGAAATCGGGCGTCGTCGCCCTCGGCGCAAAAACGGGAGAGCGATGCCAGCTCCTGATTGCGGTCAGCTCCGACCTGGTGCAGAAAAACATCCACGCCGTCTCTTTGATTAAAGAAGCCGCGCCGCTCATCGCAGGCGGCGGCGGCGGCAAGCAGAATCTGGCCCAGGCAGGCGGAAAAGATCCGCACGGCCTGCCGAAAGCGCTAGATAAAGTACGGGACCTCTTAAAATCCGCGAAATGCTGATGAAAGAAATCCGGGGGAGCGCCGCGCTCTCCTCTTTCCTCGAATCGTTCCGAAAAGGGGGGTCGTTCCTTGCCGAAGGTCTTTGGGACGCCCCGAAAGCGTGCCTTGCCTCTCTCCTCCTGAAAGAGGCAAAACGCTCCATCCTTCTCATAACCGGTGGGACGCGGGAAGACCGCCTCTTCGCCGACCTCGCCTATTTCGCCCCGGGAGATTGCATCGAGTTTCCCGCCTGGGAAACCCTCCCCGGCGAAGACATTCCGCCGAGCCCCGATATTTTGGGAAAAAGGTTCGAGGCGCTTCATGCTCTCATCCAACGCAAAACGCCAGCGATCCTCCTTTGCCCTCTCCAGTCGCTTCTCCAAAAAACGCTCCCGAAAGCGAGCGTTGCCCCCCACTTATCCGTCTGGGAGAAGGGAACCCAAATCCCCTTCGACGACCTCCCTCGCCGTCTTACCGATCTTGGATATTCCCGCGCGCCGGTCGTCTCCGACAAAGGGGAATTCGCCCTTCGCGGCGGCATCCTGGACCTTTTTCCGGTGGCTTCAGCCGACCCGTACCGGATCGAATGGGACGGCGATGCGATCGAAGAGATCCGCACCTTCGATCCCGTCGGCCAAAAGACGATCGGAAAAGTAAAAAACCTCTTTCTCTCGCCGGCCAAAGAACTCCCCCTTCTTCGCGAAGCAGCGCGGCTCGCCCCTATTTTCGAATATCTCGGGGACAATCCGATTTTCCTTTGGGACGACTTGCTCTCCATCGAAAACAACTATGTCGCCCTGAAACAAATGCCGGCCGCGCGCTCTCTTTTTCTCTACACTCTCGAAGAACTCTTCAAAAAGATCGAAGGGAAAACGCAGCATCTATTCTGTGCGGCCCAAAACATCGAAGAACTCTCTGAAGTTGGAAAAATCGGCAAGCGGGAGTCCAAATATTTCGCGCCGATTTCGTTCGAAGCCTTCCAGCAGCCGTTCGTAGCGACCCGGTTTTTTCATCCATTCCTCAAAATCGAGCCGCTCGAAGAGACCCTTTCCCTGCCCAATCTCTCCGCCCTCTTTTTGAATGCAAATGAAACGGAAGAAGAGGAAGTGAAAAAAAAGCTCCCTTCCCTTCCCCAAAATTCCCGCTTCGAAAAAGGGATTCTCACCTCAGGCTTTACGGTCGCAGACATTCCCTTCGCTCTCCTCCCGAACACAGAGATCACCCACCGCACCCATGTCCGCCGGCAAAAATGGCGCAGCACGCACCATACGCCGGCCGCTGAATTCCATGCCCTATCGCCCGGCGATTTCGTCGTCCATTACCATAGCGGCATCGGCCGCTACGTCGGCACCGAAAAACAGACAGACCACCTCGGAAAAGAAAGCGAGTTCCTCGCCATCGAATACGCCGACCGGAGCAAGCTCTACGTCCCCCTTTCCCAAGCGTACCTGGTCTCGCGCTACATCGGCTCGAAAGAAGAGCCTCCTTCCCTCAGTCAGCTCGGCGGCAAAAAGTGGCAGGCCGCCTGCTCTAAAGCCCAGGCCCAAATCGTCGGCTACGCAAACGATCTCCTCCAGCTCTACGCCGAACGAACAGTCCGGGGCGGTTTCATCTACCGTCCCGACAGCGGCCTGATGCGCCAGTTCGAAGAGGACTTCCCCTACACTGAAACAGACGACCAGATTCATGCGATTCAAGCGATCAAGGAAGACATGATGTCTGCCAAGCCAATGGACCGGCTCGTCTGCGGCGACGTCGGCTACGGCAAAACGGAAGTCGCCATGCGCGCAGCCTTCAAGGCGGTCGTCGACGGGGGCAAGCAAGTCGTCGTCCTTGTCCCCACGACGGTGCTCGCGATGCAGCACTTCGAAACCTTTTCCCAGAGGATGGCCGGCTTTCCCGTCCGTGTCGGCGCAGTCTCCCGCTTCCGCACCCCGAAAGAGGTCAAAGAAACCCTGAAAAAAACCGAAGAAGGGCAAATCGACATCCTCGTAGGAACCCACCGGCTCCTCTCCCAAGACGTCAAATGGAAGGATCTCGGCCTCGTCATCATCGACGAAGAACAGCGGTTCGGCGTCCGCGCGAAAGAGCATCTCAAGAAATTCAAAATCGGCGTCGACTGCCTCACCCTCTCCGCGACCCCGATCCCCCGCACCCTTTACATGTCGCTCGTCCACGCCCGCGACATGTCGGTGATCAGCACCCCGCCCCAAGACCGCCTCCCGATCAAATCGATCATCGCCGAATTCGACCCCGAGCTCATCCAAAACGCGCTCGTCCGCGAGCTATCGCGCGGGGGCCAGGCCTTTTTCATCCATAACCGCGTCGAGACGATCTTCGGCAAAGCCGAAGAGATCCAAAAGCTCGCCCCCGCCGCCCGCATCGGCGTCGTCCACGGCCAGATGGATTCCGACGACATCGACCTCGTCTTCCACCAATTCAAGCAAGCCGAACTCGACCTTCTCTTTGCCACGACCATCATCGAAAACGGCATCGACATCCCCAACGCAAATACGATCCTCATCGACCGCGCCGACACCCACGGCCTCGCAGACCTCTACCAGCTCCGCGGCCGAGTCGGGCGCTGGAACCGGGCAGCCTACGCCTACTTCCTCATCCCCAAACACACGCGCCTCTCCGAACAATCTAAGAAGCGCCTCCACGCCCTCGTCGAAGCAAGCGGCTACGGCGGCGGGATGAAACTCGCCATGCGCGACCTCGAAATCCGCGGCGCGGGCGACATCCTCGGCGTCCAGCAATCAGGACAAGTCTCCGCCATCGGCTTCCACCTCTACTGCAAACTCCTCAAGCGCGCTATCGACTCGCTCAAGAAAAAACGGCCCATCTCATTCAACGAAACCAAACTCGAATTCCCCTTCGACGCACGCCTCCCAGAAACCTACATCAACGAATTCTCCCTCCGGATGGAACTCTACCACCGCCTCGGGGAAGCCTCCACCTACCCCGAAATCGACGAGCTTCTCGCCGAAATCCAAGACCGCTTCGGCCCCCCGCCGCCGCCGGTCCTCTGGCTCTACCGCCTCACACGCCTCCGCGCCTTTGCCGCGGCAAACCACTTCACCCTCCTCAAGTTCAACGGCCTCACCTTCTTCGCCGAACAGCAAAAAGGCAAACTCATCGAGAAAAAAACAGTCCTCCTCCCCAAAAAAATCCAAACCCCGGAAACCCTCGAAACCCACGTGATCGAAGCGCTCCGGAAATCCTTCGTCTGCGATGCAGATATGGACAAGAAAGAGTAGATTGGGACTCCGTCCCAAACCCTGCCAAAGGATTGCATCCTTTGGGATCCTATGTTTAAAAAAAATGAATCAAAAATCAGCCGATTTTTGATTCATTTTCAACAAAAAAGGGTTTGCAAAGGGCGAAAGCCTTTTGCTGGGTTCTTAGAACCTGTCCTAAAACCGGGGTTCGTCGCCTTTCGGGATTATTTTGGCCGCTTTTCGATTCGGCGATCGGGGGCCATATACATTGTCGATATTGCCCCCAATCGCCGAATCGAAAAGCGGCTCAAAAGAACCCGAAAGGCGACTGAACCCGGTTTTAGGACAGGTTCTTAGGGCGAAGCCCTAAGGTCAATGCGGCTTGATTGGCTGAGGAATTCGGAGACGGCTTCGATGCGCCTCGCGATGTCGGGATGGTCGGCCGGGCCGAACCAGATGCCCCATTGCGACTGGGATTGGATATCGTTCGCTTGGCGCGCTTGGATTGCAAAGGCGTAGAGCTTGCCTTGGGAGCGGAAGAGGTAGGTGGCTCCGATCAAGTCGGGCGGGATGTCGGTCGGGAGCGGAGAATCGATGAGATTTGTTGGGAATTGGCGGAGGGTAGATTGGTAGATAGCTTGCTGCTGAGCGTTTCGTTTTTCATAGCCTTGCTTGGGGTAGGCGATGAAGAGGGTTCCCCCTTTTGCCAGGTACTCGCGGACGATTTGGGCCCGGGAACGGACCGTGGACAGTTTTTGCGCATCGCCCCGGATGGAAGCGTCGAGAAGGTCAGAGGGGTCTTCGTCGGGAAGGGCGCAGAGGGGCGTCGCGGGCATTGGGGTATGGATCGCGCCGGCGAGGAACTCGATCTCGCCGAGGGCTTGAGCGCAGGCGAGAGCATGTTCGATGCACCCTTGGAGATGGACGAATTTGATCCGGAGGTCGTCTCCGCCCGTTTCCAAAATCGAGCCTTTTGCGGCGATGGCGTCTAGGCAGGAAAGGATCTCTTCTTTGGGAGCGATTTTGCCGCTATTCTGGATGCAGGAGCGGACATCGTCCATTAGTTTATCTGCGAAAGGATCGGCAGAAAGAGTCAAGGCCGCAGCGGAAAAAAGGGAAAAGAGAATTTTCATGGCTGGCTGCCGAAAGGAGCGGGAGTTTCGATGTTGCGGTGGTAGGCCCCTTTGACATGGTGGGACTGCATTTCGCGGGAAACCTTCAAGATCTCGACCCCTTTTTCGATGTGATCGGGCATGAAGCGCTCATAGACGTACTGAGAGCTTTGCTTGGTCTTGACGCCCCCGTCGGCCAGAGGCAAATCGGAGACGATGAGAAGAGCCCCTAAAGTAAATTTTCTCTTGTAGCTTGCGGCAAAGAGGGTGGCGCATTCCATTTCGATCCCTTGCGCCTTGGTGACTTTGAGCCGGGTTTTAAATTCCTCGTTGAACTCCCAGAACCGCATGTTGGTCGTATAGGTGATCCCGACGTGGTAAACCGCTTTTTCCTGGTCGAGTACCCGGGTGACGGCCCGCTGCATGAGGAAATTGGCAAGCGCGGGAACTTCGATCGGGAAATAGAAGTCGGAGGTTCCCTCGCCCCGGATCGCGGCGACGGGGACGAAGTAGTCGCCGACCTGGTAGCGGCGCCTGAGGCCCCCGCACATCCCGAGGAGGAGGCTCGCCCGGATAGGGAGGAAGGAGCAGACGTCGACGACGAGGGCTGCGGCCGGAGAGCCGATCTTGAAGTCGAGAATGCTCACTTCGTCTTTGGGGCAGTGGGCTACCTTGAACATCGACCCTTCGCAGATAGGGACGTTCCGCGTCTTGGCAAAATGCTCCACGTAACGGGGGAAATTCGTCAAAATCAAATTTGGGTAGAACTGCCCGGCTTCGCACCCGGAGTATCTCTCGAGGGTCTGGCGGGCGATCTCGGCTTCTTGGGGATTGGTAAGCATGGCCCGGAGTATAACGAAGTCTCCGATTGCTTTCAAACCCCATTTCCTCCATACTGGCGTCTTTTGAAGGGATATTTATGTCAACGCTCAGCACGAATGAAATCCGCGTCGGAATGAAAGTCGAAGTGGATAAAGAACCTTGGCTCATCATTTCCAACGAATTCGTCAAACCCGGCAAAGGGAACGCCTTCAACCGGATCAAAATGAAAAACATGATCAGCGGCCGCGTTGTGGAAAGGACCTATAAGTCGGGCGAAAAACTCGATGTCGCCGACATTGAAGAAACCCAGATGCGCTTCCTCTATAAGGAAGCCGACGGCGCCGTGTTCATGGATGAAAAAACCTTCGACCAGATCACGATCTCGAACGAAATCATCGGCAACAATCAGCCTTGGCTGATGGAAGAGCTGATTTACCAAGTCGTCTTCTATAAGGGCGCCGTCATCGAGCTGGTGCCCCCCACCTTCATCGAGATGCTGATCACCGAGACAGCCCCGGGCGTCCGTGGCGACACGTCGGGCCGGGTCCTAAAACCCGCAACGACCGAGACCGGCGCGAAAGTCCAAGTGCCTATTTTCGTCGAAGAAGGGGAAAAAGTGAAAATCGACACCCGGACCGGCGAATATGTTTCCAGGGCCGGAAGCTAATTTATTGAAAGACCGCGCCGCGATGCTTCGAAAAGCAAGAGGCTTTTTTGAAGAGCGCGGCGTCATCGAAGTCGATTGCTGCGCCCTTTCCCCTCGCGCTGCAATCGACTCGAATATCGACGTCATAGCCGCCTCCGTATCGGATCGGGAAACAGGTTTTCTCCACACCTCTCCCGAATACGCGATGAAGAGGCTTCTTGCACATGGCTCCGGCGATATTTATTTCCTTGGCCATGTCTATAGAAAAGGCGATATCGGCCGCGTCCACAACCCGGAATTTGCGATGGCGGAGTGGTACCGGATCGGGCTTTCCTTTACCGGGATGATCGAGGATACGTGCGATTTTTTGAGGCTCTTTCTCGGCCCCTTGCCTGCCTCCTCAATCAGTTACCGCGAATCGTTCTCCCGCTATCTTGGGATCGATTATACGGCGGCTTCCCTTGATGAACTGAAACAGGCGGCCCTCCCCTTTTCCCCTTCCGGCATCGAATCGTGGAACCGGGACGCCACGGTCCATTTCCTCCTGACCCACGGGATTGAGCCGCACCTTGGCCGGGGTGGATTGACCGTTTTTACCGATTACCCTCCCCATGAAGCGGCCCTTGCGCGCGTTGTCGAAAAAAACGGGGAAAAAGTGGCCGAACGGTTCGAGATCTACTATGAATCGGTCGAACTGGCCAACGGCTACCATGAGCTCTCCGACGCTTTCGAATTAAGACGCCGCTTTGAAGAGGAAAACGCCATCCGTCAATCGCAATCCAAAGAAACGTACCTTTTAGACGAGGCGTTTTTAGAAGCAATGAGCCGCGGCATCCCCGACTGCTGCGGCGTTTCAGTCGGTTTTGACCGCGCCCTCATGCTGCGCCGCAAAGCCCGGTCCCTCGGCGAAGTCTTACCTTTTGCCTGGCCCTCTATGCTTTGAGATATACTCGTTCCACTTCAAAGACCCTGATATTCCAAGGAGGCGCCCGAGATTTGAGTCAGGCGCAGCCGTCACCGAAACAGCTAAACTTAAACAGTTTAGCGATGCAGGGGGACTCAAAGCTTGTGGCTGTCCGACGCCGGAAGATCCGGGTCTTTGAAGTGGAACGAGTATATACCGTGCGCGTTCAGGAATGGCATGTTTGACTGCGCCGGCATCCCCACCTTTGCAGCCGCCTGCATCGGCCATGTTTTTAACATGGCCTGCCTCGGCGCCGCTTTGCTGCTGCAAATCTGGGGCGCCGACTTTGTCAAACATGCCATTTCTGAGCGCGCGCGGTATAGGTCAGATTATTTAGTAAGCCTATCGCTATCTGTAGACACAGAATCGTTTGGAGCTGCTTGCACATTCCCCTGCCCTGCAACATGAGCGCTGCGAGGGATTAGAGACAGAATCTCAGTTATGGCAAGCCCCCCTATTTGCGGCTGGGGCTGCATCGGACGCTCCGGCAAAACCCTGGGAGGAGCCGGGCAAGGATCCAGACTTTGAAGATGGATCAAAACACCTGATAGAACATTCCGGCGCTCCGTTGAGTCCGAATCGACAGCGCCGTTCCCTGGGGCTTGAAACATGCGAAGAACTGGATTGGCTGCCTCCTGATTCTCGCCCTCCGATGAACTGCTCGAGCTGCTTTTATACATCGGACTGTCTAGCCTATTCCTAAGATCGCGATCGGCTTCATCCTGGAAAAGGATCTCCGATGAGCCGCTCAAGCTCCTTTCATTTGTCGGGGTGTCGGGCACATACCCGGGAGTTTGAGCTTTCAGCCATTCGATGACAAAAGAATTTGGGAACGTCCGATCGCTGCTTCGATCTCCCGACGAAGGATTGGCCAAAGCCTGGCCCTGATCCGGCGAATCCAAGCCAACGAATGGAGGGGGAACCAATGGAACGGGTATCGGAGAAGGGGCGCCCTCGCCTCCCAACGGAAAATTGCCTAATTCCCGTGCCCGATCAACATCATGCTCGTTAGGTTCGGAAGAAATGCTAGACCCGCAGGGACACCATGAACAAAAAATCGAAAACATCTTACATCCTGTTACATTGGAACATCATACTACAACATAACAAAATTACACTCAAGAAAAACAGCGATATTTCAAACAAAAAGTAGATAATAAAATTATTAGTACTTCGATTCACACCGAACGCGATTCAATAATCAGGAATTGGGCAAGGCTGGCGTCCGCCATTTGAGCCAGGCGGAACCGGCGCTGAAGCAGCCCAACCTAAAAGGGTTGGGCGATGCAAGCGGGATTAAATGCCGTGGCTGCCCGACACAGCCAAAACCAATTTTTGAATCACGAGAGGTATATATACAGATTAAAAAAAGTAAAAAATAATTAAATGTTAAGTATATAATAAATATTAATTCAACAAAAAAAACAATAGGACATAAAATGAGTTATTTGAGCACAGGAAGCATCTCTTATTTATCTGATGGAGATATAGAATGGAGTCGGCCGAAAGAGGAAGAATTTGTCCCGAAAAACGAAGCAGAGGAACAGCTATTTGCGCGGATTAGCGAAGCGGCAAAATCCCTGCAAATTCACATCGATGCCGGCGCAGCAGCGCGAACGATCGCTTACGGGATTAGGCAAGATCAGCAAACACCGGGACATAAAGTCTCTGCATCGGACACAAACGGGGAGTCTCCTAGAAACCTAATGTATATCCAAGACGGCCGGGATACGGTTGTCGTCGCCCATCTAAATAAAGAATCAAGAGGAGACCGAAATCTCGGCGAAGATGGGAGTATGGGCAAATCGCTAAAATTTGCAATCGCCTACAACACAAGAACCGACAATATCTCAGTCTATGTGGTCAATAGCTACGCCCCCCTTAGCGACTCTGAAGCGGAGGCCCTTCGTCCGAATAGAAGGCAGATGATGAGAGCGGGAGAAAAGAAGCAATTGACCGCAAGGCACTCGGCTCAAAACGAATCCAGGGTCCTTGAAAGACTGGATGGGGCTCCGCATACGCTGCCTCTGGTAGCCACCGTGCAAGGAACTGGAAAAAACGGACAACCCAAAGTGTACGCACTCCTGCCCTTCTGCGAGGGAGGAGACCTGTCCGGCGTGATTCAAAGCAAGACGCTTACCCGGAAAGAAAAGCTTCGGATCGCTATCGATATTCTGAAGGGAGCCGAAGAAATGCATCGAGCAGGGATCGTCCATCGCGACCTTACATCGAGAAACATCTTTTTCCAAAACGGAATCCCCGTTATCGCTGACTTCGACCTCGCTTCCGATGTGGATCAGGTCATTTTCGATAGCCACGGAACTCCGACGATCCGCCCCCCGGAATTCATGAAACAACAAGGGGCCAAATGCACCCCCGAATCCGATGTCTATAGCCTCGGCTGTACATTGCATGAACTTCTATTCGACGGCGAAGTTTTGATCGAGGAGGCGTTAAAGCGGCAAGGCAAGGAAAATCTGAATCCATACGCCCTCCTATCTAGCTTGATGGGGCTGAGCGAAGATCCGATGATCGAGCCGGAAAATAAGGATAGTTTTGAACACGTAATTTTCGAAATGACGCGCTTGAATCCCGAAGCCCGAATCACTCTCCCTGAAGCAAGGGCGCGATTGGAACGGATGTTGACGGGAATGGATTGAGAGGGCGTCCCCTCCCTACCTGCCCTTCAATTTACGGAAATAGTAGTCGACCCCGTCGGCGACCCCGCGGGCGATCTTATCTTGATATTCGACCGACTTTAAATTCGCCCGGTCGGCCGGGTTGGAGATGAAGCCCCCCTCGAGGAGAACCGCAGGCATGGTCGTTTCCCGGATGACATACAGGTTCCCTTTTTTGACTCCCCGCGAGTGGGCCTGCGTCCTCCGCAAAACCCGGGTGAGGATCGAATCGGCGAGCCGTTTCGATGCCGAGGTCCTCCGTTTTTCCTGCTTGGAATCATAGAAAAAGATCTCGATGCCGGATGCGGTTGGCACGCGGGATGAATTGAAGTGGATGCTGACGAAAAGCTCGGCGTCGGCCTGCTTTGCGATTTCGACGCGGCGGGAAAGCGGCACGAACGCATCGCTGTTTCGGGTCATGACGACATGGTAGCCCAGCTGGTCGAGGTATTTTTTCACGAGGCGCGCCGTTTGAAGGCAGATCCGTTTTTCCTCGCAGTAAGGATTTTTAGCCTTCGCCCCTTGATCGTTGCCGCCATGTCCCGCATCGACGACGACGGTCGGGCCGGTTCCCGAATTGAGAGCCGAAGCGATCGGACGGTTGTCCGCCCAAAGAGCCGCAGAAAGGAAAATAATGAGCAAATAGCGCATTTCTCTAAAGGAGGATTGCAGAACGCTTCCTGTTTTGCAACGCTTCTTTTGCAACGAGGCAGTCGTCGAACGGGACGCTTTGGGATCCCGAAATCTGCATCCGCTCATGGCCTTTGCCGGCAATCAGCACGATATCTCCGGGAGAGGCCTCTTCGATCGCCATCTGAATGGCGCGTCTCCGATCCAATTCCACTCTCGCCTTTTCCGGACGCTTAAAGCCGGACAGGATCTGGCGGCAAATCTCTTGCGGATCTTCGTTTCGGGAATTGTCGGTCGTTATGATCGTAAGGCCGGCCCGCTTTTCGGCTGCGGCGGCCATGCCGGTTCTTCTTCCCGGATCGCGCCCCCCTCCGCACCCGAACACGGCAATCAGCCTTTTCGGAGCGGTTTCAGAGAGCGCCGCAAGCACGTTGTCCAGCGCCTCTCCCGTGTGGGCAAAATCGACAAAGACGCTAAAGCCGAGATCTGTTTCCACCCGCTCGAGTCGTCCGGGAACCGTTGGGATCTTGTGAAAAATCTCGGCCAAAAGCGGCAACTCGAAGCCGAGCAAAAGCCCCGCGGAAATCGCCGCGAGGACGTTCGACACGTTATATTTGCCGAGAAGAGGCGTCGAGAAGCGTTCGGTTTTCCCCTGATACGAGGCCAAAAACGAGGCCCCGTCCGCATTCAAGCGAATCTCGGAGGCGGCCAGGTCTGCCGGCTGCTCGATCCCGTACGTAAACCCAAGAGAATTTCCGCGCATGAAATCGGTCCAGGGGCTGTCGGCGTTGAACACGGCTTCCTTTGCTTTGCCGAAGAGTTTTTTCTTCGCCGCGGCATACGCCTCCATCGTGAGATGGTAATCGAGATGGTCCGGATAGAGGTTGGTAAAAAGGGCGAGGTCGAATGCGATCTCCTCTACCCTCCCCTGCTCTAGCCCATGGGAAGAGACTTCGAGAACCGCCGCCTCGCACCCGGCAGAGGCCATCTCCCGGAGAAGTTTTTGGTTGCGGATCGCGTCATGGGTCGTGAACGTGGACGGGAAGCTTTTCGGTCCGACGATCGTTTCGACCGTCCCGATGAGGCCCGCAGGCTTGCCGATCCGCTCTAAAAGATGGCGGAGCAAGTAGGAGACGGTCGTTTTGCCCTTTGTGCCGGTAACCCCTGCGACCCAGAGTGCCTCGGACGGGTTCCCGTAAAGCTGCGCGGCGAGCTTGGCTTCGACCGACTCCGGGCTTTCGCAAATAAGTTGGGAGATTTTCAGGAAAGGGTCGTAAACGCAAGTCAAAACGGCTGCAGCTCCCGATTGAACCGCCTGGGGAATGAACTCGGCGCCGTCGCGTGTGGCCCCTTTTTTTGCGATGAAGAGGTTGCCCGGGCAGACGGTATTCGAGTCGGCTGTGAGGCCGGTGATCTCCGTTTCTTTATTGCCCTTGATTTGAAGTCCTTCGATCCCTTGGACTAGTTTTTTCAGTTTCACCGATTCCACCAATCGTAGAGTTCTTTCAGC
>Ga0169931_10004816_pt1 | contig 20833 bp, 16 predicted proteins | sample Kivu_15m_20L_FD_129675 | JGI IMG/M metagenome (GOLD analysis project Ga0169931, IMG submission 129675) | Freshwater microbial communities from Lake Kivu, Western Province, Rwanda to study Microbial Dark Matter (Phase II) - Kivu_15m_20L... | ecosystem: Environmental > Aquatic > Freshwater > Lake... | reverse complement strand
TGTAGAGATGACCGACCCGAACAGAATAGGGTTTGATCGGGTCGGTTGTTCGGGTCGGGTTCGGAAACCGGACATCATCCCTAATATATAACTATCTATAAATGACACCTTCCCTATCAGATAAACCGATTGCAGGTCGCATAAGAGGCGAGAATGTTGGCAGTCCATTCAAAGGATGGAAACCTCTTGATCCTACTGCTGCGAAAGTTAGTTGGTATTTTAAGGAGATAATGTTAGGGTTGGTCGTTTGTTTTACACAAACACCTGTAACAATCGCCTTTTCTCTATCGGCTTATATTGACCCGAGTCAAGGTCTACATTCTACATGGATTTTGGGAGTCATATGTGCCGTTTTTGGTGGTAGACCAGCAATGATTAACGGATTCTCAGGATCATCCACAACTTTGATCAAAACCTTCCTTACTCCCCCTGTCGATGGTAAAACTGTTGGAGAGGGCATTGAATACATGTATCCTACTATCATTCTGACAGGGTGTCTTATGTTACTTTTTGGGCTACTGAGGCTCGGGGACCGTGTAATAAATTTAGTTGGGAGTTCAGTAATGATTGGTTTCAGCTGTGGACTTGCCATCACGATTTGTAAATCACAATTTCTTTTTTACGAGGTTCGTTTATTGTTTTAAAAAAGTCATGATCTACGCAATATTAATTCTTTTTATGCTATATGCTCAATATTGTAAATGTCGTTATATACATACAGCACAAGGTTTGTGACATAGTCGAAGTCTCAGGATATAAGAAAAAGGTTTGTCACAAGGAGTTTGTTCGGGGTGTGACGGCAGTTTGGATGGCTGTAATCACTATTGTCGTTATGATTATTAACGAATATTTTCCCCTGCTGGGAAAAAAAGTCACTGCTTTGCGCTATGTTCCTGCACCGCTTGTGGGTATCTTCGTTGCTATTTTCATCGAATATGCAATTGTACGAACAACGGGATCAAGAACTCCGACAATTTCTGATGTTGCGAAATTTTCAACTGCCACTAAATTTCCTGAACCATTTTGGATACAAACACTATTTTATGAAAAATCGGACCTTGTATTAGATTCAAAAGGATGGGGGAGAATATTTTCACAAGGAATACTCTTATTCTTCATCGGAACCATCGAATCCTTAATGGTCATTCAAATGATGGACGGTTTCACTGCGACAGTAGGGAACAATAATCAACAAATTGCAGTCTTAGGGATAGCCAATGTAGTTTCTGGATTCCTGGGTGGATTGGGTGGAGATGCCATGATTGGTATGTCGATTCTCAATGGACTGAATGGAGCACAAGGACGAGTTAGTTCGCTGGCCTGTGGTCTTGGAATTATGATCCTTATGATGGCCGCATTTCCTGTTCTAAACTTCATTCCAGTATCAGCATTAGGGGGGATCATGTTTGTTGTTTGTATTCATATTTTTAAGTGGTATGCTATAGATATGGTGATCTGTGCTTTTGTTCCAGCTAAACTACGAGTGATGCTTCGACTACCCTCACGAAAAGTTAATAGAGCTGATGTGATCATTATCGTTGCAATAGTTCTTCTTACATACTACTGCAATTTGTTTTACGGTATTCTTGCCGGCGTCGGGTTCTCATTCCTCATATTTACGATACAAGTTAAAACTACTGGTGGGACGTGGGCTTATCTTTGGCATGCTTTCAATAAACCGATTCAAGCCGAGCGTAGCTTGGATGAATCTGGAGCCCGCGTTTTTTACAAAGTGACTGGACCCCTGTACTTCAAATCCTTTCGGCTGTTTTCAAAACTTTTTGATTACTACAATGATCCTGCAGAGGTAATCATTTACATGGAAGATGGTAAATTGTATGATTATTCATCTCTGGAGGGCTTGAATAAAGTATGTAAAGAGTATAAACTCAATGGTAAATCTGTCCAGGTTATGAATCTATCAGAGAAAGCCAAGCGTATGATACGTAAAGCAGATGGGAGCCGAAGTTACGGTTGTTGCCCGATAACGTTCCAATGGATTTTGGGTGATATTGAAATCGCACATGAAGCTAAGGAAGTGGATCCATTGGACGATGATGATGCTGGTGAAGTTCACGAAAAAGAAAAGAAAAATGAGCCTGTTAACTCGGCTACGGATAACTTTGTTTCTCAAGAAGAAATCGAATCAACTCCCGCAGCTTTTGCTGTCAATGAAACAGTGCATACTCCCAACATGTTTATAAAGCATTAAGTCGTAAGGATAGTCTCGTAGTTTCAGTCTAATATCTAATTACAACGATTCTGCCTATAGATAGGCTATCGCTAAATAGAACTTATTAAATGAATTTAAACACGCCTTACTTTCACGATCACCAACCGCAGGATCCACAACCTAGGATGGGATTCTTTTCGATGTCAGCTTTCTAGATTCCAAGCACTCTTTGCAGTCTTTGGAGGAGTACTCGCAATCAGTATGTTCATATTCAACGATTACATCTGTGTAACTATCGCAATTGTACAAGGTCAATAATTGCCACAGCAAAAATCGAGTTGATTCATCATTTTTATTGTGTAAAGGTGGTAATGTGCCTACAAGTCGAAATCCAGATTTAGGGCTATCAAATTACTTAGCTTTCATCGTAAGGACGGCATGGTTCCAAGAAGATACTTGTGCTCTGTTCGCCCTTATCCGAAATTCATCGCGCCCTAATTCCATAACATGATTCATATTATTAATATTGAAGCGATAGAGAAATCTCTATACGTATTTCATAGCCTCAACAAACACACATATCTTCAATTTAATAAGTAAATCTAAGGACCGTTAAAAGCTTACTAGCTCAGAATGCAGGCTACCCGAGACACGTTTTGATACTAGCTAGGATGGAGAAACCTAAAGAAACCATCTCAACCAAGATTATTTATAGCAAGAGGGCTCTACCATAGCACGTACATTATTCGGTGATTCTCAATGTTCCAAAGTCAATTTTTACGAATTCGCTTGCTAGGTTTGCATTCTATTCCTTCCAATCACATTCGTATCTGGCAAATAACCATGAGATCTTCTGGTCAGTATTGAGAACAATATTTCCAGCTCCGAAAACACATCAAAAGACGAATTTGTAATAAAATAAATTACTCCCAAAGCGCTTGAGGGTCGCATCATCTGGATCCATCGGAAAATTACTTGATGACCCAGAGATAGAAGTACATAGGGTGGCTTGGGATTGCATCGTTGATACTCTTTACCGAATAAATTTGACTGTCCCTAATATTTGTGACTTATTCTTAGAATCGAGATTAGTCACTGTCTATTCAGGATCGGTCTCCGGTTCAACATCATCAGTCGTATTGGTTCCAATTTCATCAAGTAGACCGATGAAGAGTAGAGGATATAAAGAGCTCATGTTACAAATGATTGTCAAGATTCCTAAATTATCGAAATTATTTTCTGTGACACCAAGGATCTTAGTGATGGCTGCCCCAACTTCAGTTCCTATAGTAGAAGCTCCATTGAATAAGGACATGAGAAACGCAAACAATACTGCCTCAACACCTGGGGGGCATAACTTTGCTGCGAGAGCAAGCGTCGGTAAGAATGCAATCTGCCCCAGTACTGTTAGTACTACGTCATCGCCGAAAATGAACCATGTATCTGGAATCCCCATCAGCCTATTGGAGTGTGTAATAAGTAGAAGTTGAAGTAATCCTAACGGTGTAGATACAATTGTCGACCAAAAGAGAATATCTTTAATGGATACCTTGAAAAAATAAAATGTGATTTGGTGAAGAATGCTGTGACTATAATTGTCTACAGTGTAAATGGATGATGTACGCTTACCGAGCGCAGGACATTTTGATATAGCCAGACACCTACTAGGGAGGCCACTGAGACTATCAATCGTACCCTTCCGAAGAATTCCGGTCCTAAATTTAATTCATTGTTCATGAAATAGAAAAAGGCGCCTTCACTCGTCGGAGTAGACTGCCAGAGGAATAGAAACAAAGTGGGTTTCCAAACTGCAGGCTCTTTTACAGCCGACCATAATATTTGAATCTGTTTATAAAGATTCATATATTCCAATGAATTACTACCTTTGTCCCGAGGATCTTGTTTTTTTCGATCATCAACGAAAAATGCAATAAATGCAACAATCATCGGTAATGCAGAAGTTAAAAGGAAGATTTGTGTCGGACCCATAAGTTCTAAAAGGCTTCCAGAAAAATATGCAGTAATGATCCCACCAAAGGCAGCACTTCCCCAACATAAACTTTGTAAGTTTCCGGCCAAAGATGGGTCTGAAGAATCGCGTGTTCTTTCTACGACAATACCATCAGCAACGACATCTGAAAAGGCTATACATGCACTACTGATAATAAAAGCACCAATCGATGCCTGAAGGAGACTGATTGAATCATTATGGAGAAGACTTGGGTTGTCCAACCAATTCCAAAAATTACATCCCAATGCTACATAGGATGTTGCACAAAGCAAACCACAAAGTATCAAATAATTTCTTCGCCTGGAACCAAAAAGAGGAAAGCCATCACTTAGAAATCCATATAATGGTTTGATCATCCACGGTACAGCAAATAATCCAGCTAAAGCAGACGATTCAGCGGGTCCTAGATGAAGATTATCCTTTAAATAGAATGTTTGAGCAAGACGGGATAGACCCAATGCTCCTTCCACAAAATAGATTGCCATAATCGCGATGATGTCCGGTGTAGGTTGAATACCGAGAAATAGATTACGAGGAAAATCATATTTGTCTTTCTGTGGAGAACTGTCTAGTAGAATATCGCGACTTGCAGTCTCTTCACACACTATTGTGATGAGCGGTGTTACAGATTCAGAAGATTGTTGTTTTGGATTTGATGTATAGAGTTGTTGGTTGTATGTGAATGAATTGGCTGTATGTGTCATAGTTCCCTTTCTTCGTGATATAACGAGGACACTTCGTCCTGATGTTGTCCATGCTTCAGTGTGATGAATGGATAGAAGAATGTACAAAGCAGAGACGAAGTTGGCATGTCTCGGCATCCTACTGCCATTTATTTGTCACCGTTATCAATGAAGCGGGGTCAACATAATGAAGGCGATCGATTGTTGCATAACCGCAAGCAGCAGCCACAAAAGGCACAAGCGGTACAGTAGCAAAAACGAAAAATTTACGTCTATACCCCAGGTACGTAGCACCTGTGGTACCGTATACATACATCATCGATGATAATACAGAATCGGACATCACATCGTTCCACAACAAGCATCAGATATGTAGATGACTGACTCATAACTATATATTAACAAATCTTTGTTGCTACTACGTAAAATCCTCCTCCATCATATGTAGCCTCATTGTACGCCTTTTACGTCCATTCTTATTCCTCCTATTTTTTAAATCCATACGTTCTCTCCGTACCCAATCTTCTTCATAAAGCGGCATACTCTCAAAGCGAAGAATGGGATCATGAAAATGAATGGATTTTCCATGTCTTTGTATGGATGATGTACCCAATGGGATAGTTGCCATTTTACAAAATTGACCATTGTCTTCTATCCGTTTCAAGAGATATATTTCCTCCACGGTAAAACGTAGATTCTTCCAATAACAGTCCACGGAAGCATTATCCACGCCCCAAGTTCTAAGGATAGAATCCCTTGCTGCGAAAGCATCATCTAATGATGGTAGCTGTGCTACAGTCAAATGAGGAACGAATGATCCACTAGCTTTTTTGACATCATTACATGTTGGAAACTGTTTTTCTAACTCAGCTTGTAGTACTAGAAGTGGTCCTATAGGAGAAGGTAGATCTAGTGATTTTAAATCACTACTACTAGTTTCCTCCTGTTGTTGTGCCTCGTTAAACTTACCAAGTTTATAACTTTTAGGATTCATCCATAGACACCCTCGATATTTCCCTCCAAAAGTACCAAATTCAGTGAAATGTACCTCAAAGGGTTCTATCGATTGAGTAGCCAGTTGTAATTTCTCGATTAGGGTTTCCAGCACTGCATCTCCGTTGTCATGATCCTCACCATTATCCTCTGTATTGCATTTCAATTTTATATTATGAAATGGATAAAGCAAGTTAACATGAGGTGGCCATCGATAAAGACCAGGATCTTTTAATAGAGTTCTAGTCTGTTGTATAGTATTCCAAACATCTGTAGCTGATTCTGGAGGGACCATGCAAATCGACATGGTATGGGTTGTGGGTGGTAGTAGCAATAGTCGATTCATTTCCTTTTCTTCTTTTTCTTCATGGTCATCCTCCATCTGTATACGATGATTCGAAATAGCCAATCGAACCGTCTGTAGGAAGAACCGTTTTCGATGTGTTATGATACGTGATCCCGAATGACACGATAATGATAACGATGTCGATATATGGAAGAATGAGACAACAGTTATAAGATTCCAATAACCAATCATCCCCATGAATCTCTCTTGATTCGACCCATCATCTTCCCTTCGAGTCCACCTCGTTTGTGCATGATATATTCTACTATAGTAGTACATGCAGGCGGCACAAACCGTGGAAACCGTTTACACTTTTATGTATTGTTCCGTTCCTTCCGTTTTTAAACTCTCACTCTACATAACTACGGTATGGTATTAATTAATAGTGATCCCGTATCGTGCTTCAAAAATGGCGTTTCCCTGCTCCGGAAAAATATCTGGCGTCTATTATGTTTTTGTAACTCCCCCCTCCTTATTGCCCATGAAAATTGCATAGTCATCGATCGAGATCTGTCAAAGATTAATTGAGCTTGAAATAGCTTTAGTGTACATCATTTCTTCGAAGTAATGTAATGACTGGAACTTCATGGATTTGCACGGAATGTACATATTACCACTCGTTCAAGGCGGAACGTTGTGCAATGTGCTCACAGTATCGAGTTTCTAAAACGGAAATGATTAATTTTATTCAAGGAAAGCCAATTATGGAAAAATCTCTGCGTTCATCGAATGCAGTAAGAGAAGACGCAATTGAACTTGATATGATATCTCCATCGGAAGTGGGCATAATTGATACAGGTATGAATACCCGTGTCCATGATCATCAAATTCCCACTCTAGCACCATCGTCGTCGTCGTCCATCATTCAGACTAATGGTATGAATCCATCCAATGACGCTACAGTATATCTTACATCAAATCAGAAATCTATAACTAAATCATTCAATCCATATCATAAAGCAGTGTTGAGGCAAAGTTTAATCCATATGAATCATACCGATTCCAAGAATCTTGTTGAAGTAAAAGCAGGGTTTCAAAAAAATAACATTCAGAATGATAGCATATCTTATTCGGAATCATCCTCTGAACATCTTCAAAAGCAACCAGAGAATACGACAATGGTCATAATGCAAAGTCCGATTCATGAGGAATCGACAGCAGTGAAAACAAGAACTACAAATGCATCAACTACTTCCACAACAACAATAACAACAGCAGTAGGGGTTGAATCAACAAAAACTAAAACCGCAGCAGTGGAAGAAACGACAACCATGGTAGATACATTTTCTAGGGTAGATGAGCCATCAACCACGAAAGCAGTACAGCTACCGAATCATACAAATCCATATAAGAAAAAATCATCCATCGCAGGACCGTCTGCTCCACAGAAACAGCAACAGCGCCTGCTTCCAACAGCTGCATCAAAAACAAACATAGTATCTAGTCCACGGAGATCAGTAGGTCCTACAACAAGTGAATCCAATACACTCATCAATCATTATTTGGTTCATACCAAGGTGGGAGGACGAGCTTCAACGACTACGTATCATCCAGGACCAGTGCCGTTGGATGAAGATATGGCACAAACTTGGATTTTTCCTCAAAGTGATTCATATCGAGAAAGAAAATATCAATTAGATATTTGTCAATCAGGTAAGAAGACTGACCTAATCTATACTATATTTTGTTTGTTTTAATATATTTTTTATTCGTCGTTGCAAGAAATAAGTATGTAAACTCACCAACACCTCCTTTCTGCATCAAACATGAAATCATTCAGCCTTGCTACAAAATACTCTAGTAAGTCTTCCTACAGGTATGTAGATATTTTGTAATCAATATATAATCTACTGTAAGTACACCTCACAAAATCATCCACGTTCATCGACACAGGGTTAGGAAAGACTCTCATCGCAGCAGTAGTAATGTATAACTTTTATAGATGGTTTCCCCAAGGGAAGGTTATTTTTTTAGCACCCACAAGACCTTTAGTGTCCCAACAAATCGATGCTTGTTATAAAGTTATGAAAATACCAGAAAAGGATACCGCTGAAATTACTGGGCGACAAAAGGCTCGTGAAACATTGTGGTCTACGAGACGTGTTTTCTTTTGTACCCCTCAAACATTCCAAAAGGACATTGAAGAAAATAGATGTGATACAACAAAGATTGTTTGTATCTGTTTTGATGAAGCACATAAAGCCACGGGTAAATATGCATATGCCCAAGTCATACAGATGGTAGAGTCTTCTGGGGCAAAATTTCGTGTGGTATGTTGAAATTTCTTGTTATAGATCGCCGCGTAAGACTTTACATGTGTTTTCATAGCTAGCTCTCTCCTTACTTTTCTTGTTGTAATATATGTATCAATAGTTGGGGTTAAGTGCAACACCCGGTAGAGATACCAAAACGATTAACCAAGTTTTAGAAACACTCAGAATCTCGAAAATTGAAGCTAGACTAGAGACAGATTCTGATGTAAAAGACTATGTTCATGAAAGGGTTTATGAAATCATAAAATGTGACGTACCAGACACTATTTCTACCTTGGAACATCATCTTTTACAAGTTATGATTCCTATATATGAACGAATACGTCAAAGGCGTCGATTACCCCTCCTAAATTGTGGGCTATCTAGTTTAACTGCTTATCAAGTCTTGCAGTCTAGGCGAGAGTGTCATCAAACACATAATGATCATTCCCTGGATCAATTATTTACTACTCTGCAGTCATTACTAACTATACGAGAAAGACTCGTGTCATCCGGAATAGGTGTAGCGACAAATGAATTCAAAAAATTTACAAATAATCTTGGCAATCATTCCTTGGCTCGTGAAATAACAGAGTCAGTAAGCTTTCAGGCCATTATCGCCATCATGACGGCGACATTTGACAATCGAATAATGGCTGAGTCTTCTGTAGAAAATCAAAATCCTAAACTCGTGAAACTAAAAGAGGTTTTAGATGACCACTTTTCTGGGTCTGCTGGTGTATCGTCACGGGCTATCGTGTTCTCGCAGTGGCGTGACTCGGTCGAAGAAATCGTGTCTTTCCTGAACTCTACGATTCCCTCAGTTAAGGCCACTAAATTTGTCGGACAGAGTAGCGGGTCGGTAAATATTACATGCTCTGATAATGAGGATGACAATAACAAGAAACGAACTGCAAAGAGAACTAAAATGACGGGTATGAATCAATCTGAGCAGCAAGCTGCACTTTCATCGTTCCGGAAGGGTTTATTCAACATTTTAGTCTGCACGTGCATAGGTGCGTATCTTATTTTTTATCTGAGTCTAAGCCTGACAAAATAATATTGCTGCCGATATAAATGTCCAAAAATTGACCGTCATTTTTCATCAACGACATTCACAGGTGAGGAAGGCCTTGATATCTGTGAAGTCGACCTAATTGTCAACTTCGACTGCTTAAGATCACCGATCAGAATGGTCCAGAGAACTGGTCGGACTGGTCGAAATCGTGATGGTAGAGTTGTTTGCCTTGTATCCAAAGGGCCTGAAGAGAGAAGACTGGAGAAATTAGAGGAAGATAAAAAACGAGTATGGAATGCATTAAAACGACCAAACTTTTTCAAGTTTTCATTACCTGTCCCTCTTTTGCCGAACGTACCTTACCTTGAACGAAAGGTTTTGAACTCATCATCAAAGTCATGTAGATTATCACAAATAGGAGGTTATGATCATCGAAAGCCGAGTCGTAAACGTATTAGGACATCCCTTGCGAGAACAATAGACGACGAAAGTTGGATTCTCACTAGCGTTCAAGAGCGTGATCGCGAAGAGCAATTTGGAGACTTTCAATACCTCGAAAAGTCCAAAAGAAGAAAGCTATATGCACGCTTTTGGCAAGAGCTGGTTATGCTCAAACGAAATGATAGTACTCTCGAAGGTATAGGAGGCTTGGGCATGAAAAAATACCTGATCAAGATGGAAGAGAAAGTAAGCCATCTAAAAAACAATAACTCTGATAATAATGGAAATATCCATATTCAAAGGAGCCATTGGTCTCGGAGCATGATCAACATCTTCAAAGTTCGTACTCATGAAGGATCCGCAACTGTTTGGAACGAAGAAATCCCTGTAACTGATTCACCTACATGTGACTTACTACAGTCAACGATGTTTTTACATGCAGCTGCTTCTCCATCAAAAAATTCAACGTATCAGTGCAATCTAGAATATGATGACCACTGTTTCAACTTCAATCTGAACGATTCATCTGATTTACGTAGGGGGGTTTCATTCGATCAAAATATTCTAAAGCCAAACGCGTCATCACAACATGGGAATTATAAATTATCAGCAACGGATGTATTTCCATCATCGAAGCATACTGCCGTCGTAAAAGAAACGGCTAACAATTATATTGAACCAGACTTATCAGCTACGGGAGCTTCTATATCAAAGAAGCATTCCCCAGTTCAGCAAGCAATTGATTTCGATGACAGAGAATATGGAAATTCAGCTAGTACAGCACTAAATGAGAAATGTTTAGAAAAACAGGAATACTCTCGTAACTACGAAGAGCACCGTAATCAACTGATCGATGCGATGATTGAGTCTGTCAATATAGTCTTATCTGCGCAGGATTCTTCGTCTGAATCTGATGAATCGACAGTAGGTCACGAAATTCCATGCACAGGTTTGCTAGATACATATCATGAATGTAACTTTGAAGGGTTAATAGATAATGTGGATTTAGCTCCCATGAATGCCAAAGTGAATGCCACGAAGAAGGTGAAGATACGACGCTTTATAGAATCACAGTCTCCACATTTCCATGCAGATAATGTCTCTGCTCCGTCAAAAAGAGCACCGACTGCCACTCAGTGGTTGGTTGACACACCATTGCAGGATATTAAAGGGAATGATATTAAAGCCGATGATATTAAACGGGGGAGAGCATGGAATCACCCAAAATGGAGATCTACAAAGTATACGAGTGATGGAATGAAATATTTGGATCTTGAGGCTCTTGAGGATGGTGATGGAATTGATGACGATGATGAGGAGGAGGATTGCGATGATAGCTTTGACTATGAAGACAGTTTTATAAATAATTCATCTCAACTGGGATATACTCAAGGTGGTTTAGCAGATGAAACAGAGATATTAAGTAAAGGTAAAGCACCCGTGATGTCTTTGGATGTTCACATGTATCGACAAGTGGATAATGCTCGTATCATCAAAGAACTATTTGATACACCGATCTTAGCCAAAAGGAAACGGCTAGCGGCAAAACGTTCTAGACACCAACCTGGATGTACTCAAGACTTGGAAGGTTTTAGTTCCATGCCTTTTATACGTACTGTTTTGGAACATCATAGACAAGGCGGTAACGCCGATGATCTTGAAAGATGTTATCAAGATTTTAGTCAGGATAGCTTATGATGATGAATTGTTTCTCAAATTTATCTTATTCTTACTAATAAATGAGTCCAGCGGAAATCAAACATCTATGTGGTATTATTCAATCTGAATAATTATTTATCTAATGATACAATTTCTAGAGCTGTAACCATTCTTTCAACAGATGTTTCCCTTGTGTCGTCAGGAGGAAGTTGTCATGACCATCGGCTGTCTGTTGAGCCAGTGATACCGTACTTCCCAGTCACAACTACTTTCCTGAATCCTCATTTGTAAATCATTCCTTGCGTTGAGAATAGAATCCAACATGCCACTACCGCATATGAAATAAGCGCCAAATGTCTCCTATAGACTTTGGCGCTTTTGGAAGAGCGAGCATCATTGGTTCTCTCCAGCTCTGTCCTGGGATATAAAGGAACTCACTCTTTATTGTGAATAATACTCTTGGTGCGTAACAAATGCCCAACGCAAATTCCAATATTACAAGATATTCTCAATTAGATATGCCTGTTAACAAATGCCATTAGAAGGATAAGATTAACAACTCCCAGTAGTACATTAGAAAAAGCGGATCCTGTAGTTGATGAATATGAAATGATCGATCGATAACGTTGATATTGGTGGAAATGTCGCGTACTTTCGTCAACAGGCTCGGATCCCTATCATCCCTACGTCCCTACGAGTTAGTCGAGTTGTAAGCGACTCAGTGGTGCGAAAGTTCTGATTTTATCCAGTCATACAGTCATACAGTAGGTCACAGAGGCAGCAGCGAAAAGTGTGGAAGGACTTCGATGAGGACTTATAATTGGAGGATAAGCGATACAACGATCACTTACTTTATGATCCTTTCTTGCTACTTCTGGTCTAGCCTTGTAAGAAAATCAAATATCTTCGTTTTCTCGTTGACGTCAAGTACAAGCAAAATGTCTCACCAATCAACAAGAAAAAAATCAGCGGCCTTGATTTTCCTGCATGGGTTAGGGGACACTCCCGATGGGTGGTCATCGTTACAGACACTTCTTCCTTCGATACGACAAACTTTATCCAATGTGACATACTTATTCCCGCCTGCTCCAACTATTCCAATATCCATTAATGGAGGATTTCGAATGCCTGGTTGGTTTGATATTTATTCATGGCCTATTGCGGTTGGTGATAAAGACGACATGCAGGGTATTTTAGCCGCTGTGCGTCAAGTGGAAAAGCAAGTGGAAGACTTACATAAAAGTGGAATACCTCACAGACGAATTATCATAGGGGGTTTCTCACAAGGAGGGGATAGCACTTCAAACAGTCTACAACGATGCAATAAAAGCCGATAAAAATATTCAATACGGGGCATGTATTTGTCTATCAGGATGGCTCACTCGTGCAGATGACATTCGTGAAATTGGTCTGTCGGATGCAGCAAAGGATATTCCCCTATTTTGGGGACATGGATCGCAGGACGACAAAGTTTTATTTTCGCAACAAAAGTTCGGAGAAGACATACTACGAAAACATGGCATCAAGACTTTGATATCTAAGCAATATTCTGTTGGTCATTCTTCTACTGAACATGAATTGAAAGATTTCGCTAACTTTTTAGATGAAATTTTATTCCAAGACTTAATTGAGGGCGAGTAAAATAGTAAAACCAACCAGATGTATGGATAAATATTTTTTTCCAACAAATCAACTGCAACTACTAATCTTTCGATGATGTAATCTCTCCCAAACATTATTGAAAAATTGCCTCTGTGAACCTCGATTGAGGCCTACCTTTTGTGTCATATGCACTCGTTTCTTTTCGTGAAGAAGCGATTTGATAGATCCGGGACAATGCTTACAAGAAAGCAGATGGTTAGGAATATGGGCGTAATTACCAGACAGAATCTCGGCTGTTCTGTAGAAGAATGTACGCGGACTTGCACTGTCAGCACAATGGATACAAGCCAAGCCCGGAAATCCATGCTCAAACATACTTCGTGCACCATTCCCTGTTCGGTCAAGATAACATGGCTTCATCTGTAACATGGTGAAGAAAGTGTAGTCAGAAACTAGTACGCGGTCGTTCTCACTGACTAATGCACTTTCAAGAATCAAATGATCATCATCCGATGCTCCGGTGCCTGAGGATTCTGGTTCCCTTACCAATGATGTAATGCGTTCCCATACATTTTTAATGAACTCTTTATGAGAAGCGTACTTTATGATAACCTCTTGAGATGCGCGTAAGGATTTGAACAAACGGAGCTTTGATTTAATGTCATCTGGGCAGTATTGACACAGAAGCAAATGATCGGGTATATCAGGAAATGCATTTCTCAGGTCATCGCAACAATTCATGTCGAATGTCATAGGATCAGTATGGTTCATGCAATGCTTACAATATAGTGTGATTTTAGTGATGTCTTTCAATATATCTTCCTTTGATACAAGCGCAACATCTTCCGAATAATTGGAAACTCGGATGTTTGGTGTCAACTGTAGCAAAGAATAAAGTGTATAATCAGTTGTTGAATTTCTATCAGCTTGGTTAATAAATAGACAAGATGACATATCTATTTCCGGCTCACACCAAGCGAAATTAGTTATACCCATCATATCCACCGGTCCAGTTTCAATAGTTTCATCGTCATATACACCATTATGATGAGTTGGTTCTAAAATCACACCGCCACCAGGACCATGGAGCCTTTCCCATACACGATCCATGAATATTTTATGGAGTCCGACCTTAAGTAAAGACTTCTGCTTATTTCTTATGCATTTAAGTTCTTCCATTCGGGTCTTGACTTCATCGGGACATAGGCTACAAGTAAGAATATGAGCTGGGATATGAGAAAAGCTGTTTCTCAGGTGGTCGGAAGATGTATAGAAAAACCGTCTTTCATTCGTCGATCCGGCGCAATGGCAACAAGCGAGACCGGCATACCCCAGTGGGCAGCTTCCTCTACTTCCACCTGATTTAGTAAGGTAGCATTTTTTCAACTGCTTAATAGTGTAAAAAGCAAAGTCCGTCGTCAAATCTTCGTCATCTGGTAACGCTAGTGGAATATCTTCAACTCCCTCATAAATATCATCAGTCATTCCAACTGTAGCATGCAAATTATCACTGCCGTCCTCATGCGACGATGAACGAGGAAGCTGGAGCCTATTCGACTTTCGATTTTCATTCATATCATTATCCCAGTGAATACGAACACTGTATTTATTGTCACAATCATCAGTTGATTCTAAGACAGCATTTCGCGGAATCGTAAGCGGTTTCGTTCCTTGACACAAAGATAAATGCTTCTTCATCATGGATATTGATGGATTACTCGCGCTAAAGATTACAGACCCTGATGCTCTCCATAGTATTGGCAGCAGCTTACAGTATCTGCAGACCCAAAAATGCTCAATATCACCTTGAATGAAAGCCGAGACATCGTATTCATGGTCTTCAACATATACGGAAACTTCATCGTTGCTTGGCTGAGATGACCTTTCGAGCATGGCTTCGTCGTTAAGCCGTCGTTCCAGTCGCTGTTCAACGCCTAGAAATGCGTCCTCAATTTTAATCCCTCCTTCTCCTTGATCCGTGATGTTGTATCTTCTAGCAAGATCACGAAAGTACTGGTCCAATCCAACTTTACCTTGAAGCCTTGATTGTTGTTGTGACTTCTTCCTTGTAATCAGCAACTCTTCCAAAGCTGATGCGGAGAGAAATGCACATTTTCCGGCACTAAGGTGTCTTGCTCCTATCGTTCCTAAGCCAGAGGCAATGGAGCCGATCGAGCTCGGGAAAAACGTGCATGCTGTAGATGTGCAAGTTTTATTAGAAGAGCAGTGAACGCATCTTAAGCCATATTTTTTAGTAGGCAAATCGGAAATGTCGAAATCCTGAACACCGACGGAAGATCCGTACTTTGTCTCGATCACAAAAAATTCAACATGATGTGTTAGGAGAAAATTATATTCTGAAAGAAGGTTTCTATCGTCGGGAACAAGGGATATCGCTATAGATTTTTGATTAGAGTCAGATCCAGCATCTTGTCTCAGTGCATTCTCCAAAGATGGTGAGGTAACAACTGATGTGCATCGACTACAACTAGACTCGTGCATGCAGGCCTCAACCCATGTATCGAAGAAGGCTTCTGTGCAGATATTACATTTCCATCTATCATCAGTCATTCGGATGACATTAATTCCTTTAAAATCGTTCGATGACGCTTTGTTAAGCTCTTCTGATTTCCTTTTCAAGCCACGACATTCGATTGAAGCACACGGATTATAAGGCGATGTAATAGACGCTACTTTTTCTTCAACGAGAGTTGGAATACTCTGAGAAACGACAAAATCTACATCGTCTTGTTCATGAGAATCTTTTTTTAGATTGAGTAAATTTTCTGCAGCTGTCTCAAGTATCGAGACGTCATCGAGAACATTAACAAAAGATGTCATCAAATGTATCGAACGAAGGATTGAATATTTTATCAATGAACGGTTTTAAATTCAAATACTTCTCTGTTGCAACCATATACAAATTTTGAGGACGGATGACGATGCCTTCCATCTAAGGTTGGGTACCGGATTTCATTACATTATCCGCTGAAACTGACAAGACGCCAAAATTCGAAAAAATGCCGTAATCATAAAAGCGTGAGTCATTTTGTTTCAAAATCAGATCAGTATGGGTTTTTTTGAAAACCTCTCAGAGATTTACTAGAAAAAGGTTTGTTCCAAATACACCGTGCTTCTCGATACACTGATGCACCATAGCGGTATCTTCGCTGTTCTCGCGTTCGAACCATCTGATATTGAGAATATCATCTATGATCTCTTAACCATTCATCGACATTGGCGAATAATTTAAGCCAAAGAAATATCTTGATCATTGATGATTGATGATTATGATGCTGCACCAAATCCTGAGTCCTTGATCAGGCCACCATGCCGTACTGTAGATATGACTTCAATCATGAGCCTTATATTTTTCACCGCATACTACGTTTACTAGTTCACTATATGCCTCTCTATAAACATGTCAGGTCTGTCAGGTGCTCGAAAACGACAGTGGGACCTACACTCATGGATTATCCCTTGGGATCATACACTCTGTATGGTAGAAGTATTTTCATCCAGAGTGTAGAACCTACTTCGCTACCGGTAGATGAATAAAAATCCTTTGAGATATATGGTCTTGATAAAAGTAAATGAACGTTAGTTTACCCTTACTGTAGGTCCTACCGTGGGCTGTTGGGCGGTTGGAAGTTGGAACAGTGGAACCGATCCGTTAGGCCAGTCGGAGCTAGCTTATGATTAAACCGCCACTAACAGACTCTACGTAATTACCGATTACGAGTTTTGCAAGTGTCACTCTCTTACAGCATACTCAGAAGCAATCTGACCTACATACGAGTACGAGACAAAGCAAAAACATAACGCAGCCAATTGTTTAATAAGACTCTATAATACCACGAACTCATCCGAACTTTCGCGATTGTAATATTCCATATCGGACTTCTATTGTACATTTCATCGTCAGAGTTATATTGATTGATAAATATTGTGCAAAAGAAGGATATTTATCTTTCATTGCAAACCATTTGATATGGTAAGTTTTATCTGTAAAGGACACGACACTATCATCGATGATAAAAACTAATGTACGTTGTGTCTATTAATTCTTCACTTTCTAAGTGTGTTGAATCGTCCAAGCCGAACAAAGAAACATTAACGATTAAAAATACTAGGCCTTCATTCAAACCGAAAGATGATTTTTCAACATCGACAGCGTCAACCTCATCTGATTCTTCCAATTCTGCTCACTTTCCTCGCAGTAAAACTCGAGGAAAGGAAGTGACACGCACTCAAAACAAACAAGAAATTCAACGTAAAACTTCATCACGTCCACATGATGCACCTATGAAAAAGAGAGACATATATTTTGCTTTGGATTGCGAGATGGTCGGCATCGGTCGAGGAGGTGTCGACTCGGCTCTGGCCCGAGTTTCTATCATTAACTGGGACAACGAAATTGTGCTTGATACCTTTGTCAAAGTATCTGATGATGTGACTGACTACAGAACTTATATATCAGGGATCCGGAAAGAAGATATAGAATCGAAATCAGCTTTGTCTATTAACGAGGTTCGCATTGTTGTTCAAAATATATTACGAGGAAAAATTCTAATTGGTCATGGTCTCGAGAATGACCTCAAGGCGTTGGGTATAAAGCATCCATGGTGTGATATGCGCGATACAGCGGCGTATCGACCACTGATGAAAGAAGTCCTTCCGGGATTGTTTGTACCCAAGAAGTTAAGGGACCTTGCCCTCGATGTTCTTGAATTAAAAATACAAGAGCCAGGAAGGGCTCATAACCCTGTTGAGGACGCCATGGCGTCGATGGAGTTATATAAAAACGAGAGAACTTCGTGGGAGGCATTTAATACCGAGCAAATCAAAATTGCAGCCATGCTCGCTAGAAGAAATCTGGGCTCCTAATGCCCTAGAGTTGTAGACTTAAAAGTTTCTTCAACTCATTTTTATGTTATATCAGGTTGGTTAATGCTGTAGAGCATGTTCACGATACCTTGTTAAATATCCATGATTCTCTACTATGCTTTGCAAATTATATAGTGTTTATTTTTTTAACAAATCAAGTTTATATTATAGTTTACAGTGCACTTTACTACTGATAACGAATCATCGTCTAGATTAAAATTGTGCCTCCGTTACGCCTTCACTCATCGCCGCTGTCGAGGAAATACCACCGCTAGCTATATGAACCATTTGGTCTACAAGTTCGGCACCAGACCATTTTTGGTGAGTAAGAAGCTCAATCTTCAAGCTACGCTCTTTTCTTTGAATACTCTGAACGTAAGCCAACATACCGAACTCACCAAACTCTCTAGCCAGCTGTGTTATGATCAGACCATTGGAATGAAACCCTGCTAGAGTTATAAACTGCCAGACCTATCGAGGTAACCATGTATATTTATTGTAGAGGTACGCAGAAACAAATAATATCTCCACGGGGAGCGTAGATTTTCAGTGAACACACTTACATATCCTAGTTTTCCAAGGTCGTCGTTAAAGGTAGAGATATCCCTATCGGTCATACCCGAAGCATCCCAATTAAAACTAGGACTCAGGTTGTAAGCAAGCATTTGGTGTGGATATAGCGTCTTGACACCTTCTGAAAATTTCTTAGCATCAGATAAATCTGGTATCTTCGTCTCCATCCAAATCTAGGTAAATAAAACATTAAATGGATGAACGGTGAAACTCGGCGTAAAACAATCGTAAGAAACACTACGTACGAGATCTGAATAAGGCGCATACGCTTTCGCCCTTTGAATGCAATAATCAATTCCAGCTTGGACTTGATAGTAACCCTCTCTGACACGGCAAGACTCCCAATCAAAAAACACGGCATCTTTAACACCAAAAAGTTTGTCCGCAGTTGTTTTTGCTGACGCCATGCTTAGATTTTCCGGCTTTGAATTCAACCAAGTTTGTTCCATAGACATTCTTTGGCTCTGAGATATATTGAGAGATCTTATTTTGGATAATACAGCATCACCGAACGTCATCAGATGGGCTCGAACAGTCCACTCTTTTGATACTTGATCAACGTTTTTACCACTTGAGGAAGCTTGGTTCAAAACCTCGTTTAGTGTAGGAAGTCCCGGTACAGTAACACCCATAATAAACGGATGATCGCGGACATCTATATTTGAGTCAATTAATGTAGCAGCTTCGGCGTCAGTTCTTGCTACAATGATCAAATCCGTTCCAAGGATATCAGCCGCAAGACGCGAAGCAACAAGCCTATCAATATGCTCCTGCGTTGAGACTAGCACTTTTCCGCCCATGTGACCACATTTCTTTGCAAAGGCATGAGGGGAAAATACGACCTAACAAACATATCTTTTAATCTAAACTAGAATACAGTGTTACGTACCTTTGTTCCTGGTTTCTGGTCCTCCAAATGAATACCTGCAGCACCTGCTTCGATGAATAATTTTGTCAGCTTCATTACAGCACTCAAGCCACCGTGTCCTTATTTCACATGTACAATGTATATGATCAGCATAGATTCGTCATTCAAGCAGCAGGCGATTATCAACATTTAGGCTATATCAAGCAACGCACCAGTATCAGCATCGGCAATAATGGGAGTGAGATAATCTACTTTAGGAGCGAGATTCTTAAATTTTCCATCAAGTATTGCCATAGAACGTTCATTGTACTGTCTTCGATCATGAAACAGCTGTGCACGAACAAGTTGATCCACCTTTTGAGGAACAGTATTCATGGGATAATCTGCAAAGTCTGGTCCAGGCTCGTTTGTAGTAGATGCTGTTGAAGATGATTGCCAACCAGAAACATATATACTCGTCAAGTGACCTGCCATCTGTACAACTTGTACCGGGTCCAGCGCTCCAAAAGTATGAGAGTAACCGTTTTTGTCATGAAGCAATCGCAAAAGTGAATATAATTTTTTAGAAGATGAGTTTGAATAAGAACAATTGGGTGACACTTGTCGCCCGGAGCGAGCTTCAGGAGATAACCTCAATGAGGCAACATCAAGAGCTTTGTATATTCTTTTGGTATTCTTCCACCTGGTATCATTCCACCATTCTGAGATTTGAGCTGCTTCACTTGATAATAGAAGCCCTTCTTCCTTTTCATCGCCTTGTTGGGTTTGCAATTTTCCTAGTACAACCAAAACTCTAGGAGCCTTGCTATGCATCTCTGATGAGGACATGACAATCTACTTCTGTTAAGGAGTGAAATATAAAATAAATGCGAGCAATTCTGTGTATGGACGATTTACGTTTTCTACAGATAAATGTCTTCGTGTATAAATATGTTGTGATGAGAACCATCAGCCAGCCATATCATGTGCATCACGCAGCTGGCGCACAAATCTGGTCCTACAGTAGGCTTGTGGATGGGCCGACGTCGGCAAAAGTCGGCTGCCGTCGGCACTCGCAGTCAAACGTCAAACGGAACGGTTGTACTTTCACCAGTACAGTACCGGTTCCCGTTTACCTGTACGTGCCACTACGAGCAGCGCGTATGTAGCGCAACGCTCTCTAGTGTCTAGTCTACTGCGCGTTTGTCCTTCCGGAAGGACACGCTGTCCTTCCGGAAGGACAGGCCACGATTTTTTTTAAACATCCATAACATAACAACTATAGCCCAAACCTCACCCAAATCGCAGTTAGAGATGTCAATATTTTTCTAGATTCATATGCAAGTGT